>OWIM01000080.1_pt1 | contig 60295 bp, 53 predicted proteins | sample 1732751 | NCBI WGS metagenome assembly OWIM01 (sample SAMN05065749, study PRJEB22554) | human gut metagenome | biome: ENVO:2100002; feature: ENVO:00000062; material: ENVO:00002003 | host: Homo sapiens | place: USA
TTTCATAATCGTCATCCTTGCCAAAATTAAAGACCTTTAGTCGTTTGCTTCTGTTATTATAATAACAAATTTATACAAATAAGTAAATAATTAATTAACCCAGTATGACAAAAAAACACCCCGTTTTTACTAAACGGGGTGTCGGGCAACGGTTTGGTTATTATTTGATTTTGATTAAGCCGTGCTTCTTTTTGCCTTGCGACAGTTTAATCTGTCCGTCAACGACATCAGCGGCACAGCAGCGGTAATTTTCGTCACAAACCGGTTTGTCGTTAAGTTTTAGACCGCCTTGTTTAATCAACCGGCGGGCTTCGCCCTTGCTGGCGCAAAAACCGATTTGTACAAAGGCGTCCAAAACGCACAGTCCGTCGGCACAATCGACTTCCAGACAGGGGAGGTCGCCGCCGGCAATGCCTTGTTCAAATGTCTGAATGGCGGTTTCCTGTGCTTTTCGGGCTTCTTCTTCGCCGCGACAGATTTTGGTAGCCTCAAAGGCCAAAATCTTTTTGGCCTCGTTAATCTCTTGGTCTTTCAAAGCTTCCAGACGGCGGACTTCATCAATCGGCAAATCCGTAAAAATACGCAGGCATTTGCCCACTTCGGCGTCTCCGATATTGCGAAAATATTGGTAGTAGTCATATGCCGGAAGTTTCTCTTCGTTAATCCATACGGCATTGCCCTCTGATTTGCCCATTTTTTTGCCGGCAGAGTCGGTGATAATCGGACTGGTGAAGCCGAACAGTTCCACATCGTATTTGCGGCGTCCGAGTTCGGTACCGGAGGTAATGTTTCCCCATTGGTCGGAACCGGCGATTTGTGCCCGGCAGCCGTATTTTTTGTAGAGTTCGATAAAATCGTATCCCTGCAGCAGCATATAGTTAAATTCCAAAAACGACATCGGCTGCTCGCGTTCCAGACGAGACTTGACGCTGTCCATGGTCAGCATCCGGTTGACGGTATAATAGGTTCCGATATCGCGCAGAAAAGAGAGGTAATTGATGTCTTTGAACCAATCCCAGTTATCAACCATTTCGGCGTCCGTGGCTCCGGTGCCGAATTTAAGAAATTTTGAAAAAGATTTTTTCAATCCTGCGACATTGTGCGCCAATGTCTGTTCATCCAGAAACGGGCGCAGCTTGTCTTTGCCGGAAGGGTCGCCGATGCGTGCAGTGGCGCCGCCGACCAGCGTCAACGGTTTGTGTCCGCATTTCTGAAACCAGCGCATCATCATCAGCGGCACGATATGGCCGACATGAAGACTGTCGCCTGTCGGATCTGAGCCCAAATAGCCGACAGCAGGCTTTCCGGAAGTTTCGCATTGGTAGAGGTAGGTGTCAAAACCATCCTCGTTAGTGCATTGGTTGTAGAAACCCCTTTCCAGCATGATGTTCATAAACTGTGACTTAAATTGGCTCATTTTTCCTTTCCTTTTCAATTTTATAACCAAATTTTAACTTGGCTATATTAGCATATAAAAACAACAATGCAACAAAGGAGTGACTTTTTTATCATGGATTCCATCAAAACGCAGCGGGCTTTGGGCTTAATGAGCAGTTCTTCTCTGGAGGGAGTAAATGTCGCTGTGATTTCAACCGATGGCATAGACGTCTATGATTTTGGCCCTTCTTTTAAAGTCCCTTACGACGATGCCTTGCGCGAACGGCTGCGTTCGCTGCTCGGTAAACGTCCCGACGGCGAGGCGGCGGAGGAAATCGCTGCGGCGGAACGTGAACTGACTGCGTTTAACGCCGAAATCGTCCGAGACGTTATTTCTGCTTACGATGAAAAGATTGATGTTATTGGTTTTCACGGCCTGACGCTGCTTCATCAGCCTGCCGAGCATTATACCTGCCAGATTGGTGACGGAGATATGTTGGCAGAGCTGACCGGAATAAAGGTTGTCAACCGTTTTCGCAACACGGATGTTGCCGCCGGCGGGCAGGGGGCGCCGCTTTCGCCGGTTTATCACGCCGCTTTGGCTGCAAAATTTGAAAAACCGGTTTGTTTTGTAAATATCGGCGGAATTTCCAGCCTGACCTGGATTGGCAGTAACGGCGAACTTTTGGCTTTTGACACCGGTCCCGGCAATGCGGCCGTAGACGACTGGGTTTTAAAACACGGCGGCATGCATATGGATTATAATGGCAAATTGGCGATAACCGGAGCTATTGACGGCCATGTGCTGGCCAGCTTAATGCGCCATAAATATTTCGGGCTTTATCCGCCCAAGTCGGTAGACCGAAACCTTTTTCACGACAAGCTTGAACATCTTGAGGCCTTGTCTCTGGCTGACGGAGCTGCGACGGCAACGGCTTTTGTTGCTGAATCAATCGCCTATTCTCTGGCGATGTATGTGCCGGAAGCTCCCAAAGAAGTCATTATTTGCGGCGGCGGAGCCTGTAATCCGACACTATTGCGCTTTTTGCGCCAGCGCCTGGAACATATTGACGTTAAAACGGCGGAAGAGGCCGGTTGGAAAAGCAATGCGCTTGAACCGCAGGCTTTTGCCTTTATGGCCGTACGCCGGCTCAATATGCTTCCCGCCAGTTTTCCCGCCACTACCGGCGTGCCGGAACCGTTAATCTGCGGACAGATTCATGAACCCCCTGCCGCGATGTGAGATGTGAACCTTTTTTTGATAAAAAATTATTTAGATATAACCGTTGTTCAACACTTAAACGATTAGTTTTATGGAAAAAAAGTCGTCTTTGGGTCACGAGATACTGTGTATGTTGTTGACCGCAGCATTATTTTATTTGCTCATCTTCTGCAAAGTGAATGCGATGTGGTAGATGTGGGTTAATATATTGTGGTGTGCCGAAACTGCCCGTGATTTTTTTGAGAACCTCAACTCTCAAAATATCCGGGCAGTTTTTTTGTGGACAAAAATTCCGAATTATGCTATCTTTCCAGTATTCCAAATGATTATTAATAAATTAAAATATAAAAAAGATGAAAAAGATTTATTATTTTTTGATGGCGGCATTTGTAGCAATAGCTTTGAGTGCCTGTGACAAAGATGCCGAAGTTTATGACCTTCTTCCGGATGACGAGACGGAAAACCCGGATAACGGAAACAACAACGGCAACAACAGCGACGGAGAGAATAACAGCGAAGACTATGATGTCTGGAGCAGTGTTTCTTTCAAGGTTGCTCCCGGAATCACCTTTGGCGGACGATACACCATCGTTCCCCAGAAAAAAGGTACTGACTATTACTTCTATATGCAGTCTCACGGAGAGACAATGAAAGACTATTTCATTGTTTTAACACAGGATTTGACTTCTGCGGACGGAAAACGCATTTATGAGGTGACAACGTCGGATAAAATTCCGGTCGATGCCTATTTTCCGTCGGATTATGCCGATGAAGTGTCAATCACCGAGAACAAGGCAACGGTTGTTTTTGTAATCGGTTCCGTCAAAGACAGCCAGACCATTGTTCTGAAAAACTAAACGTAAAAAAACAACAGCCTCCGCGGACAAATTTCCGGGAGGCTGTTTTATTTTGAGACACTAGGTCAGACCGTCGGTAAGGTTGTTTTTTTCCACATGTTTAATCCGGGCAAAATAGTCGCCGACCACGCAGTTTCTTTCACGGTCTATTTCTACGATTAAAATCTGTTGGGCTTTACTCAATTCGCAGAGAACGCGGTCATTAATGTAATCTATCAGGATGACTTCGTTGGGCCGCCGGTAAAATGTCGCATGCCGTCCGCCGTCATAAAGCAGAAAAGGGCTTTGCGGCCGGCCTTGTCTGCCTTTAAGGGCAAACACCAGCATTCCCTTGTCGGTCGTTATAATTTCATAACTTTCCTCGTGTTCCACCGTAATAATTCCTTAATGAATGTTTTTCTTCATATCGGCGGCTTTTTTTGCGACCCACTTCAAGGCGTCTTGGGAAATCTCTTTTGATAAATCTTTAATCGGCGTGCCCAGACTGTTGGGAGCAAATTCATTGGCCATTTTTAACGCGCCGCCGAACATACTGTCGGTTGCTTTCAGGCCGTATTTTGCCAGCGTTGCACTCATTCCGACGGCGGTAAGAGCGCTTTTGGTTGCGTATTTTGCTGCTTGGTTCATCGGTACCCTCCCTGCTTTTTATGGGTTAACTGAATTTAATATACCATTGTTAAAAGTTTTAAGCAAGTTTTTCTGTCTAATGATTTTTCAAAGACGATTCGAAACCGCATTTGTTTTGTTTGCGGTTTGGGGGCGCACGGTCTTGTATTTTTTTTCGTTGACAAAATAGCCTTCTGTGCTATTTGTAGCTCAATAATTTGATATTTTTGTTCGCATTATTTGGTTCAGAATGTTTTTTTTCATTCTGTTATTTATCGGAAACTAATTTTTTCAAACTCATATAAATTGGGATTTAGTTAATCGTGAGATTGATTAAATGTGTTCCGGGTCTGATTTTGCGTTATTGCCTGAGCGGCAGTTTCTTATGGAGTAGTGGCGAGCGAAACATAATTTGCAGAATTCAGACTTAATCTCTGGCCCGCAGGGTGATACCTATTCCCTGTACAATCTGCAAGGTTTTACGCAGGGGCTGAAGTTTTTGACCGGCTGCGAAGTCCGTCAAAAACTTTCATTTGCAAATTCGAGTCTTTTAGAAGGCCTTATCCTTTTAAGGGATAAGGTCTTTCCTTTGTTTTAGCATTTTTGTTTATTGTTATTTTGATTTTTTGGTTGAGAGAGTCTCTGTGAAGAGCCTCTCTTTTTTTGTCCGGGCAATTAATGATTGAGACTTTGGACAAAACGTGCTAAGCTGTTCGTGTTCTTTTTGGTGAAAGGATTATTGATGAATACTTTGGAACAGGAACACTTTATTCAGGTTTGTAACTATTTTTTTACCGGTAAAAGACAGGTTCCGGCAAATGAACAACCCCGTATGGTTTTCGTTTTTTCTTCGCCCGGCGCCGGCAAATCCACGCGCATCAAGCCTCTGTTGCAAAAGAGCTTTGCCACTTCTCCCGTGTTGTTGGAAATTGATGAGCTGAAAGCTTTTATTCCCGACGGGGACAATATCGATAAAACGGCCGACGACTGGTTCTGCCGTATTGTTGACGGCGCGTTGGACCTGAAATACAATATAATAATATTTCGTCAGCGCAGTATGCTGCAGCTGAAGCAAACCCGTGATTATCTTAAAAAAGCCCGGCAAAACGGCTACCGAACGGAAGTCTGTATTTTGGCGCTGGACAAACAGCGAAGCCGTCTGGGAATGGTTCACCGCTATGAGTTTGCCCTTGAAAACTATCTTAAGAACCCTGCCGCCGATGATGTTCAGAATTATCCGCGCAAGCCTGATTTTATAAAACACGGCGTATTTTTTGCCGCTTTGCCGATTATTGTCCGGATGAGCGAAAAGTCCAAATATGTCGAGCGTATTGACGTTTACAGCCGTCAGGGGGAACATCTGGCTTTTCTTGATAAAAATTCAAACCTCAAAAGCGAACTTACCCCGGTGCAGGCTCTGCGGAAGGAACGCCGCCGTCCGTGGATTTATCTTGAACGCAACAAATATAACCGCCGCCGGCAGGAGGTTGAAGAAAAAATGCGGCAGCGCAAAGCCGGCCTTTGGGACAAGATGATGTTTCGCTGGATGACGTCGACGGCCAAAAGCCGGAAATAAAATTCTCTGCCGGCCGCAACAATCTTATAAATTACATTTGACTCGGGGATTTTCTTGTATTAAACTTCCTCCAGTTTTTATTGAAGAGTTTTAATATGGTGCAAAATTTTTACATATACATTCCTTCCGTTATTATCCCTTAGGGGATACACTTTTTTTGCACATAAAAACAGACCGTTCTTGCTAATTTAATATTTATAATCCGATTAATTTTAAGGTGTTTACTGATGACGAAACATTATGCAGACGTTAAGGCTAAGCCTGACTTCGTTGAAGTTGAAAAAGAAGTTCTCAGATTTTGGGAAGAAGACAAGACTTTTGAAAAATCCGTACGTAATCGTGACGGTGCCGCCGAGTTCGTATTCTATGACGGCCCTCCTTTTGCCAACGGCACGCCTCACTACGGCCATATAATGGTCTCTTATGTTAAGGACGTGGTCGCCCGCTTTCAAACCATGAACGGTAAAAAAGTCGAGCGTCGCCTTGGCTGGGACTGTCACGGCCTTCCTGCCGAAATGTCTGCCGAAAAACAGCTTGGCGTTTCCGGACGCAAGCAGATTGAGGAATTCGGAATTGAAAAGTTTAATGATTTTTGCCGTTCCGACGTTTTGAAGTATTCCGGAATTTGGGTCGATATGTTTAAGCGCATCGGCCGCTGGGTTGATTTCAGCCATGATTACAAAACCATGGACCTGCCTTTTATGGAAAGTGTCATTAACAACTTTAAGCAGTTGTGGGAAAAGGGGTTGGTTTATGAAGATTATCGCGTTCTGCCGTATTCCTGGGCTGCGGAAACGCCGTTGTCCAACTTTGAGGTCAATCAGGGATACCAGGACAAAACCGACAACGCCATCACGGTGATGTTCAAGCTGGAAAATGGAATGAACATTCTGGTTTGGACCACCACGCCGTGGACACTGCCCTCAAACCTGATGCTTGCCGTCGGCAAAGATATTGATTATTCGGTTATGCAGGAAGGCGACCAAAAATATATTATCGGTACGGCTTTGAAAGGACGTTACAAAAAGCAGCTTGAAAATGCGACCGAAGTTGCAACCCTGAAAGGTTCCGAGTTAGTAGGCCTTTCTTATGAGCCGATGTTCCCCTATTTTCAGCATCTGAAGGCCAAGGGCGCGTTTAAGGTACTGTCGGGAGAGTTCGTTTCTACCGAAGACGGTACCGGCATTGTTCACATTGCCCCCGGTTTTGGCCAGGACGACTTTGAAGCCTGCCGTGCCTGCGATGAGAATTTTCCGATTGTGTGTCCGGTTGATGAAGCCGGAAAGTTCACCGGCGAAGTTCCTGATTATCAGGGAAAACAGGTATTCGAAACCAATGAGCCGATAATGCAGTGGCTGAAGGAAAAAGGTCTGCTCGTCAAAAAAGAACAGTACACCCACTCTTATCCTTTCTGCTGGCGCACCGATACGCCGCTGATTTATAAGGCAATGTCCAGCTGGTTTGTCAAAGTGACGGATTTCCGCGACGATATGGTAAAGAATAATCAGCAGATTAACTGGGTTCCCGAGCATATCAAAGACGGCCGTTTCGGCAAATGGCTGGAAGGTGCCCGCGACTGGTCGATTTCCCGTAACCGTTTTTGGGGAACGCCGATTCCGGTTTGGAAGTCGGATAATCCCAAGTTTCCGCGTGTCGATGTTTTCGGTTCAATCGCTGAAATCAAGGAAAAGACGGGTATAGAAGTGACCAATCTGCACAAGCCTTATATTGACGATGTTGTTTATCCCAATCCCGACGATCCGTCCGGCAAAACCATGATGCGCCGTGTCGGCGACGTTTTTGACTGCTGGTTCGAGTCGGGATCAATGCCTTATGCTCAGGTACACTATCCGTTTGATAACAAGGAGTGGTTCGAAAATCATTTTCCGGCTGACTTCATTGTCGAAGCGATGGACCAGACCCGCGGTTGGTTTTATACCTTGACCGTGCTGTCGACGGCGTTGCATAACAAGCCTGCGTTCAAAAACTGCATTTGTACCGGATTATTGATGGCTGAAGGCGGGCAAAAACTGTCCAAACGCCTGAAAAACTATCCGGATCCTAATGAAGTTCTGGACAACATCGGTTCGGATGCTTTGCGTTGGTTCCTGGTTTCTTCTCCGGTCTTAAAAGGCGGCAACCTTGCCGTCGACAAAGAAGGCAAGGAGATTGCCAAGGCAGCCCGTGTTGCGCAGATTCCTTTGTGGAACGCCTTTTATTTCTTCACGCTGTATGCCAATGCCGAGGGTTATAAAGCCAAGGAAATCAGTTCCTCTGCCGAGGCGATTGACAATTATATCCTTTCCAAACTCAAACGCTTGCGTGACATCGTCAAACAAGGGCTGGAGAGCTATGACGTGTCTATGGCAACCGGTGAAGTAGCTTCCTTTATGGAAATCCTGAACAACTGGTATATCCGTCGCACCCGCGACCGTTTCTGGGAAGGGGACGTTCAGGCTTTTGACACGTTATATACCGTGTTGGTTAACGTTGCCAAAATCACGGCGCCGCTGATGCCTTTTGTAAGCGAATATATTTTCAAGAATCTCACCGGTGAAGAGTCTGTTCATTTAACGGATTATCCTGCGCTGGAGGCGATTAAGCCTGACGAAAACCTGGTTGAAGAAATGGACTTCCTGCAGGATTTATGCTCTGCCGGCAAGTTCATCCGCGAAGAGAAAAATCTCCGCAACCGTTTGCCGTTGGCCAGCCTGACGCTTATCGGACGTGAACTTGATGTGCCGTATCAGGAAATCGTAAAAGATGAACTGAATGTCAAAGAGGTCAAGTTTGACAATAATTTAAGCCGCTATGCCGACAAAAAGATTTACCTCTACACGCCGTTGCTGGGTAAGGCTTTGGGTAAAGATATGGGACCGGTAATGGGGGCTTATAAACAAGGACAATGGGAGCTCAATTCTGACGGCACTTTGAGTATTGCCGGCCAGACTCTGGGGCGGGATTTGTTCGAAGTCCGTTTGGAGATGAAAGACGGTGTTGCAGGCAAGGCGTTTGCCGACAATAAAGCGGTCGTCACCTTGGACACAGCCGTCACTGACGAACTCAAACGTGAAGGAATGGCGCGCGACTTTGTCCGCTTGGTTCAAACGTTGCGCAAGGATAAGGACTTTAACATTTCCGATCGTATCGAACTTTGCTATGCAACGGATAATTCCGAACTGGCGCTCGCTTTGCAAGAGAACAAAGACTACATTGCCGAGCAGGTTTTGGCGGTCAAGCTGACGGATGGCTGCACGGCCGGAACGTCGGCTGACATTGAAGGTGCTGCGGTTACGTTTGATGCCAAGGTCAGCAGTTCCAAAGTTGCCTGAGGCGATATCCCGAATACAAAAGAAGCCCGCTAAAATGCGGGCTTTTTTATGGCAATAAAAAACCCCGGATAAATCCACCGGGGTTCTTGTTGGAACTAAGTTAATATATTCCGGTTCCGTGACAAAGGACGCAATAACCAGGACCGCCACCGCCGCACAGTCCGCGTTGCGGACACATCGACAACAGGGTTGAGATATTGTCATTGCATCTGGAGTTGTGATCCTTAATCGAGCTGATTAAGCTGCTTCTCATACCCGAACAGTTCATCATCATCGGATAGGAACCACAGTTCTTACAACCCGCATCACAGAAAGCAATGGAATCTCTTGCCGATGAGTTAAAGTTTGAGACTTGGGATCTCAAAGCAGTTCCTTCGCTGATACAGGGGTCGGCTTTACATTTGTATTTTGTTGTACCGCAAGCCGTGCAGGAGTCTGCAATGCCGTACGTACAGCTTACAAAGTCGTAGCCGGAACACTTGCTTGAGAAAGAGCAAGCTTCGCACTTATAGCAGGTGCCGGAAGTTGCACCGCAGGAGCAGACTTTAGCGGTTGTGCCGGTCTGAGTCTGAGATGACGAACAGCTGGATGCCTGATATCCCGACGGGCAGCTGTAGCTGTGGGTATGCGCCGGGGCTTTGTAACAGGTTCCTGAAGCAGCACCGCAAGAACAGGTCTTGGACGTCGTTTGAGCCGAACTTCCCCAGGAATTGGTTGCCGAATATCCTGACGGACAGCTGTAGCTGTGGGTATGACCTTTACAGCACAGTCTGGTACCGCCGCAGCCGTCAGAGCAGGATTCCGTACCGTAGGTACAGCCTGTCTCGTTTGCTGCCGGTGTACAGGATTTACAGGATGTGCACTTTCCGCAGGAGTTGGTCGAAGCGCAACCGTAGTCACAGGACTTGGAACTGACGTTACAGTCCGGGTTACCCGCACAGGAAGTACAGATGCCGCAGGAGTTGCTGCTTGCACAACCGTAAGTACAAGAAACCGGGGTCGCGCTGCAGTCCGGGTTGGCTTTACAAGACGTGCATTTAGAGCAGGAGTTGTAAGAAGCGCATCCGTAGCTGCAGGATTTGGAGGAAACGTCACAGTCGGGGTTGGACTTGCAGGAGGTACAACGGTTGCAGGAGTTGTATCCGGCACATCCGTAAGTACAGTCTTTAGAAGAAACCGTGCATTCGGGGCGAATGGTACAAGAATTATACTTTCCGCCGCAGGAAGTCCCACTGGGTTGGTTTTCTCCGGAGCAGTTGGAAGAATTATATTTGAACTCGGATTTGCAGGTACAGGCGTTGTACTTTCCGTCACAGGAGCCGCCGGAAACCGTATAGTTTCCAGAACAGTTAGAAGACGTATATTGATATTCCGAAGGGCAAATACATCCTTTCTGACAAGTCATTCCGGCGACGGGATGAACCACACCGGTAGATAACTTTGGCGAAGGACATTTTGTATAAAGATTGTAATGTTTCATACAATCAGAATCGTCTTTGACAATATCCCCGCCGCCGCCGTCAGCAGAACCGCGAGAGTCCTGACCGCCTTGCCAATCGGGAAGCCACCAGGTCTTGGCACTCGCATTGCTGTATGCCAAGAAGCATGCTGTTATTGCTAACAGCACCAATTTGAATGATTTGGACATGACCACACCACCTATTTTGATATAATTATACACACACACTTATATTATACATTAAATCCTGAATTTTTCAAATCATATTTGTTGGAATCCGTTTGCGTTTTTTTTGTTGTCATACAGAGGGTTGAAGCGAAGCTTTGTTTTTTTTTTGCAAACTTTCACATTTCTGTAACAATCGGATGGAGATAAATTTTTAACTTTTTTGCGCTATAATCCTTATAATTAAACAGTTTGCGTCTTTTTTCGAGAAAATCGTCAAACTTGACAAAAAGTTATTGAATCAATCTCTAAAATGTTGTATATTCTTAGCAACTGGAGATTTTGACTATAAAACGAGGAGTTAAATTTATGGCTATGGATCAGGAAACCGCTCGACTGATTTTATCAGGGGACTTGAGTGATATTTCGTTGTTTGACATTAAAGAGGCAGTTGCCGCTGCCGACGATGCCGCTTTGGAAAGCAAAGTGAATGCATATTTGGACAGCTTGCGTCAGGAGGCCTACAAACTTGAAATCACCGATGCTGTTGAACTCGCCAACGGCCTCAGGGATTATACAGCCTTAAATGCCCGGGAGCGTTCCGATGCGGAAAATGCCGTTTCTGCCCGTATTGCCGAAATTGTTAATGCTTCCAATGACCGGATTTGGGATATTGACGAATTTAATGTTGTCGGTCTGGCTACGGTAATTGCCGCCGATCGTAACGGTACGCCGCTTCAGGCCGGTGCCGAGCGGGATGTTGCCCATCTGGTAGATGCCAAAATCAATGCCCATGCCGAAAAACTGGCCTCCGGACAAGAGATTAACAATACTATATATGAGAAGAGCCTTAATTATCTCCTGACCCAAACGCCTCATTGCTCTGAAGAAACCAAAAGAAATCTCCGTCAGATTATGGAAAAAACAGCCGGGATTGATAATGTTCCGGGTGGTTTGATGGTTCGCAACGAGCGGGCGCTGAGCTTTACCGACAATAATTTTGAACTTTTTGAACGCGATGAAAACGGCAAGGAAACAGATAAGGTTTCGGCTCAGTTCAAAAATCTGGAAAACATCATCAGCCGTATGACAATCACCCAAATGGGCGAAAAAGAGGTCGAAACGCTTGATGCCGAAGAAAAACGCGCTGCTGTAAACGCTCTGTTCCGGGCGTCGGTTTTGCGTGCGTCAAAGGCAACGATGATTGATCCGCAGTTTTTGTTTGAAAACAAGACGACGATTGCCCAACGTAAAAAATTCATTGAAAACGTAGAATTCGAGTTTACCAAATCTTTGTTGATTTCCAAGGTTGGCGAAAATATGGTCGAATTGACGGCCGGCGATTTTGAAAAGGATGCGGCCGGTCGCTATGCTCTGCGCGATACCGCAATTGACGGCCGGCTGGTTCCTCAGATGTCTGCCGACATTAAAGACGCGGCTTCTTTGTTGTATGGCAAAGGCGATATTCTTGTCGACAAGGATTTTCTGAGTGCCGACAGCGCTGCCGCACAGTTTGAATACGAACAACACAAAGGGATTCTGAAAGCCAAACTCGGCAATCTCTACCTTGGTTTGAGAAATTATAAAAAAGCTTATGAAAAAGTCCGTGAAACGGCAAAACGCGCTTTTGGCAAAGATAATCTTTACCGCCTGCTCAACAACAACGGTATGAGTATGCTTATCAGCACCGGTGTTACGGTTGGATCTCTGGCTGCTCTGACCGCGTCGGCTCCTGCTACCGGAACCGCAATCGCCGCGGCTGCCGTTTATGCCGGATGGAATTTTGCCAATGCCTCGGTTTCTCCGGTAATTGATCAACTGCGCGAACAACGTCGTCAGCATGAAAAAGAAATTGGTAAAAAACTTGGTTTTGCCGCCCGTTTGAAGTATAGCTACGGCAATGTCAAAAAGATTAAAGCCGCTTTCAAGGCTGTAAAAGAAAAAGACCTCAACTACAAGACAAAAGTCGGAACGACATTGGTTGTCGGAGCGCTTGGCGGAACCGTTATGGGCGGTGCCGGCAGCATTCTCGCCCGTTATGCAATGTCTCCGGCCATCAGCGGAACGGTTGCTGTCTTTGCACACAGACGCGTTAAGGCTTCCAAAAAAGATTTGATAAAGAACCGCAGCGTTGCGGCTTATCAAAGGTATAAAAGCGCCAAACAGGCACGTACCAGCGCTAATGTCTCCGTAGCCGTTTCCGGTGCTTCCGCCGTGTTCTTCGGGGCACAGGCTGCACATAATCATGCCGAAGTCATCGGCGCAGTGGCCAAACTGGACAATACCGCCGACTGGAACAATATTCTGACTCAGGCGCAAACGTCTTCGCTTTCTGCAAAACTTGCCCATGAATTGGGAATGTCAAAACCCTGGTACAATCCGGCCGGTTGGTTCAACCGCAGTTATGACTTCTCATCGGTTGATTCTGAAAAATTGCAGGCCGCTTTGGGCAAGGTTGTCAAGGCTTCGGAAGCAGCATATCCTGCCGACCTTAAAAATGCTCTCCAGGCAGTGGAAGCAGCCCGCGCCGGAACTGAGTCTCCGATTGCCGCTGAAACGATATTAAACGGCAAAGAGGAACGTATCAATGCTCTGAATGCGCAGGAATACGCTGCGGCCAGAAGCGGTGCGGCTCCGGAAAACGTTTACAACCAGATTAACGGTGAAAACTTCTCAATGACCACTTATCAAACGACAATCAGAGAGTCGTTTTTCACAACGCGCAACAGCAATACCGGATACGACGATTTGAATGTAAACGGCGTCAAGGTCAGAACCGCCAAAGAACTGATGACTCTTCTGGAAGCAAGTTCTAATGAAAATCATCTGGAAGGCAAACCCAGCGGTATGACTGCTGCGGATTATCTCTATCACCGCAATATGTTGAAAGAGTATATCGGCATTCGTGACAATCAGGACCTGTCCAATGAGTTGAACCGGGCCGGTGTAACGCAGGAACAGTGGAATGAGTTAATCAAAAACGGTACCGGTGACAAAGCCTTGGTCGACAAATTGTTTGCCACCAAACTCGGCGGTCACGCGGCTCGTTTGCTGATTGATTTGGATATTGAATGTAAAGAAGTTAACGATGTTCAAAAGGCAGTCATCCATCGCGGATTGGCAACCATTAATATGGACCCCAACGATGCACATTCCGGTGGTAAAATCGGTTACTACAAAGGTGCAGACTCCATTGCTTTTGCCGATAATACCTATACCGGTGCCGGTGTTCACCGCCATCAGAGCATTGATTGTGACGGCGAACTGACGACCGTCTACCACAACGGCGGCGGTAAAGTCAAAGTGGAGGAAGTCGTTGAAGTAAAAGTAAAAGAAGATCCCGTTGAAATCAAACCTCAAGACGTTGAGCCGGTTGTGGAAGAAAAACCTGAAGAACTTGAATATAGTGTTGCCGATAACGGGGCTAAACCGATGCACAAGGCTTATTACTTCCTGCCGGGTGAGTATGGCAAAGAAGTTGCCGAGGTCGGCCAGTTCAATGCTGACGGTACCCCAAATGTTGACGGTGCTTCGGCCTCTACAATCTGGGTCAAACCGAATGCCAAAGATCCTGACAAGCTTGATGTCTATAGTTTATTGGATGACCAGGCTGTTAAGACTGAAACCATCAGCAAACGGAACATCTCTTATGTAAACGGTCTGGTTGCCAAGAATATTGATGATGACGGCAATGTTGCCAGCAAAAAGGCAACCCTGATTTTGAGCCCGTATGAACCTGGTTACGGTGATATCGGCTCGACCAAAGTTACGGTTTCCAAACTGCCTGAAGGTATGGTCGATCGTTTTGAAGAAGCAGGTTTGGTTGATCGGAAGAATGCCGAAGTCAATACCTCTAATCCCATTGTTCAAAATATGCTGATGACCAATGATGGCAAGCTTCCCGCGGCTTCTCCGGAAGATGTTGCCGCTGCCGGTGAGCGTTTGGGACTCAGCAGAGGCAAGCTGATGAGTAAGTTTGAAAACGGCGTAACCAACTACAGAATGTTGACTGACGAAGGTGTTGTCCATGCTGTCGAAAGCAAGGGTGAGGACGGTAAACTTCATGTCAAAGTTACCGTACACGATCTCAATGACAGGCCAAGCGCCAACATTAGCCGGGAAAGCAGAGAAAAGGCCTTCCAGCAAATGAAAGAATCCATTAACAGCCATAAAAAAGCGCTTATGCAAAGTCAGCAAAAGACAAAGCAGTAACAAAAAGCCGGGATGTTTATCCCGGCTTTTTTCTGTTTTTTTTATCCGATATAACGACGGTCATAACGGGGATTCTTTCCGATTCGCGACATAATCTCGTAAGAGATTGTGCCGGCGTCACGCCCCATGTCGTCAAGCGTATAAAAATCATCTGCCAGATATGCGGTGTCTCCGACTTCCAGATGCTCGATTCCGGTAACGTCGCAAATGATGTTGTCCATTGAAATCCTTCCGATGATTCTGGCTTCGTTAAGTCTGCCGCCAACCTTAAAGAAGACTTTGCCCACGTTGGATAGCGAGCGGGGAATGCCGTCGCCGTAACCAATCGAGATAATGGCGATTTTACGGTCGGTGTTGGCACGATAAGTTGCCGAATAACCGACAAATTCGCCTTTGCTCAGTTCTTCAATTTGTAAAACCGGAGCCTTGACCCGAACCACGTTTTTCATTTGGTTTTCACGATAGGGCGCCGTGTTGATGCCATACATCGCCGCTCCCAGACGAACGACGTCCTGCTGAAAGTCTCCTCCCAGAAATACGCCGTCGGAAGCCGACAATGAAGCCGGAAGTTTGGGAAAATAAGTTTCCTTGATGTGCTTGAAATTTTCCAACTGATGTGCGTTCATAAAATGGTCTTTTTCGTCGGCACAGGCCAGATGCGACATAACCATACCGAATTCCTTAATGTCTTCCGGGCTTAATGCCGCCAATTCTTTTTCCCTGAATCCCAGGCGGTTCAGCCCGGTTTCCACATGAATGACCGGTTTGACGCCTTTAAGGCGGTTTTCTTTCCAAAAGGAAAACATCTCCGGACAGCTGATAACCGGAACCAACTGCGGCACCCGCTTAAATACCGGCAGACTGTCTTCGCCGATTCCCTGCAAAACATAAATTTTTGCCTCGGGGGCAGCATTCGCAACGATTTCCCCTTCCACGGCATGTGCTACAAAAAAGTTACGGCAGTTAGCTTCCTGATACAAAACGTCTGCTACAACTCCCGCGTCAAGGCCGTAAGCATTGTCTTTGACAACGGCGGCGCTGGCGGATTTCGGCGCCAGTTTTTGCAGCATCTTGTAATTTTCTACTAAATTGTTTAAATCGATTTCCAATATTGGTCTTGTCAAAACGCTCATAATTACCTAAAATCCTAACAAATTCAATTACAGGTCATATTTAATATGCAATTTATCGACACCCATATCCATTTGCAAGATTATAAGACAAAAAGTGCACCGCAAATAATTGCCGGCGCACGGGCTGCCGGTGTCGAAAAATTTGTTTGTGCCGCTGTGACCGAGGAGGACTGGCCCGAGGTTGCCGCTTTGGCGGAGGCCTATCCCGAAGTGGTTGTTCCCGCATATGGCTTGCATCCCTGGTATGCCGGGCAGGCGCGTCCCGGTTGGGAAAAACGTCTGGAAGCTTATCTGCGGCGTTGCCCCGCAGCGCTGGTCGGAGAAGCCGGTCTTGACCGCCTGCATAATTCGGAAATTGAGCCGCAATTGTCGGTTTTTCGGGCTCAGGCCGAGCTTGCCCGTACTTTTAAACGTCCGTTGTTGGTGCATGCCGTCAAGGCGTGGGAATGGCTGCAAAAGGTTTGGACAGAGCTTCCGCCGCAGTTTGTTATGCACTCTTTTACCGGTCCGCAGGAGGTTGTGCCCAAGATTGTTTCTGCGGGCGGCTATGTCTCTTTTTCACAGTCGATATTAAAGAAAACAAACTGCGAAGACGTAGTCCGCGCCGTTCCGGCCGTTCGTCTGCTGCTCGAAAGCGACGGTCCTTATCAGGCGTTGGAGCGAAACCGGGAATCTGAGCCGGCGTTTCTGCCCTGCTTGGCAGAGAAACTGGCGGCGGCCCGCGGAGAAAACCTGGAAGAATTTGTTAGTCAAACATATCAAAATGCGTTAGGATTTATCAATGTCTGCAACTGATCGTTTAACCCGTACCCGAATGCTTTTAGGAGATGAGGGGCTGTCCCGTTTGCAAAATGCCGCCGTTATGGTTGTCGGTCTCGGCGCGGTTGGCGGCTATGCTCTGGAGGCATTGGCCCGTTCCGGGATAGGACGCCTGGTTTTGGTTGATTTTGATGTCTTTGATGAGAGTAATATCAACCGTCAGATTTTGGCGTTGACTTCGACTGTCGGACAAAAGAAGACCGAGGTTGCCCGCCGCCGGGTGCTGGACATTAATCCCGACTGTATTGTCGAAACCAAAGATATGTTCGTCAATGCCGACACCTTGCCTCAGCTGCTGGACATTCCGGTTGACTTCGTGGTGGATGCCATTGATGCGCTTAATCCCAAATGCTGTCTGATGGAAGCGCTTTATGAACGCGGAATACCTTTTATTTCGTCAATGGGGGCGGCATTAAAAACCGATCCCTCGTTTATCAAATGCGGAACTTTGAGTGCCAGCAAAAACTGCGGCCTTGCCAAGTTTATCCGCAAACGGCTGCGCAAACGCGGCCTAGAAATCAGCAGAATCAACTGTGTTTATTCCGACGAGCAAGTCTGCCTGCCCGAAACGGCTTTGGCCTTTGACGGAGACGATGTTTCCGCCGGACGTGTCCGTCATACGCTGGGGTCTTTGCCGACCATCACCGCCATCTTTGGGCTGACGATAGCAAATTACGTCATCACCAGCCTCTCCGGCCATCGCCGCATTAATTGAAAGGACTTTTGCCAATGGATAAATCGCCCAAAGGAATGCGCCTCCATATAGCCCTGATGGGGCGGGTCAATTCCGGAAAATCAAGTTTTTTGAATTTGGTTGCCGGTCAGGATATTTCGATAACTTCAGCCGAGGAGGGAACCACCACCGACGTTGTTGAAAAAACACAGGAACTCTTGCCTGTAGGACCGGTCGTGTGGCTGGATACCGCCGGTTTTGGCGACAAAACCGCTTTGTCGGACGCCCGTCTGGCGAAAACCCGTGCCGTTTTTGAACGCAGCGATGTCATTGTTTTGGTTTGCGAAGGCAACTGCATCGGCGAATATGAACAACAGATTTTGGACGAGGCGGCGGCACGGAAGCTGCCCGTAGTCAAAATTTTTAACAAAGCGGACATTCTGCCCTCCGACGGCGACGGCATTGCCGTAAACTCGACCGATGCAAACAGCCGTACCGAGGTGCTCAATCGCTTTAAGGCGGCTTTGCTGAAAGTCGTTCCCGAAGATTTTATTCATACGCCGCCGCTGCTGGGCGATTTGGCGCCGGCCGGAAGCACCGTCGTATTGATTGTGCCGATAGACCTTGAAGCACCCAAAGGCCGCCTTATTCTGCCGCAGGTGCAGGCCATCCGCGACGGCCTCGACCATGGGCAGGTTGTGATGGTGGTCAGAGAAAGCGAATATGGTGCTGCTTTGGCTAATCTCAAACAACCGCCGGCGTTGGTGGTATGTGATTCTCAGGTCGTGGATTTTATGGTTGCCAATACGCCGTCAAACATTCCCTGCACCACGTTTTCGATTCTGATGGCGCGGCTGAAAGGCGACATTGTCCGCCTGGTTGAAGGAGCGGCGGCACTGCGCCGGCTCTCCGACGGCGATAGGGTTCTGATAGCGGAATCCTGCACGCACCATGCTGTCGAGGACGATATCGGCCGGGTAAAGATTCCCCGTTGGCTGCGTGCCAAAAGCGGCAAAGAACTCGAAATCAATCATGTCGCCGGACACGATTTTCCGGCTGACCTTTCGGCTTACAGGGTTGTGGTCCAATGTGGCGGTTGTATGCAGAATCGGCGGGAAATCCTTTCCCGTATCAATCGTTGTGAACAGGTTGACGTGCCGGTTACCAATTACGGCGTCTGCATTTCCGAACTCAAAGGCGTTCTGGAACGGGTGCTCCAGCCGTTTCCCGAGGCATTGGAGGCCTACCGGCGCATAAAATAAAATTTCCGGCGCTTGACTTTTGTCTAAATAGTTCTAAATTGAAATAATCTTGGAACTATTAGTATTAACATTATTAAAATCTCAAAAAAGATGAAAAAAGATGAACATTTTGGCACCGCTTACGGTTTGCCTCAAGTAGATGTGACCGGCTTGGAAAGTTTTATCCCCGAAGATGAAATTTTCAGGCTTTTGGGTCAGCCCTGCAACGACAAGGGACGTATTCGCGCAATTATTGAAAAATCGCTGGATATCAGCCGGGTTGCGCAGTGTTTGTGTCTTGAGCCGGAAGAAATGGCCGCACTTTTAAATGTAACGGACCCCGAACTGATTGAAGAAATCGAAGAAGCCGCCCGCACGTTAAAGAAAAAGGTCTATGGCAATCGCATTGTTTTGTTTGCACCGTTGTATATCGGCAACGAGTGTATCAACAACTGCGAATACTGCGGTTTGCGCTGTTCCAACAAGGAAGTCGTCCGCGATACCTTGACGCCTTCGCGTCTGGAGCAGGAAATTCGCGCCTTGCAGTCTCTGGGGCATAAACGGTTGATAGAAGTCTTTGGCGAACATCCGCGCTACAGCCCGGAATTCATCGCCGAGGTCGTCCGTCAGACCTATGGCGTCAAAGAGGGAAAAGGAGCCATCCGCCGCGTTAACATTAATGCTGCGCCGCTTGATGTTGAAGGTTTTAAGACCGTCAAGGCAGCGGGAATAGGAACTTACCAGATATTTATGGAAACCTATCACCGCGAAACCTATAAGGCGCGTCATCCCAGCGGCCCGAAGTCGAATTACCTCTGGCGCCTGTTTGCGTTTGATCGTGCGATGGAAGCCGGAATTGACGACGTAGGTATGGGAGCTTTAATCGGTCTTTATGACTATAAGTTTGAAGCTTTGGCAATGCTTTACCACACCAAACATCTTGAACAGAAGTTTGGCGTCGGTCCGCACACCATTTCTTTTCCGCGCATCGAACCTGCGATAGGCACTGATTTTTCCAATCATCCGCCGTATGCGCCGAGCGATCGCGAGTTTATGAAAATGATTGCGGTTATCCGCCTGAGCGTTCCGTACACGGGAATGATTCTGACGGCGAGAGAACCGGTCGCCTTGCGTAACGAAGCCATTGGCTACGGAATTTCGCAAATTGATGCCGGCTCTAACGTCGGTATCGGCGGATATTCTCTGAGCAAGGACGAAAGCGACAAACGGAGCCAGTTTTGCCTCAGCGACGACCGTCCTCTGGATGAAGTTGTCGGAGAGCTGTGCGAAGCCGGGTTTTTGCCTTCGTTTTGCACCGGCTGCTACCGCCTCGGCCGAACCGGCGAACATTTTATGGAAGTCGCCCGTCCGGGATTTGTCCAGCAGTTTTGCACACCCAACGGCATTTTGACGTTGTTGGAATTTTTGCAGGACTACGCCAGCGAAGCGACCCGGACTAAAGCGCTGCCGACGATTGAACGCGAAGTCCGCGACTATCCCGACAGCAGCCCGCTGAAAGCGAAGCTTTTGGAGCGTATGGAGCAGATAAGGCAGGGCAAACGCGATTTGTTTTTCTGATAATCGTTCACCCTTTTTGCAATGCCGGCAGAACTTGTTTCTGTCGGCTTTGTTTTTGGGTGGAAGTTAAGGCTATTTAAGTGTAAAACTTTGTTTATTTTCTTGTCATAATCGCAGAAATCTTCTATTCTTTGTCCAAAGTTTGTGCAAAATACGGGAATCTAAAGAATGAAAATGATAAAACCCATAGTCAATTTATCGAAAGTGGCCGATAATTATGACACTTTTCTGCTAGGTTTTAACGGCGTCGTTACGGATGGCAACGGCCTGATTCCCAATGTTGCCGCAACGTTGAACAGCCTTCATAAAAACGGCAAAAAAGTCATTCTGCTCACCAATTCGGCTCAGCGGGTGGCGGCGATTGCCGGTTTTTTCCTCAAAAACGGCGTTTCCATGAATGTCTTTAGCTGCATTATGAGTGCCGGCGAAATCTTGCACTATAAGCTCAAGGTCCGTAGCGGAGACTTCGCCGCCGTCGGAAACAATTACTTTCACCTGGGCTCAGCGGCGGATGACGGCGTGTTCAGCGGTTTAGATTTTCAGCCCGTTGACCGGGTGGAAAATGCTCACTTCATCTATATGAATGAAGTTGCCGACGTTTCTGATACGCTCGAAGCTTATCTGCCGGCCTTGGAACACGCAGCTGCCTTGGGGCTGCCTTTTGTCTGTGCCGGCAATGACACTTCCAGTTTCAAAAACGGCAAAATCTGCCTGGCTCCCGGTGCCGTTGCCGAACAATATGCGGTAATGGGCGGCCGGATTATCACGCTGGGCAAACCGGACAGCGCTGTTTTCAACTATTGTCTTGACGGCAGCTCCGGCTCTGTTTTGGTTATCGGTGACAACCTTGCCACCGATATTAAGGGCGCTGAGTTGCTGAGTTTGGATTCGATGTTGGTGTCCAAAGGCGTACATGTAAACTTTCTGGGCGAAGGGTATATTCCCGATGTTGCCAAAACCCGCGAATTGTCCAATAATTTTGACGTTTCGCCCAACTACGTCATCTCCAATTTGCGGTGGTAGCCATGTTTTTACAGCGTCATCGTTATTCCGTTCTTTTTACGGCGGTTGTTTTGCTGGCTTGGATTATCAGCACGCCGCTGCCGCGTTTGGGCAAAATAAACCTTTACGGCTTTGATAACCCGCCCCGGATTGGCGAAGCGATAACATACCCGGAAACCGTCTCTTTTTTGCAGTTGTGGTCTGAGTTTATGCAAAAGGACATCAGTCGGTACGGGCTGTTGCAGATTTCCCTCACCAATACCATTCCCTCGGAAGGCTTTTCTCCGCAGCTGGTTCGCTGGCTGAAGAACGAGGGCTGGGACGCCGACCGTTTTTTCTATGTTGAACAGCGCCTTAAGGCTGCGGTTAAAACCGCTTATTTAAAAGAGAATTTAAAAACCAACCGGAACATTTTGCAGCATATGTCCAAACACGGACCGGATAAAATCAATTATGAGAATATGCTGGAAATCGTCGAAAGTCAGGAACAACAGCTGAATGTGGAAAAAGTCCGCCCAGAAGAACTGATTTTGGTCAGTCAGGATTTGTATACCATCAAAGACGTGCTCGACGGAAAAGTTGTTTATCCTCGGGAAAATTAAAAGTTAAATTGCCTTTTGCCGTCAATGGCGTAATGCTTTCATGTGTCTGAATGTTTTTTTCGCGGCTGCTAAAGATTGCCGGCCAGTTCTGCAATTTCCAGCCATTCGCTTTCTTTGGCGTCTTTTTCTTCTTGTTTGGCGCAGAGGTCTTTGGTCAGGCGGTCAAATTTCTCGGGGTTTTCGGTATAAAGCGAACTGTCGCCGAGTTCGGCCTCAATGGCCGCGATTTCTTCTTCCAGTTTGGCCACTTCCTGAGGTAAAACTTCAAGCAGCCGCTGTTGCTTGTAACTGAGCTTGCGGCTGTTGCCGGCCGGTTTGGCGGCGGAGGGCTTGTCTTCTTTGTTTTTGTCGGCTTTTTTTGCAGTAGGCTTGGCTGCCGCGGCGTTTTCCTGTTGTCCTTTGATTTTTTCGAGCAGTTCGCTGTAACTTCCTGCGTGTTCGCTGACCGTTCCGTCACCTTTCATATAAATGACCGAGGTTACCACCCGGTCAAGAAAATCGCGGTCGTGGCTGACAATCAGAATAGTCCCCTGATAGTCGTCCAGCACTTCTTGCAGCAGGTCCAGCGTATCCATATCCAAATCGTTGGTAGGCTCGTCCAAAACCAGAAAGTTGGACGGCTGAGCCAGGGCGACCGCCAGCATCAGGCGGTTTTTCTCTCCGCCGGACAACGCCGCCACCGGACAATGCGCCTGATCCGGCTTGAATAAAAAGTCTTTAAGATACGCCACCACATGGCGATATTGCCCGTGTACCAAAATATGGTCGCCTTTGTCGCACAAAGTCTGCCAGAGCGTTTTTTTCGGGTCGAGCGTCAGCCTGTTTTGGTCAAAATAAGCCTCTTGCAGGTTTTTGCCGATGCGCACAAATCCGCTGTCCGGCTCCAATCGTTTGGTCAGAAGCTTGATGAGAGTGGTTTTGCCGGCGCCGTTAGGGCCGACAATGCCGATTTTGTTGCCTTTAATCACCCGGGTAGAAAAGTCTTTGACAATTTCGCGTTCGCCGAAACTCTTGCAAATATGCTTGGCCTCAATAACCAGCTTGGAGCGAAAATCGCCTTCTTCCACGTTGAGATTGATGCTGCCGGCCTGTTTAATCTGATTGCGCCGTTCGGCCCGCAGCTGTTGCAGTTTGCGCAGCCGTCCCATATTGCGTTTGCGCCGGGCAGTTACGCCTTTGTGCAGCCATTCGGTTTCTTCTTCGATTTTTTTGTTGAGGTTATGCTGCTCAATCAGCTCCTGATTGATAACCTGCTCCTGCCACTCTTCAAAAAACTTAAAGCCTTTGTTGTTGCAATGCATAACGCCGCGGTCAAGCCAGAAAGTCGTCTTCGAGGTATTGTTGAGAAACATCCTGTCGTGCGAAATCAGCATCACCGCCCCGTTAAAGGTTTCGATGATTTTCTCAAGCTTTTCAATTGTCGGCAGGTCGAGATGGTTGGTCGGCTCGTCCAAAAGCAGAATGTCCGGTTCAGAAACCAGCGCCTGAGCCAGGGCGGCCTTGCGTTTTTCGCCGCCGGAAGCGCTTGCCACCGGTTGTTGCTCCAGAATGCCCAGCTGCCCGATAAGAATGTCGGCCTTGTATTCCAGCCCGTGTTCGTCGGCCGGCAGTCCGGCCAGCACCACGTCGCGCAGGGTGGCAAACCCGCTGAAGTCGGGGTCTTGCGGCATATAGGCGACTTTGGTTCCCGGCTGAATGAAAATTTCTCCGTGATCGGGTTCCAGTTTTCCGGCAATAACTTTCAGCAGGGTGGACTTTCCGCAGCCGTTGCGCCCCACCAGGCAGATTTTGTCTCCCCGGTTGATGTAGAATTCCACATTGCGAAACAGTTGATTGTTGCCAAAGGCCAAACCGGCCGATTTTATCGTGTAAATTGGCGGCTCAAACATCTTATTCTCTTGTTTTTATAAATCTTCTTCCACCAGTTTAATGCCGGCCAGCTGCCATTCCAGCCCTTCGGCAGCCCACAGGAAAAAGTCGTTGATTTTGTCTTCCTTGATGCCGATGTTCATCCCGATGGTATAGATTGCGGCCATTTCTTCGTCGCTGAGCTCGTGGTTGGCCATCGCCAGCATAATCATTTCGCGGATGATGTAGCGTTTGAGCCGCATACTGGAAACCTGTTTCAGTTCCTTAATCAAATCGTCGGCTTTTTTTGCCGGCTTGATTTTTTTGACGGCCGCGGGGTCAAACCCGGCCTGCTCGGCCTGTTGACGCAGATATTCGTCATTGTCCGCGCATTTTCTCTCTTCCTTGCTTAATATATATATAAGTGCTTTAAGGTAAATTTCCTTTTCTTCGGTCGAAAGCGTCTTTTTAAAAGTAGTCATCTGGTTTCCTTGTTTTTTTTACTTGTTAATTACTTATACATAAAAAAATAAAGATTTGCAAAAAAAATAAAAACAATTATATAATGAGGGCGCAATTGAAGTTAATCTATACTAATACTAAGCGGGAAGGAGACTGCTATGCCCCTTAAAATTGAACTCAAACCACATGAAAGCATTATCATCGGCGAGTCATTGATTACCAATGACGGCGAGCGTACGCGTTTTTATATTGAGGGGAACGTTCCTATCCTGCGCGAAAAATTCATTCTCCGCGAAAAAGAAGCCAACACGCCCTGCAAGAGGGTCTACTTTGTAGTTCAGCAAATGTATCTCTCCCGCGGCGACGACAAATTGCAGGATATGTACCTTGAGTACGTCCGCGATTTGCAAAAAGCCGCGCCGAGCCTAATTCCCTATATTGCGCCGGTAACCGAAAACATCATTAATTCAGATTACTACAGCGCCATTAAAAACGCCGACAAACTGCTCAAAAAAGAGGAAGAATTGTTTGGCGAAACCTTGAAATCCTGCTCTTAATGCTTATAGCTTATTGTAAGATGTAAATAAAATACATTTTCCCGAGTCTTTTTTTCAAAATTGTTAATAATTTATTCATAAGCTCTGATGTAAATTGTTAACAGAGAAAAATGTTTGACAGGCTGATGTAAAGAAAGTGATGTGAATTTAGGCCTCTCAAGTCCCGGAAATCCGCCGTATTTTGAGAACTCCTTGTCATTAACTATTTATTTGCAAATATGCGCTAGAACATACTATTATGAAAAAAAGGGTTTAAACGAACTAAAAAATATGATATTCTAAACTTGTATCGTCAGTAAGACGGTCACAAGTTATGTGTTCCATAGTATTGGAGAAAGAAAATGGCAGATATTTCACTTACAGCGAGCATGCGTACAAACCTGTTGTCCCTGCAGAACACTCAGAGTCTGATGGACACCACACAGGAACGCCTCTCGACCGGCTTGAAGGTTAACTCGGCAATCGACAACGCTTCAAGCTACTACACCGCCCAATCCTTAAACAACCGTGCAAGCGACTTAAGCGCATTGCTGGACAGCATGGGTCAGGGTATTCAAACAATTCAGGCAGCCAACGAGGGTATTGAAGCGATTACCGAATTCGTGGAGCAGGCTAAGGCTATTGCCAACTCCGCTCGCGACGCTGCATCTAAAACCGATGTTAAAACGCTGAATGCAAAGTTCTCTGATTTGACGGCGCCTCAGACACCGAAAACTTCAGCAACTACGGCGCTAACTCTTGAAATTAAAAAAGTTAATGGCGACAAAGTTGAGGCATTAGGTTCAAGTGATGAACATGATAAAGCTGTTACGGCGGCTTTGACTAAGTTAAACGAAGCGCTTGTTGTTGAAAAAATTGGGGACAAAAATGCAACTGAGTTCAAAACAGCTGCTGAGGCCGCAATGAAAGCATTCACCGGAACTGTTCTTGAAGATGTCATGGAGTTCAGTATCAGTGCTGATGGCAAAGTCAGTCTTACTGCAAAAGCCGGATATCAAATCGCAGCAAAAGGTGCTGGTGAGTTTGCCGGTCAGGGTGATAAAGCGGCAGATACAGGGCTTGCTGGTGATACCGCTACTTCTACCGTCAACGTTAACACCGATCGTCAGAAATATGCCGAGCAGTTTAACGAAATTATGCGGCAGATTGATAAGCTGGCCAAAGATTCCGGCTACAAAGGTATTAACCTGTTGCAGATGAACACCTTAACCGTTATCTTCAACGAAGACCGTTCTTCTCAGATTGAAGTTAAGGGTGTTGATGCGTCTTCTACCGGTTTGAAAATCAGCAATCCGGTTGACAGTTGGCAGACTGATGAAGATATCAATAAATCAATTACAGAAGCTGAAAACGCAATCAGCGAGCTGCGTATTATGGCTTCTGACTATGGTAACTACTACAGCATCGTGCAAAACCGCCAGAGCTTTACCAAGAACTTGATTAACGTTCTGACCGAAGGTGCCGATAACCTGACCTTGGCAGATATGAACGAAGAATCTGCAAATATGCTGGCTCTCCAGACCAGACAGCAGCTGGCTATTAACTCTTTGAGCCTGGCCTCTCAAGCCGCCCAAGGTGTGCTGCAGCTGTTCTAAGTTTCAGTATAAATGTTCAAAAGGCGGTAGCAGATACCGCCTTTTTTTATGCCTTTTCGGGTAGGATTGAAGAAAATAAGAATTATCTAATCTAAATAACTTTGTCTTTTTAAGCTTGCTCAAAGCTGTCTTTTATTGTATTATGACAAATGGACAAAATAGGGATGTGTCGTTATGGTTAAATATGATAAGGAACTGGCGGAAATTTTACAAGGCCGCGAACTGTTTAATCTTTCCGCTGAAGAGATTAATGCAATCCAAAAGCGGCAGGACGAAATAAGAATGCAAAAGCTTGATTCTTATTTGGCTGACGGTATCATAACGCGGTTTGACTATGACTATCTGCGTCCTTATTGCGAAAATACGATGGCTCCCTATAAGGAACTTTATGACGCCATTTGCCGTTCGCGCGGTCAAAAGCCCCGGGTCTATTATAAAAATATTGACACCGGAGAGGTCGACCGCGAAAATCTTTATCTCATCCAGCACATTGCGCCGTTCACCTCTATGGTTCTCGAGTTTCACGACGACAACGGCCAGCCGCTGTATGTCTCGCTGGGCAAGCTGAAGTCTGTTGAACGCATTATTGAAAAGATAGGCCCGAATAGTAATTATGCCCGCAAATATGAAGCCAAATGCCGGGAGGTTGTCAGGCGCTATCAGGGACATATCGACGACCCGCGTTGTCGTCAACAGTTGGCGGCTATTCCTCGTCCGGTCGAAAACGTTAACGACATTCTCCGCTGCACGACTATCTGCAACCGTTTCAAAGACGTTCGCGGCACGTTTATGCTTATGGAAAAAGATCCTTATGTCTTTGTAAACCCCTCTGAGATTAAGGATAAACATAAGGGCAACATTCTGCCGGTTAATCCCGAGCAGCGGCTGGCTTTCTCCGACAATCCGCGCAATCACCGTGATTTTAAATTCATCGGACATCTGCCCGGCGGGTTTAAGGCCGAGTTTATGGCAATGACTGCCGTATACGAAAAATATTATAAAATGACGCATAAGAGCTATGAGGTTTACCGGACGCTTGAAACGGAAATCAACGGTTTTCCCGAACCGGAAAAAATGACCCGTGAACAGTATATTGCCAAAAAACAAAAAGAGCTCAAACTGTTTCAGATTCAGGAAGATATCCGCAAGGTCAGCGGCGCCGGATTCGAACAGGAAAATATTGAAGTTCTTAAAGACGTCCGCATTATGGAAGACCAGTTTCGTTATGAAGGTAAAAAGCCCCAAAAAGACGGTACTTATCCCGAATGCCGGGATTACATCCGCGAGAACTTTTACGTTCGGACCGTCCAGGCGCTCGACAGCAATACTTTCAGTTATGTCTCCGACCAGCTGTACGATGTGTTTGACCGCTATCTGCCGGAGATTAAAAGAAAATATCTCGCAGACATCCGCGATGTGGAAAACCGCTACAGTATGAAAGGGCTCGACGGTGCTCATCTTGACGCTCACTACCTTGCCGCCGATAACGACGAATATGAAGTTCTCCGCGCAATGGACGACGGCCACGTAAAACTGCCCCGCCGTTCGTTCAAGACTTTTCCCGCCCGGGAAGAAGAGGCCGGAAGAATATATCTGAATCCCCAGTCTGTCGCTAAAGACAATAAAAAGGTTGCAAAATCCGCGGGCAACATTAATATGTTCACATATATCGCCACTCAGAACAAAAGATTAAAATATTAGGGAAAAATATGCTGAGATTATTACTTTTGCTGCTGCTTGCAGTCAGTTTTTCAGGAACGCCGGCGTTGGCCGGCAATGACGACGCTTTCATCTCTTTGTTCGACGGAACTCCCGAGGCGTCTAAACCGGAAAAGAAGACGGCCGAAGACGATGATGAGGACAGCATTTTCTCTTTCCTTAATTTCAAAAGCAAAAAAAAGGATGATGCGCCCAAGCTGAATGTCGCCGACGAAAAACGCCTTTCGCCGCTTGAGCAGTCCGTTAAGCTGGCGGAAAAAGGCGATGTCAACGCCCAGTTGCTGTTGGGATATTCTTATCTTTACGGCGAAAACGGCGCCAAGGTGGACTATGATAAAGCTTTTGAGTATTATGCCAAGGCCGCGATGCAAAACGACAATGTCGGCCTCAACAATCTCGGCAGCCTCTACTATAGCGGCATCGGTATTGAGCGCAATACCGCCAAGGCGGCGATTTTGTTCGAAAAAGCGGCAAAACTCGGCAATGCCGAAGCCACCGTTAATCTGGCTTTCATTCTCATCACCGGCAACGGTGTGGTCAAAGATACCGCTCAGGCAATGGATATGTTTGAAAAAGGGGCTGAGCTGAATAACCCGACCGCCAAGTTTATGCTGGGTTATGCTTATTATACCGGCCGTCTCCGCGACCGCGATTATAAAAAGGCTGCTGTTTTGATGAAAACGGCTGCCGAAGCCAAGTTTGACGAAGCACAGTATATTTTGGCTCTGATGTATGTCAATGGTCTCGGATTACCCCAAAACTATGGCAATGCCGTTAAATATCTCAAATTGGCCGTCAGCCAGGGGCATGTTCCCGCCATGATGGCTTTGGGCGATATTCTGGCTCGCGGCGAAAAATATACCAAAGATTTATACACCGCCCATATTATGTTTAACCTGGCGGCAGTTCGCGGTGCGCCCACAGCTGCGGAAAAACGCGATGCTATTGAGTCGAAACTGAAGATTGACGAGGTTTTGCAGGCTCAGGCCGAAGCGGAGCGCTTCCATGAAAAGCCGTCTGATTTGACCAAATACGTTGATCAGACTTTTGGCACTGATGTCCGCAGTTATATTGATTCTGCCCGATAATTTTTTTAAGAAAAAGCCCTCCGTTCAAACAGGGCTTTTTTGTTTTTATTCCACCAGTTCAATACGGACCTTTTTGCCGTAATGGCTGATTATCCGCATCAGGGTATAAATCGGCACCGGTTTTCCGGTTTCTGCCCGGTCAAGCACCCGGCGGTCGATTTTGATGTGGTGAGCCATATGGAACAGGCTCATTCCCTTTTGCCGGCGGCGGAGAAACAACTCCAGTCCCAAAGCCTTGCGGATTTCTTTCAAATCCATATTTTCCGTTATCATTTTTTAGCTCCTATTTGTTAATTGAAAACAAAAACCTCCTTGAAAAAAACAAGGAGGTGGAGCTCAAAAACTGCACATAGCCAGTCAGCCTTATTCGTCATATAAATATGCTTATGTCGGCTACTCCACCAAAACAGTGGATTCTATGTGTGATGTTTTTGAGACACCACAGTTCACCTCTGAACTGCAAGATGGAGTTTACTATAATTTAGGATAATTGCAATCAGAAAAGATTTCTGCATTACATCAATGCATTTCAGTTTGTTCAAAAAAAGCTCCCGTTTGAGGGAGCTTTTTAATTACTTTTTAGCAGCTTTCTTGGCTGTGGTTTTCTTTTTGGGTTTAGCGGCCGGCTTTTCTGCTTTTGCCTTAGCGGCAAGAACCGCTTTTTCGATATCCTGCTCGCTGCACAGGCCAATCGTTACCGGGTTCTTGGGACGGATGACCGCCATATCGCGGTGCGTACCGTTACGAATAGCCTCAATAGTCGGTTTGGTCGTACCGATAATTTTGCAAATCTGGCTGTCTTTGAGTTCAGGATAATTTTTGACAATCCAGGCAATGGCATTGGGTTTATCCTGACGCTGTGACGGAGACAAAACCTTTTTGGCTTTCATATTGCGCGCCTTAACGTTTCTTTCCAATTCCGAAGCGACGAGGTTCGCACAGGCATCCGCTTCGCAACGTTTGATTTCTTCTGCCGTCAGCTGACCGTTATCCAAGGGAGAAAGCCCCATAATGTTGCTGGAAACATCGCCGTCGGCTATCGCCTGAATTTCCAGTTCATGAAGTTCGCAAAATTCGGCAATCTGACGAAAAGTCAAGGTTGTGTTTTCCACCAGCCATACTGCGGTTGCACGAGGCATCAATGGTGCTGTCATAATATAAAATCCTTTCTTAACACGACATAGTCTAAATAGAAAAACTATCCATAAGATAGATTTTCTTTGCGTAATATACAAGCATTTTTTTGCGTGATACGGCAGAGATGTTAAAATTTATTGTTTTTGGAATAAATACTTGCCATATTTTGATAACCGACTTGCAGCATCTGAGCCGTCGCCTGATAACGGGAAGCCTGAATCTGCAAAGCGTTGACAGCCGACAAAGAACCGCCTGATGACGTAGTCAGGGGGATTTTGCTCTCCTTGCCGTTGTTGGTGTCTTCCGAGGGCTGTTCTATCGCAACGTAGTCGTGTTTGAAAGTATCGCCCATTTTAATCTGGAGGGCATAGGGCATCTCTTCATCGCTGTCTACAGTCTCATCGCGGCTGATTTTGATGTAATAGGTTCCCTTGGAGGCTTCATACTCTCCGGTCAGCATCAACTCAAGATTTTCGCGCAGTTCGCTGCCTTCGTCTTCCGCACTGTCGGCAACCAGAACCTGCTTGCCCTGACGATTGGTAGAATAAACCTCAATCCGTACGCCGGGTGCCGTCAGTTCCAGAGAAGACTTTTCTGCCTGTTCTTTTTTCTTTTCGGCTTTCTCTTTTTCATATCCTTCAGGATCGGTCTGCTGTTTGAGCTGGTTAAGATAAGTTTCATACGTAGAGAGGTCCAGCACCTTGGAGTCCTCCCCGCCGGTACGGACGGAAATGGAGAGCTTGCCGCGGTTGGAAATCACGTTGGTTTTATAAATATCAACCTTGTCAACCTTGGCTAAGGTTCCGATGGCGGTCAGACGAGAATAGTTGAGCCGGCTGTAGCCCAGATCGCGTGCATTGGCAAACGACTCATCGACATTGTTCATATCGGTCAGTGTCTTTTCCCAATACTGAGAGCTGGCGTCTGAAAGGGCGCTGTCTTTTAACGAATCTACAGATGACATAAGGTTTCTCCTCCGACTATTCTAGTTTCAGTATAGCATAGGGATTGAAAAAGCTCAACCTTTTAATCAATAATTTAATCCAACAATTTGTATAATTCTACATTAATATTCAGTTTATTAAGCGTTTTTTCGCCAAGGTAGTCGAAATGGCGGCCGCTCTCCTGCAAGGCCTCGAAAACCGGTTTGGTGACGACTATTTCCTGATTGTAGATGTGCTCAAATATATCCGAGAGCCGCTCGCTCAGATTGGGTTCGTTTTCCGGCTTGTCCTCGGTTACGGCGCAGCAATTGCGCAAAATCAGATTGTCGTTGTTGGTTTCTTCCTGATAGGTGCCGATATCTTTCAGACATTCGACGGCAAAACGCACCGCATTGCTTATCTTATGGAAATGAATCGTGGTTATTCCGTCTGCCTCAATGGTATCTTCCCCCTTATATTTGCCAAGAAGGTTGAAAATGATGTTGCGGATTTCGGCACTGGTCTGAGCGGCGACTTCATCCCGGTTGGGAATGCTGTCGTCCAGAAACTTCAAATCGCTTTTGATGCTGACCAATGCGTCAAACAGAACATCGTCGGGAACAGGCGTTTCCGGCTCTTCGGGAACCGGAGACAAAACGGGAACAATCTCATCGGTCTTATTTTGTTTTTCCCATTTGGAAAAACTTAAATTCAGTAGCTCGGTCGGCATCTGCCGGCCTTTAATCACATGTGCCATCAAATAAGCTCCGACGCCGGTCAGAAAGACGGCAACCTTATTGTCCTTATAAGTTCTCTTGGCCTCGTAAAACGCCTCCAAATCAGCGCCGTCGCCGTCCGTTATGCGAAAAGCGTCATACAAAATGGAATTGGCTTCGGTTATACCCAAGCCGCTGTAACGCGCCATTTCCAGACAGCCGCCGTAAACAATCAACTTGATGCCGAATTTGGAAAAACTGGTGCTGGTGGCGGTCGGAGACTTGAGATTGGAAAGCAAATCAGTCAGAAAAGTTATCAGATACTGCTTATATTCCAAAGGGGCTTCCGGATATGCCGGCGTCACGATGGGGTCGACGTCGTCATTGAGATTGTAAAAGTCAATCAGCTCACCGGCCTTATCGTAAAAAGTCTTTTCCTTGACCGCAACCGGACGACGGCGCTCAACAAAAACATACCACGGCACGTAACGGAGAATCAGCGGTACGGCAATGCTTAAAAAGATGACAAAGAAGATGACAAACAAAATCGGGCGGCTGTTTTGCTCATCGGGAATAAAATTTTCGATAACCGGAAATATCAGGCTGACCAGGACGTTTGCCAAAGCCAGACACAGCAACGTAAGCGCAACCAGCTTTATTAATGCGTTCAATATGCTGCCGCCGCCGGTTGACTCGACGACTTCCTCCACCTGCTCTTCCTCCTCACGTTCGTCGGCTTTTTTGATTCCGGGATAAGAACTCGGCAGCCCTCCGTTTTTATTTTTGCGGGAAAGATTACTGACGTACTCGACCGTTTCCTGATAAGAATTGTCCTGCACATCAAAAACTTCCTTGATGATTTTAACCTTTACCTTGTCGAGCTCCAACTCCTTGGCAAGGTTAAACGCGTCCTGCCGCTGCTCGATGGCAAAACGGTCTTCCAACTGCCAACCGCGCCCGTGATCGGTATAAACTTCATAGTGTGTTATCTTAATCATCAGAATCTCAAAGATAAATAAAAAAACCTGCGTTCAATATTATCAAACGCAGGTTAACAAATAGTATAAGCTTTAACTTAAACAGAGCTTATTCAGCAGCCAATCGGGCTTACTAGTCACCGGTCTTGATGCCGAATGCACCAAATTTGTTCTTAAACTTAGACAGCTGACCGCCTGTATCAACCAAACGACGGACACCGGTCCATACCGGGTGAGATTTCGGATCAACTTCCAAATTGATAACATCGCCAGCCTTACCCATGGTAGATCTGGTCGTAAACTTTGAACCGTCAGTCATTACATAAGTAATTTCATGATAGTCGGGATGAATACCTTTTTTCATCTTAAAAAACTCCTGAGACTTTTAATTAACGCATAATTTTTATGCTCTTATACATTACACAAATCAATTACGCAAGCATTATTTAAACTTTTTTTAATTTTTATTTGAGTTCCTCGACCTCTACGGTATTTACCTTATCAGAAGCGGCATCAACATTGATAACCTTAATGCTGAAATTCTTGTACCCCTTCTGGAGAAGGTAGCTGCGGATTTCAATTGCGCGGTTAAGGCTCAGGCGTTTCTTTTTGAAAGTATCGACGCCGTCATCAAGGTTAAACGCCAGAATGGCAATTTTGTTTACCGCGGGATTTTCAAAACCATTGACCAGATTGTCTAGCTGCGCTTTTTGCGCGTCATTGAGGTCGGAGACTTCCGCATCAAAAGCAAAGCGTCCGGGTGCCGGTTTCTTAACTTCAGCAGCCGCCTGAGGCTGGTTGTCCGCGGAGGGAGCTTCGGTTTTTGCAGCAGGATCGGTCGTTTTTTCTTCGGCAGTCGGCTGAGCCTTTGCAGGAGACACCGGCTCTACATCGACGACTTTAACCGGATTGGCAAGCGGCTCTACATCAACCACCACAACCTCGTCATCAACGGGTTTAGCCTTATTTTCCGACTGCGGTTCGGCAGACGGCTTGGTGGGTTCAGCCTCGGTCAGAACAACGGCAGGTTCAGTTTTGGCAGCAGGAGTAGCAGGAACAACCGGCTCAACCTCAGCTACCGGCAGAGCCTTAACTTCCGGTTCTGCAACCGGGGCCGGGGCAGCAGGCTGAACAACAGAAGCGGCGGGGTCGGATTTCAGCTGCTCGGCAGGAGCCTTTTCGACAACCTCCACCTTTACTTCAGGTTTGGCTTTTTCCTTTTTTACAACAGGTTTGGCCGCGGCTGGTTTAGCTTTTTTTCTGACTGCCTTTTTGGCCGGTTTTGCTTTTTCTTCGGCAGCCTGACGAGCCGTTACAACGGGGAAGAGAGGTTCGGTATGGATTACCGGAGAACCGGTGCCGCTGAGTTCATCCAATGCAGACAAATCAACATACACATCCGGTTCCGTCTGCGCGTTGGCATAAGCACAAACTGACAATGAAACCAATGCCGAAATTGTCCAAACCTTAATATTTTTACGCATCTCTACCCCCTATGACGATAATTATTTATTCAACGACTCATAAAGTTTTTTGCCGAGATTGGCATTGACAGCGATTAAATTTCCGCTGGCAAGCACTGAAGCCAAATCATCGCTGCGAATATCCTTTTGGTTTATCTCATAAACATAGCCGCCGCCTTCTTTCACCAAAAGCATACCGGCAGCTACCGATGCCGCAGAATTGTTCCGGCTGACGACCGCGTCCAGACGACCGGAAGCAACATAAGCCAAGTCCAGACTCAGCGCGCCGTGCAGACGGACGTTTTCAAAAGCGGGAATCCCATCGGCAACGGAGGTCAGGCCGATGACGGCTTCCGGCAAGTCTTTGCGAGAAGACACCCGCAAACGTTCATGACTGCGGAAACCTTCTTTAAATGCGCCCTGCCCCTTTTCTGCGAAGTACAAATCCGACGTTGCCGGATTGTATATAACCCCGGAAGTTACAACACCGTTTTCGACAACCGCAACGGAAATTGCAAAATAGGGAATTCCGTGTATAAAGTTAAGCATACCGTCCAACGGCGCGACCAGAAAATGCGGTGCATTGGGCTGGGGCTGACCGTCGGTTACGACGGCATAAGTCGGCTTGCCTTTCTGAAGCTCCGCACGCAAGCCTTTTGCCGTACGCTCAAAAGCCGCCTGCGTAAACTCCCGGTGACCTTTGACAGATGACTGAAGCTGCTCAATCTCGTTAAAGTCGCGGGTCAGAGATGTGCCGACCTTTTTTACTGTCGTAATCAAAAAATTAAGACTGGGTGAAATATAAGACATTATTTGGCTCTCTCAACATAGCTGGCATCAGCGGTGGAAACGACGATTTTATCGCCGGTACCGACAAACGGAGGAACCGTGGTACGGATGCCGTTGTCCAAGATTGCCGGTTTGTAAGACGAAGAAACAGTCTGACCTTTGATAACGGGCTCGGTCTCGACCACTTCGCAAATAACCTGCAGCGGCAATTCGACGCTGACCGGTTTGCTGTCGATGAAATCGATATGAACCAGCATACCGTCAGTCAAGAACGGACGGCTGTCGCCCAAGATGTCGGCAGGCATAACAAACTGCTCGTAGGTTTCGTTTTCCATAAAAGTCAAGCCGGTGGAATCTTCATAAAGGAACTGCGCGTCCTTAACTTCCACCATCAGTTTTTCGATGGTGTCTTCACTTCTGAAACGTTCGTTGGTTTTGGTTCCTTCCTCGACCGACTTCATTTCGACCTGCATAAAGGCGCCGCCTTTACCCGGTTTGATGTGCGAGGCTTTGGTAACTGTCCAGGGCTTGCCTTTGAATTCGATGACCCAACCCGGTCTGATAGCTACTGCTTGCTGTTTCATTTATTTTTCTCCTATAACTTAATTTAACCGTCAAAATATTTTACAGGCAAATTAATCTAAACTTTGCTTTTTAGCAACCAAAATCTTTATAGTCCCGCGAATTTATTATCACAAAATCAGGGTCAAACGCGGCAATATCCTGCAAACCGTCCGTCAAATCAACCGCAGACTGGATTAAAAACAGATCATTGTACCATTTGACGACTTCCGCCGCCGGGGCGGCAGACTCCTGCGGAAACTTGAAAGCGACAAATTCCGGTTCGGTCTCACTGACCAGCATAGCTTCGTGGCGGCGGGGAACAATTACGGTTCCCAAGACTTTGCCGGTACCGAGCTGTGAGCGAATCTTTGCGACCTGGGCCTTGACGGGCGCATCGGTTTTCAGCTCGGCAACCACACCGTCGGCACCGACCGTTTTACACAAAGAAAGCGCCTTATCCCCAGAAAGCAAAAACAGACGGCCACGGCGCTCGAACCCGCAAAGCCATTCTTCAGGAAGCGAGGAATCCGCTAGAAAACAAACGATATCGTCGTCAACATAAACAGTATCGTCAACCGAATTAATTTTGAGGATAAACTTTGGCATAATTTTATTTTCGCTTGTAAAACTTTGATTGTTGTTTATTATGCTTTGAATATAAGTGAATATTTCTAATTAAGAAAGAGAAATCTGCATGGAAGCAAAAAATTTTGAATTTGCCAACACCAATAACGCGCTTGCAGAACTTAGCGAAGCCTTGGTCAATCTCAACGCTGCGGTGGCTGCAAAGAAAAATGACATCAAGGCTCAAAAAAAACAGGAAGAAGCCCTCCTGAAAGACCGCGAAAACCGTTTGGAAATTCTAAAAACTTCTTCAGAAAACATTTTGCAAAACATAGACAACATCATCGACAAGTTAGACAAAGTATTAGAAAACGATGGCACAAGTAACGATAACAATTAATTCCCGGGAATATGCCGTTGCCTGCGAAGACGGACAGGAAGTCAGAATTCTCCAGCTGGCGCGTCTGCTGGATGAAAAGGCCAAAATGATTACCGCCGGCGCCGGTCAGGTAAACGAAAATATGTTGCTCGCCATGGTCGGGCTGCTGCTGGCGGACGAACTCAGCGAACTAAGAAAATCGGATATGTCCAAACCGCCTAAAGAGCTCCCTGTGGATAACTCGCGACTCCTTGAATTGGATGCGTCTCTGGCCGAAAAAATAAAAACCTTGAGCGAACAAATAAAATCTGTTGCATCTCAATTAAATTTAATGTAGTCTATAGACATAGAGGATAGGCTGCGTAGTTTGTATTTCCGCAGATCTTCCGAGCCAACATTATTTTATAGGGAATTGTCACTGCTTGGACCGTGGTCTTAAGTATACGATGCCCACCTGGTTAGAAGCGGTTCGATAAGAATGTAAAATATACGGCTAAACGGCCATCCTCCCTAAAAAAACCCCGTTGACTCAAACGGGGCTTTTTAGTATCTGTCAGATAAGAAAAATTTTTACGGAAAGGGATTTGTTTGAAAATAGTTTACTGCGGAGACATCGTTGCCCGACCGGGTCGGGAAGCCTTGTTAAACAACATCGCCAAGATTAAAGAAAAGTACGGCTATGATGCCCTCATTGTCAACAGCGACAATGCGGCGCACGGGTTTGGCGTAACACCGGGAATTTGCCGCGACTTCTTCGAAAAAGGAGTGACGGCTATCGTTACCGGCGATCACGTCTGGAACCAGCGTGAAATCATCCCTTTTCTGGATGAGTGCAAAAAAATCGTACGTCCGTTAAATTATCCCGACAATCTTCCGGGATGCGGCGCTCGCGAAATTGAACTTGAAAACGGCAAAAAAATCCTGGTTGCCGAAGTGGTCGGTCGGTTGTTTATGGAAGCAGTCGACTGTCCGGTACAGGCAATGGACCGGCTTTTGAAATCTTATACGCTCGGCCGCAATATTGACGCTATTTTTGTAGACATTCACGCCGAAGCCACGGCAGAAAAAATTTCGTTCGGACACTATCTTGACGGAAAGGTCTCGGCGGTTATCGGCTCTCATACTCACGTTCCCACGGCTGACGCAATGATTTTGCCGGGAGGAACGGCATATCAAACCGATGCCGGAATGTGCGGCGATTACAGCGGCGTCATCGGCTTTGAAAAAGAGGAACCGGTGGCCCGTCTCGCCCGCAGATATACGGGAAACAGACTTATTCCCTGCCGCGGAGAGGGATGTTTGTACGGCACTTATATTGAAACTGACGACAAAACCGGTTTAGCAACAAAAATCGAAACTTTCAGAATGTAACAAAAACCTCGGATGTAAAGTCCGGGGTTCTTCATTAATGTAGTATCAACAAGTACCCTTTACACCAAAACTCTCTGTTTCTATATCTGAATTTTGCTTTTCGCCACCTTCGTACATTGAAAGACTACTCTTTCCTTTGAGATAACCCATGATACTGCTTACTGAACACTTAGGTGGTATCTCCAGTAACATATGAATATGGTTCAGACAGATTTCAGTTTCTATTATACTAATCCCCTTCCACCAACATAATTCCCTAAATATAGCTGTAAGTTTCTTGGAAACACGCACTTAGCGCGTGGTTTTCCGGATACAAAAAAAGACTTCTTGTTTTTAAACAAGAAGTCTTTACGTTCAGGACTTTGGTTAGCTTACCAATTCAGCATTGCTCATTCCGTTATAGGCAATAAAAGTGATGCGAACTTTCACTTTTTGTCCCGGAATAAGTTTTTGCAAAGGGCATTGCAGCAAACTGTGCGGATTTTGCATCAGAATAGGATTTTTCTTCTCAAAGAAAACCATATTGCAGTTTTCCATCTCTTCGTTGATGCTGCGCATTGCAACGACTTCATAAGTTCCTTCCAGTACTTCACCCAGACGGATATAACCGTTTACCGAGATGGAACCACTTTTTAATGCTGCATGACGACGCTCTTCGTTCCAAACATTTGTTTTCATAATCATTAATTTTTAATTGTTTTCAATATATTTTATTTTCACGGTAATCGTATTTTCCTTGATAAAAGTAATCAAAGCATAAACAATGTCTCCGCTGCTTGCCGAAATACATTCTTCATCGACTTTGACCTTTATACTTTTACCTTTGTCATCACTAAAATGCGGGATGCCGCTAACAACCTGTACCCGATAATGAAAACCGAGCCAATATCCAAGAAGACGAATATCCGAACCTTTTTTGCGTCCTTGTTTAAAAACATTTTCGTCGCGTTTTCGAAAGTCAATCCCATTTAATACAGAAAGTTTGGCAGAGGTCTTTTTCGTTGTCGCAAATGCTCCGGCCTCCTCTTCTGTTGCCGGACGGACATAGTCGGCAAACAATGTTTCATTTTTCGCAATATAACTGATGCGGACATAAACAAATGTCAAATTCTTAGGATACTTTTGAGAGCTCTTTGTTGCGGAAGCCGTGGTATTGTTCGGAAACAACACTTCGTGACTGTTTATAATCCGGGCCAAATAAATTTCGCCAAGCTTTAAACCGTCTTTTTCTTCCAGAGAACCATTTTCGATTGCCTTCTTTTTTTCTTCGTTCCAGTCAACAATCGTGTCTGGCTTTTTTGCCGGAGGGACAACTTTTGCCACAGCAGTTTTGTCTTCCATCACCAGGCTCAATTTGTTAACCTTGAAATAATCACCGTCGGTATCTTGAACCAACTCAATACCTTCAGCTACAACTTTTTGATTTTCCTTAAAAATAGGAATCATATCGGCAACCGAATAATAGCCTATTTTATCCTTATAATCAAAAACAACAACAACGCCATGAGGTGCGGCATGTTTGACGGTTGCCTTTTGCGGCCGTTTAAACATTTCCTTGTCAGAAGGAATAAACACGGGGATTCCGTCTTGCAGTTCCGCAACCTGAACTTCCAACATACTTCCGATGCGAATGTTCAAAGGTTCCGACCACTCCATTGACATTTGACCTATGCAGCCGCCTGCCGTTTTTAACTGAATCCAATCGTTTTTGTCTTCCAAAGAAACAACTCTGGCACACTCAACGTCCCCAATCTCAAAGAGACTGAATTTTTTTTGCAAGTCTAATGGATTGCTCTCCATACTCAATAAATTAAGGGTTTAACATTTTTTTGACACAAATATTACCATGTCATTTAAAACATCGATTTCTAATATATACACAGTAATTGATTTGCAATGTTTTTGCTATAGCACAAAAACATCCGCCAATCAAGCACAAATTAGACAAAAACAAAATTAATTACCGGCATTATAAACGGCGCTGCCGTAAGGGATATCCTTGCCGATGCCTGCCTTTAGGCGCTCTTTTTTTACAAACCCCATTTCGCCGTTATCTATCATAATGCGATACCAGACATTATCCGGCGTCATTCCGGTCAGGCGGACAGTCGTTTGGGCCGGGACCTTCTTCATTACGTCAAACTCGTCGGAGGGACCATACATGACTTCAGTCTCCGAAGTCAGATGATAAAGCTTGCTGCGGTCGCTCTTGTCAACCGGAATGGTTAAAATTTTTCCCACCAGCATATCGTCAAAACTGCCGCTGTTGCCCAACCGGACTTCCTGATAATAAGAGATTTCTTTTTTAGATGAAAAATAATTCATAAAATCAATATCTTTAACATATCGGGTCGAATAAGGAAGCACCGCAGCAATCAAAATCACAAAAGGAAAAACAAGCTGAACCAGCCGAAGCAGCAAAAAGTTCCAAATCCGCGGTTTAGGAATCCGTACGTCCAGCATGGCAATAAATTTTTGCAACAGAAGCTTTTGTTCCGGACGGGCATAGGCATGGGCAATTACAGCAGACTGTGCCGCCAAGACCGGCTGCTGCGTCAGATAATAGGCTACCGCATTATGAACCAAAATCCGGAAATTATCTTCAACCGGATTGACGTTTCGAAAATTAGCCAACAATGCCCGGGCATTTTTAAACAAGGCCTGAGGGTTCCACCAGCCAAGCATCCAATTGAGCACGGAAGTCTTAAGTTCCTGTTTCCAGGCCTGCGGTTCGGTACAGATATGTTTCTCGACTTTATTTTCATAAGTCCATAAACGGCCGCGAACATTACGAAGAGACAAAGCCCTGATATCGGCAGTTTCCGCACCCGCAGCCTTATAAGCCTGAAGGTTTTCCATATCGGGAAAAGCGTCGCCCGTATAAATCAGAGCAAACAAATCATAACACAGGCGGCGGTTGTCGTCTTTTAACACTTCATAGGCTACCGAGAGTTTTTGAAAATTTTCCAAAGCTTCGGCATCGGTATTGTGATCCGGATGCCAGATTTTGGCCAAGTCGCGATAGCTCTGTTTAACCAGCGCGGCATCAGCTTCCGGGCTGATACCTAAAATCGTATAGTAGCCCAACGGATCTGAAATATTTTGAAAATTCGGCTGCGGATTAATCATATGTAAACACCATCTCTAATCTGACTTTGCGTAATTTCATCTTCTCCGATTTTGATGAAATTTTCCTTAACGTTGATACTGATATTTCCCACATAATCGACATCATGCAACGATGTTTTGAATAAATTGACAATATGGCTGCAAAAGTCGGAAGGCAGCGTTTTGCTGGTGCGAACAACCAAATCGAAACGACGGTCTTTAGCCAGAGAAAATCCGTCAAACTGAAACTTTCCGAGTTTTGAAAAATCGGTTTCGAGCAAAAAACGTACGCCGGACTTTCTCCGGGACGACGGGTTTTCCTGCTCGTCATCATCCTGCGGTTTTTTGACAGCCAGACGAATTTTGCTGATGTTTGTCCCGTCCCAAAAAGGAATCTCGACCATACGCCAGCTGATTCCTTCTTTGTGAGAAACGGCAAGGTAATCCGCTACGCGGGAGATGACAGCCTCTCCTTCGGGCCCATGCATCCGCAGTTCGGTTACCAAATCTTTGCCCAACCATACTTCCGGCCGGCTTTGCTCGGACGACCTGGCAAAATTAAGCATATTGGACAACATTTTGGCATTGAGCGAAGGAACTTTCTCCAAGAGTTTGGAGGCCAACTCAGGCAGCGCGGCATTATTTTCGGGCAACGGCTTCAAAACATCCAGCAGCTGCTGCAAATTGTCCGCAGCCGGTTTGCCCGGCACCGGAATTGATGCAGAGGACAGCACCGCAGCCTTTTCCGCTGTTTCCGGTTGAGGCAGAGGAAACGGATTAAGTTTTTCCAAAGTCGGAAAAATTTTTTGGGGATGCAGCAATTCGACAAATTTATTTAACACCGTCTTCAAAGGTGCATTCGTTAAACTTTCGTCGGGGAGAGGCTGCGGGACGTGACCAATGCTCAGCAACGATTTGGTATCCGCAGCAACAACCGACGGAATGAAGGTGTCTCTGACAGCAAGGACGACCGGGGTTTGCGGCGGCAGCTTCAACGGCGACTGGCTGACGATTTGCCCCAGAGGCGTTTCAAGCACGGTTATTTTTCCCTCTCCTTTGACATCGGCAACGGCAGGAAGCAGATGTTCGTTCAGCGCCTGTAATTGCGTTGTAAATTTATCAACCAACTGAGGAAAACGGTTTGGATTGTCTTTGACAGCTATCATTTCCCGGAGAATCTGTTTCAGAGGTTCAAGAATTTCGGCAGAAGACAATTTGGGTGCCGGAAAAGACGCCGGCATAACCGCCTTGAACTCAACCTGAAGCTCTGTTCCGGCAACCGCGGTTTCCAACTGCCGAACCAACGGCTGCGGCAAATCTGCCGTTTTAATCATTTCGGTCAAAACCGGCGTTATCTTAAGCGGCAGCAACTGCAACTGTTGTGCCGACGTGTTCAGTTCCTTGATTATCGGGGCTGACGCAGCCGGAGTGGCTGAGGAGGGAATTCGAAGAGACATATCCGCTTTTGAGCCGTTTTCGTATTGAGGTGCATTGCCGGCGGAAGGCTGCGTCTGCGGACGTAGCAAAAAAGTTTCCGGTTTTTGATTGTCAATGGATACAAGCTGAAACTGCATTGAAGACTGCGGCCGGGCAATAATTTTGGCCATCAGCCGATGCGGCTCGTCGGCAGAAATCTGCAAAGGCTGGTCAAAATGGAGACGCAACGGCGTCTTCTGATTATTCACCAGCAAATTAACCCGCAAATCCGTATTGAGACGAAAAGCATCGCTGTCAAACATTACCTGCAGCAAGATGCTGTCACCGACCTTAATATTGTTCAAAAGGTTCGGAACTTCCACAATCTGCCCGGTTACCGGCTTGTCTGCGACAGCAAGCCCAGCGGCGGGAGGAATGGCGGAAGTTATTATATTATCCATTTGCAATCAATCTCTTGGCAATGGCTATCACGTCTTCGGCAGCTTCGGAAGTCGGATAACGGTTGATGATGGAACTCTGGTTGCGGATAGAATCGCGAACCCTGGTGTCTCTTCTGACAATACCTAATAACGGCGGATTAATTTTCAAGAAGTTATTGCAGGCCTTCAGCAGCGTATCAAAAGTACGTTGGCCTTCCCGCAGGGAATTTGCCTGATTGATAACGATGTTAATATCGCTTTTAGGGTACTGCATGGTCATAATTTTGATAAAAGCATAGGCATCGGTCAAGGACGTCGGCTCATCCGTGCAAACCACGATGATTTTTTCTGCCATGCCGGAAAGAATCCGCACCGGCTTTTCTACGCCGGCTCCCATATCCAAGATGACTTTATTATAGCCGGAGGCAAGCAGGCTCAAATCTTCGCCGAGAATTTGCAGACGACCGACCGGCATTGATGCAAGTCCGGCCGAACCGGAACGCCCCGCTATTACGTCAAAACGCCCTTTGTCGTAATGGTGAACTACCTGATTAAGGCTCAGTGCTCCGGATATTACGCTTCCCAAATCATACTTGACCATCAATCCGAGCTGAATGTCTATGTTGGCAAGTCCCAAGTCACCGTCAAAAAGCAGCGTCTTTTGACGCAATGTGCTGAGGGCGTGCGCCAAGGTGATGGAAAACCAGGTTTTGCCGACACCGCCTTTGCCGGAAGCAACCGCAAGCATATTCTTCCCCTTGCGGAGACTGCGGACCGAGGGTCCTCTGGGAGCAACTTTGAGTTCTTCGCTATTTTCCATATTTTCCTCTTTTCAGCTTCAGGACAGAATCAATCTGGCCAAGGATTGCGCATCGACGTCTGCCAGCCCTTTGGCGATGGAAGAGCTGACGCTGGCCGCGCAAAAAGTTAGATTACAACAATCGGCAACAGACAATACGGTGCCGATACGGCGGGTTAAATCCAAACGGGTCGGCAACAGATAAGCTGCACCGAGATTTTTAAAAGTTTCGGCAACTTCCACCGCCTCAGACACATTGCGTCCGGCATCCATCGTCAGGATTTTGTCGGCCTTTACCGCCTCGGCAAAAGCGGCAACTTTGTCAACCTCTGCCGCCACAAAAGGGTTTATTCCCGGCGTGTCAACCAAAACCAGCCCGTAAGAAGCGCCTTGGTCGCGGCAGAACATAAACAACTGTTTGGCGTCTTTGAAAAAGAAAAATTCGACGTCCAGAATTTCGGCAAAAGCCTTGAGCTGCTGATTGGCTCCGGCGCGAACATTATCGGTACTGACAATGACGCATTTAATTCCCTTCAAACGCGCCTGGGTCGCCGCCTTGGCGATTGCCGTCGACTTTCCGCTTCCCGGCGTTCCCATAAACATTTTTATTTTTGAACCGGAAACGTCCAAAACAGATGAAAATCGAAACAGGCGATTCAGCGCGGCTTCTAAAATTCTGCGGTCATCACGGCTGCCGAGGCGGCGGTTTTCTTCACGGCAACAAGCCAGCAGACGCCGGGAGACCGACGGTAAAAAATCATGGTATTCCAGACTCTCGCGCAGCAGCGAGTCATTAAAATGACCGGCAACATCCAAAGTTTCAACTTCATCTTCCGCCGAGAAATCATAATCGACCTTGTCTTCCAAAGCCGCCGTCAGATGTACCTGCCCGCTGACGGTCTGATTGGAGAGGATAATGGCTTCACTGCCCAGTTCCTGACGGACCAGAGCGATGGCTTCATTCATATTGGCGGCAACGAAGTTTTTTATTTTCATCTGAGCCTACCTTAAATCTGACCGACAGTTTTTATTTTGGCCTTGGGGTGAATTTCATTCTGGGACATAACAACAGTCAGCGGACGAAAACGCTCAATTATGGAGCGGACAAACGGACGAATGGCCGGGCTGGTCAGCAAAACGGCACTTTCACCCTTGGCAGCCAATTCTTCCAGCGTGTTCCGGACTTTGGTAATGAAGCTTTGCAACTGACTGGGCGCCATTGCCAGCTGGCGGTCATCCCCCTCGCCGACAATAGCCTCGGCAAAAGCATGCTCCCATTCGGGAGAAAGGGTTACCAAAGAAATGACGCCGAATTCATTGGCATAAGCGTTAGACAACTGACGGGACAAACGCGCCCGGACATGTTCGGTAATCATCATTAGGCTGCGGGTTGTGGTAACCGCTTCGGATACGCCTTCCAAAATAGTGGGCAGGTCTCGAATGGAAACACGTTCCTGAAGCAAATTCTGCAAAATACGCTGCAATGCGCCAAGACTGACCTTGTTGGGAATAAGCTCTTTGATGAGTTTCTGGTGCTCTTTGTCGAGTTCGTCGAGCAGTTTCTGAGTTTCGGCATAAGAAAGCAGCTCGGGCATATTGTCCTTGACCAACTCGGTAATATGCGTGGTAACGACCGTAGCCGGGTCAACCACGGTATAACCGCGGAACATTGCTTCTTCACGATAGGAGGGATCAACCCACATTGCCTTAAGGCCGAACGTCGGTTCAAAAGTGCTTTCACCGGGCAGGGTTATCTGCTCGCCGCGAGGATCCATTACCAGCAGCTGAGTCGGGCGCAGCTCGCCCCGGCCGGCACGAACCTCTTTGATGTAAATATTATATTCATTCGCTTCCAGCTGCATATTGTCCTGAATGCGGATTGAAGGCATAACAAACCCCAGCTCGGAAGCCAGCGCACGACGCAGAGCCTTAATCTGATCCGTCAGTTTGCGGTTGGTCTCCTCATTAATCAGCGGCAGCAAACCATACCCGATTTCCAAACGGATAAGGTCGACGCGCAAGGCATTGGCAATCGGCTCGTCGGCGGCTTTGGCCAGTTTGCCCTGCTTTTGCTCTTGTTCCAGAACCTCCTGCGCCTTAGCCATCGCCTCTTTCTGACGTTTGTCGAGATAATAGGCGGTCGAACCGGTCAATGCAGCCAAAAGCACAAACGGAATGGCCGGCGTTCCGGGGAGCATTCCCAGCGCCAGAGCCAAAAAGGCACTCATTCCCAAAGCCTTGGGATAATTGGCAACCTGCTCAAACAAAACCTTGTCGGTAGAATCGGTCATACCGGCCTTTGACACCAGAATACCGGCGGCAACGGAAACAATCAGAGCCGGAATCTGAGAAACCAGACCGTCACCGACAGTCAGACGGGTATAAGTTTCGGAAGCGTCGGCAAAGCTCAAGTGATTTTGAACCATACCGATAATAATACCGGCAACAATGTTGATAAAAACAATCAGCAAACCGGCAATGGCATCACCGCGAACAAACTTGGAAGCACCATCCATGGCTCCGTAGAAAGAACTTTCTTTGGAAAGGTCTTCACGGCGCTTGCGCGCTTCGTCTTCATTAATGAGGCCCGAAGACAAATCGGCATCAATGGCCATTTGTTTACCGGGCATGGCATCCAAGGCAAAACGAGCGGCAACTTCGGCGATACGGCCGGAACCTTTGGTAATGACGACGAAATTGACCAAGACCAAAATGGCAAAAACAATCACGCCGATGACGAAACTGTTACCCATAATAAAGCCGCCGAAAGCCTTAATGACTTCACCGGCAGCGTCAGGCCCCATATATCCTTTTGCCAGAATCAAGCGGGTAGACGCCAGATTGAGCGACAGGCGGTACATTGTGGTAATCAGCAAGACCAGCGGGAAAGCGCTAAACTCCGTCGGCTTTTCAATAAAGATGGCCATCATCAAAACAATGCAGGACATCGTAATCGAAAAAGCCAGCAGAACGTCCAACAACCATGACGGCAGCGGCATAATCAAAATAACCAACATCAAAATGATTGCAAAAGCAAAAAAGATATCGCCGCGTTTGGTAGCGCCGATAAACATATCTTTGAAGCTCTTGCCGCTGAACATATTTTGTGGTTGTTTAGCCATTTTCGTCAGTTATCCTACAAAGCGGGAATATCAAAACCCTCGTCCTGATATTGTTTAAGTTTATTGCGGAGGGTGCGGATGGAAATCCCCAGAATATTTGCCGCAGTGGTGCGGTTGCCCATCGTGTGTTTTAGGGTATCAATAATCAGCTTGCGCTCCATACCGGCAACCGTTTGTCCGACTTCGGGCGCAGCCGCCGCTTTTTCTTCCTTAACGGCAGAAGGGTCTGTCAAAATAATCGCATCGGCACCGATTTCATCACCGCCGCTCAGCAAAACGGCACGATGCATCGTATTCTCAAGTTCGCGGACATTACCGGGCCAGAGATAGTTCAACAGCGCCTGCTCGGCCTCGGCCGACAAATCCTTCATCGGCAGCTCATTAAGTTCGGAATATTTTTTGATAAAGTGCTTGGCCAGGACAATGATGTCTCCGGGACGGTCTTTCAAATCCGGAATGTTGATGTTAATCACATTCAGACGATAATACAAGTCTGCGCGAAAAGTTCCGTTTTTGACGGCTTCTTCCAAATTGCGGTTGGACGTGGCTATGATGCGGGTGTTGACCTTAATCGGCGCCTTTCCGCCGATGCGGTCGATTTCTTTTTCCTGAATGGCACGCAGCAGCTTGGCCTGAATACCAATGTCCATTTCAGAAATTTCATCAAGCAGCAAGGTACCGTCGCTTGCCTCTTCAAACTTTCCAATACGGCGGGAAACCGCTCCGGTAAATGCCCCTTTTTCATAACCGAACAGCTCGGACTCGAGCAGGGTTTCAGGAATGGCGGCACAGTTGACGGCAACAAACTTTTTATTGGCGCGTTTGGAATTGTCATGAATGAAACGGGAAAAGATTTCCTTACCGGTACCGGAAGACCCGGTCAACAGCACGCTGGCCTCGGAAGGCGCAACCTGTTTTGCCATTTTGAGGATGTTTTCGGTTTTCTTGTCACCATAAATAAGCGCATGGTTTTCGCGGGTTGCCGCGGCTAAAACGGCTCCAATCAGTTCCGGATCGGGAGGCAGAGGGATGTATTCCCGGGCTCCGGCCTTGATTGCCTTTACCGCCAGCGTAGGGTCATTGGCAACCCCGCAGGCAACAACCAGCACATTGATGCGTTCGTTTTCCAGAGCCGTAATAAATTTGTAAACATCTAGCTTGACGTCAATCATAACCAGTTCAACAGCCTTGCCCGAGCGCAAAACCTCAAGCCCGCGTTCTTCGTTGTCGGCCAAAGAGACATGGCCGCCCTGGGCAATTGCAATTTTGCTTGCAGCGCCGATTTGACCGTCTAATGTTCCAACAATTAACAACTCCATATTAACTTAACCTCAATACCTTTTCTCTTGCTTTTATACCCGGTTGTTTATTTTGCCACCGTTTTGACGATTTCGGTCATGGTAATGCCCAGTTTGTCATCCACCACGACAACTTCGCCGCGGGCAACCAGATTATTATTAACGTAGATGTCTATCGCCTCGCCGACTTTGCGGTCGAGTTCTATGATGGCTCCTTTGTTAAGCTTCATCAGCTGGCTGACTTTCATATGGGTTTTGCCCAAGATGGCGGAAACTTTGACCGGAATGTTGTAAACGGCTTCCAAGTCACTGGTAGAGCTGGGAATATCAAAGTCATCACCGGGATTTTCTTTGCGGAGAACCGGCTCGTCGTCAAGAATCGAGCTTTCGTTCATCTCATCTAATTCTAAATTCTTATCCATTGTCCCTCTCTTTGTTGTTTTGAGATTTATCATCTAGTAAATTGTCGATTTTTTCAAGCATTTTATGGCTGCTGCGCTCAATGCCGCCGTTTTTCCATTCGATACGGCAGTCGCCGGGTGCCATGGAAGCATCTTTATGCAGAGAAATTTTCCCTTCAAAATCGTTGGCGTTTGCCAGTTTGGCAATAATTTCCGACACCTTGGCGACAACTTCGGGATTAAAGGTAAAAGAAAGCGAAGCTTCGCGGCGAAAATTCGGAAAGTTGACGCTCAAAAAACGGTTGATTTCGTTTAACGCGGTTTCTTTTTCCAACCCGGGAAGAATTTTACGCACGACCTCCAGCGCAAAACGCATACTCTCCTGCTCCTGCTGTTCAAGGCGGTTTTCGTTGTCGGCCAAAGCCGTCATCAAACGCGTGTTAAGTTCTGCCAACAAGGCCAGCTGCTGGCGTTCAAATTCGCCGACGGCATTTTGAAAACCCTTTTCATAACCGCGCTCTTCCGCCTTTTTGACTTCGGCGTCCAGCTCGTCCTGAGTATAAGAAACAACTTCCTCTTCCGGTTCCGGCTCTTCTTCCGGCTCGGAAATTACAGGAATCTCCTCTTCCGCAACTTCGGCAACAAGTTCTTCGGGAGACGGCGTCAACTCAGGCTCGGTTTCTTCCGGCTCAGGAACAACGGGTTCGGCGGCACACTTGTCATCCTCGCAGGAGATGACGAAGTTATCAAACATAAATTTTTGATATTGTGCCACGAATATGCGCTCCTTTTAAGCCTAATAAACCAGTTCGTCGCTGTCTTTGCCTTCGCTGACGACAATTTCGCCGCTGTTGGCAAGGTCCTTGGTGGTGGTAACGATATATTGCTGAGCCTCTTCAACATCGCGCAGGCGAACCGGTCCCATAGCTTCCATATCTTCTTTGATAATTTTGCCGGCACGAGAGGACATATTGTTGAAGAAGAGGTCTTTAATCGTGTCAGACGCACCTTTGAGGGCAATAGCCAGTTTGTCTTTGTCAACGTTACGCAGCAAGACCTGAATACCCTGAGAATCGACGCGAATCAAATCTTCGAAGGTAAACATCAGAGACTTGACGCGTTCGGCGCTTTCGCGGTTGCGCTCTTCCAAGGCTTCCATAAAACGGGTTTCGGTATTGCGGTCAAGAGAATTGAAAATGTCTGCGATAAGTTCGTGCGAATCGCGTTTGGTCCCTTTGGAAAGGTTGCTCATAAATTCCTTGCGCAAGGTTTTTTCCAAACCGTCGAGAACTTCTTTCTGAACCGAATCCATCCGCAGCATACGCATAACGATTTCCATTGCAAAATTCTCCGGAAACAGCGCAATGACCTTGGCCGCGTGTTCGGCCTTGATTTTGCTCAGGATAACGGCGATTGTCTGCGGATATTCGTTTTTGAGGTAATTGGCAAGCACGTGCTCGTTGACATTGCCGAGCTTATCCCACATGGTGCGTCCGGCCGGGCCGCGGATTTCTTCCATAATGACGGAAACGCGGTCTTTGTCCAGAGCCTTGGCCAGCAGGCGCTCGGTGCTTTCATAGGTTCCGATGAGGGTGCCGGTGTTGGAAATTTTTTCGGTAAACTCCTGCAACAGCTGCTCCACCACGTTGGAGTTGATTTTGCCGAGGCTGGCCATCACTACGGAGAGTTCCTTGATTTCTTCGTCGTCCATCAGCGAGAACAATGAGGCAGAACGCTCCTCGTCGAGAGAAAGCATCAGAATCGCGGCTTTCTGCTGTCCGGAAATTACGTTATAATCGTCGATTACGTTTTGTTTCATCTGCCTACACCTTAATTGTCATTATTGTAAAGCCAGCTGCGGATAATGTTGACCGCCGCGTCGGGGTTCTTTTCAACGATGCCGTTAAGCTTTTTGAGCGAAGAGACCTTAACCCTGCCGTCAACCTTGTTGAGGTTGACCAGTTCGTCACCGCTTTCGTCTTCATTCAAAAAGTTTGAAAGCAGCAGGTTGTCGTCTTCGGCATTGCCGCTGAGCAGCTTGTCGCTGCCGGTGGAAGTCGTCTCAAAAGCATTGTTAATAAGCGGGCGGATTACCAACAAGATAACCAATATCGCCACAATTGCAACACCCAAGCCTTCCGCAATACGCATAAGCTCGTCTTTGGTGAACCCGAAATACAGGATTTCGGTAAGTTCGGGAGTATCCGGAGTCATGGACGCAAATCTCATATTTTCAACCTCTACCACATCACCGCGGTTTGCATCAAAACCGACGGCTGATTTTACCAATGCGGTAATCTGATCCATTTCCTCTTCGTTGCGGGGCCGATAAACCATCTTACCATCTTCGTTTCTTTCATAAATGCCGTCCACCATAACAGCCACCGTCAGGCGCTTGATGGTTCCGGTATTTTTAACCTTGTTGCGGACAACTTTGGAAATCTCGTAATTGATGGTTTCCTCGGTTTTGGAATTTTGATTAAAGGTGCCGGCAGAATTGGTTACGCCGTCACCGTTGGGAATGTTTTGAGCGACCGTCACCGGGCGGACGTTCTGACCGGAGTTGCCCTCTTCGGTAATCGTAGCCTGCGAGCGGACAACCTGGCTGTCGGGGTCATAAATTTCTTCGTTGGTAACCACCTGGTCAAAATCCATTTCGATATTGACCTGCGCCTGCGCACCACCGGGGCCGACGGTTTTTTCCAGCAGGTTCTGCACCTTGGCGGCGAGCTTGCGTTCGGCCTCAAGGCGCATAATTTCGTTATTGGCGTTGTTGACGGTTTCTTCGTCGTCAAAATTATTGGTCAGCAGATTGCCGGCATTATCGACAATGGTCACGTTTTTAACATCCAGCTTGGGCACTGCGGCAGCCACCAGTTTTTGAATCGACTGGATGTTTTGCAGGCTGAGTTTGCCCTTGGCCGTTTTGATAATGACCGAAGCAGAGGGCATCTGCTCTTCTCGGGAAAACATTTCGCGCTTGGGCAGCACCAGATGCACCCGGGCCGACTTGATGTTGTCTACCGAACGAATCGTACGCGCCAGCTCGCCCTCCAATGCCCGGATGAGGTTTACGTTTTGCACAAAATTGGTGGAACCGAGAGCGTCGGTGTTGTCAAAAACCTCGTAACCGACGTTTGAGCCCTGAGAAGCCAAAGCCAGCTCGGCGGTGTCAACGCGCATTTTGTTGACGACTTCCGAAGGAACCTGAATCTCGGTGCCGTTTTTGGCCAAACGATATTTGACATTGGCGGTTTCCAGGCGGGAGACTATCTGTTTGGCGTCTTCCAGCTCCAAATCCGTATAGAGCACGGAATATTCGGTAGAGCTCATCTGTACGCCGATATAAACGAAAAAGCTAATCAAAAAGATGATGATTGCCGCAATGGAGGCCAACCGCCCCGGCGACAAATTTTTAAGTGACTGCAGTAAATTATTCACTTTTTTCCCCAATCTGCAATTTCAGAGCCTATAAAAGAACCCTCTTATAAGCCTTATCATAATTTTCCCCATTTACTTATGTCTTATCTTAAAAATCTTATTAAGTGAACGCATAAATTAAGATATTCACAGCTCGGGCGCAAAGCGGCAGCAGCGAAAACACTCCGCTCAAACAAAAAAGCCCTCCGTTCAAACAGGGCTTTTTTTTGTTATTTGCGGTCAACGAGCTCGATGTTGACCTGTTTACCGTAGAGCGCCAGCAGACGCTTGAAGAATACAAAATAATACCCCTTGCCCCTTTCCAGCCGGTGCAAATAGCGGGCGGGGATTCTGGCGCTGTCGGTGGTTTGTTCAAAGCTCAAGCCACGCGCCAAGCGTTCTTCCCGCAGCATCAGGCCGACGCTGCCGCGGACGGTTTTGGGGTCAATGTTATCGATTATCATTTTTTTAGCTCCTTTTGTTGATTAAAAACAAAAACCTCCCTGAAAAAAACAAGGAGGTGGAGCTAGAAAACTGCATACAATCAGTCAGCCTTATTCGACTACAAAAGTAGCTTATGTCGACCACTCCACCAAAATCAGTGGACTTGTATGAGATGTTTTCTAGACACCACGGTTCACCTCTGAACCGCAGTTTGCAGTTTAATACAGTTAAAAAGAATTGCAATTTCTTTTTTGGGAATACTGCAGAACAAAGAAAACCTGCGGGATTTCTTCCGCAGGTTTTTTTGTTTTAGGAGTTTCCGTTTCTAGGAATTAACCTAAGTCAGTCTGGTTAATTCATCCAGCATTTCGTCTGCCGTCGTAATAATCTTGGTTGCAGCCGAATAAGCACGCTGGGTAACAATCATATTTGAAAATTCAGTTGCCAAGTCTACCGTAGACTGTTCCAGAGCACTGGAGGCAACCGTGCCGGCGCCGTTGGTACCGGCCATTTTCAACAGAGCCTGACCGGAGCTGTCGGTTTCTATCCAGGCATTACCGGTTAAGGAGCTCATACCGTTGGCATTTGCAAAAGTTGCTAACGGCAGGATTGCAATCGGGCGGGTTTCACCGTTATCATACAGAGCGGTGACAACACCGTCCTCGCCGATGCTTACGCCGGCGTAACTACCAAATTTTGCACCGTCCTGGTTGATATAGTTGGTAGTGAAGTTACCAGACAAGCTGGTTAAACCGTCGTTGGTGCCTACGTTACCCATAGACAGGCTGATTGAGGTGCCCTGTTTGTAGCCGTTATTCATATTCTCGGCGCCGTTTGCCCATTCAATCTGCAAATCATTTACAAAGAAGTATTTGGGCGTACCGTCCTGGTTGAAACGGACAGAGGGAACGACAGACCCCTGCTCAACGTCGGTATTGTTGGTGTTAAAGGTGTTTTTGATGGTTACTGCCTGACCGGCCATATTAACCCAGGAATCGCCGTCGCGGGCCGTACCGACAATGTTACCGACCGTTGAAAAATCAAGCGTCATATCCGGACCGGTGGTCGAGGGGATAAACTCAAGGGTTGAACCGTTGGCAGAGACTCTGTCCGGTTCATCAATATCCTTGCGGATGGCATCGGCCAAAGCGCTGGCAATTTCTGCTGCGGAGGTTGCGCCGGAAATGTCTACACCGCCACCACCATTGGAGAATGTGTATTGTTTACCGTTAACCGTTACGCTTTTGCCGACATAATCATCCTTGTCGTTAGAAGTAAAGGTTACCGAACCGACGTTTTTAATATCATTGTCGATTGCAGGAATGGTGAACTGGCCGGTCGGGATACCGGTTTCTTGTACCGGGTTAACCGCAGACTGGACGCAGGCAAGAGTCTTGCTGCAGTCGATGGACAAAGCGCCTCCGGTCAGAGACTGGACAATCTGGATGCTGTTGCCGCTGGCGGTAAAACGTTTGGCGCCGGGCATAACATCTTGGATTTGTTCAGCAAACTTCTGAGCGAAGTCGCTGGCGGAAACAATGCCGGTAGAAATGTCAACGGCATAGCTGCCGGGATCGGTCACGCCACCGGGGTTGCTGGTGAATACAAATTTGTAAGTTTCGCCGGTGGTGTCATCCTTGATGGTGATGTAAGAACCCTCGGCAGGAACATCGGTAAACTCAAGTTGGCCGGCTGCGTAGTAGACGTCGTTGCTTTCGTCGCCGAAAGTTTCGTAGTTGCCGGACAGGGTTACGGTTGCGGCACCTTTCGGAATGCTGGCCGACATTCCCCAAGAGTTAGAAGACTCTTTGGTATAAGTCAGGCTCATATTGCTGGAGTTGCCCAAGCTGTCATAAATCAGAGCGTTAACGCTGTGACGGCCTCCGGCACTGGGAACCGACGGATCATAAACCGGGTCGTTAGCCGGCAGGTTGGCACCATAGTTAATCTGCTGGGTCGGGGTTGCCGAACCACCGATGGTGGACAGGTTAATCGGGCGCAGGTTGCGGTTATCAACGATATTGTCATTGATGTAAACCGTGTCGCCGTTGCTGTCGTAATAAGCTTTCATATATTTTACGCCGTTGACGTCAACGATATTGGCGTTAGAGTTGCCGTCCCAAGGCAGCAGAGACCAGCCTTGCAGGTAGAAACCGCTGGTGTTCTTGAGATAACCCTGGTTATCAATATCGAAGTCGCCGGCACGGGTGTATGCCCACATATCGCCTTCAGCCGGGTTGGCAGAGGTGTTTACGACAAAGTAGCCGTTACCGCTGATACCCATTGCCGTGGACGAAGAGTTAGCCGCCAGCAAACCCTGAGCGTTAATGCCCTGTTTGGATACAGGCTGCACACCGCCGGGCGAATAGTGACTGCTGGAGGTTTGTTTTGTTACCAAGGTTTGAAAAGCAACCGAATTGTTTTTATAACCAATGGTATTTACATTGGAAATGTTGTCAGAGATAGCGCCCATAGCCGTAGACTGAGCTGCCAAGCCTGAAATTCCTGATTGTAATGCACCAAATAAACTCATTTTATTTCTCCTAAAACTTTAATAATTAGGCCGAAGCTGTTTCATTATTGTTGTTGTCACCCTCTTCGGCCGGAGGGGTTTCGGTTTCACCGTCGCCATCGCCGCCTTCGACTTCTCCGCCTTCACCGTCGTTATTATCGCCGTTGCCGGTATCGACTTTGTCAAAGTAGTTGTCATCGCGCATGGTAAGGATATCGCCGAGATTTGCAGTAACAGCATTGCCGAGGCCGATATAAATACCGTTGCTGTCGCTGGCTACACCGGTAACCTTGCCGAAAACGGTGGTGGTTACGGTAGCGGCGGTTTCTCCGTTGGGAACCTTGGGAGAAACGACAATCTGATAAGCGCCGTCTTCGAGCTGGTTACCGTTAGAATCCTTGCCGTCCCAGGTAAATTCGTGGGTGCCGGAAGTGGTTTCGCCGGTCTCGGAGTAAACGACCTTGCCGTTCATATCCTTAACAGTGATTGTTACAGAGCTTACATCCTTGCTTAAGGTATAAGCCGCTTTTGCTTTGCCCCCTTCTAAAGGCATTACATCACCCAGTACTTGAGCGGTTTTGCCGATGTATGACACTGCCTGGGCACCAAGGTTGGAAATCGTCAGCGACAAAAGGTTGTCCAGTTTGGTATTGGTCTGGATGGCCTGTTCAACGCTGGAGTATTGTACCAACTGGTTGGTAAATTCCGCAGTATCCATCGGATCTAACGGGTCCTGATACTGCAACTGAGTGGTCAGGAGCGTTAAAAAAGTATTCATATCAGCAGACAAAGTCTGGCTGCTGGCATTGGTTTTAGCCTGTCCGCTTTGGACGGTGCCTGTGATTGAGCTGATATCTACCATAGCAATTCTCCCCTATCCTAAACTCGGATGTTGAGCCCCTTGGCCGGGGTCCACTCCGACATATTGTCATTGCCGGCGAGTTCTTCATTGGCTTCATTTTCAAATACATTGCCGATGAAGCTGCGGAGCTCGGAATTTCTTTCCTGCTCGTAGCCGGCCTGTCCGCCTTCACGGAAACTAAAGCTCAGGCTGCCCTCATCGGTTTGGAAACCAGCATCGTTAAATGCTTTTTCCAAAGTCTGGATTTCTTTTTGAAGCACCTCCATGGTTTCAGGACGGCTGGAGATAATGTGAGCCTGCAATTTTCCATCCTTGGAAATACGCATTTTTACCTCAATGTGTCCTAAATCTTCAGGCTTTAACTGAATGTCGATTTTATCAACGCCTTTAACGGCGGATTTGGTAATATTTACTTTTACCTGGTCAACGACTTCTTTGCTCATTCCCTTATAAATGTCACGGAAAGAAGCGTCATTAGTTTTGGCATTTGCTTCCGCCTTGGCCGCATTGACAAACTCGCTGCCGGAAGCACCGGCATGAGACACGGCGGCAGAGCTGACCTCTGAAACGCCGGAAACGGAAGACGGAGCAGAAACGACGGCATCGGCGGCATCAGCCCGGACGGCGGCAGTCATTACGGGAGCCACAGTCTGTACGTTTGCCTTGACGTTAGCCGCATTCTGGCCGTTAGCGGCAACAGGCTGCGCTGCGGCGTCAGAAGAAACGAGCTGAGACGGCTTTGCAAAAGAAACCTCGCTGTCGGCATCTTGTGCGGCGGCCTGCAAAGCTTCTTTCAGCGTAATTTTGTCTTTAACGAGATCTGTCGGCGCGGTGTAGGCAATTTTTTCCTCTTTGACCTGAACGTCGACCTTAACCTTTTGTTCGCCGCCTAATTTTTCATCCAGAACGACAGCCTGTTTGGCAAGCCCTTCGTCAACGTATGCGGCGGCCTTATCAGCCTGTTTAGCCTGAGCCTTAACCTGCGGGGCAGCAATGTCGCCCCCTTTGTCCTCAACGACTTCAACCGTCTCGAGAGGCTTGGCGGTTTCCGCAACAACCGTTTCGACCGCGGCATTTTTTACAAATCCTTCGGGAGCGACAACGGCAGCGTCCTCAGCAGCCACGGGAGCAGAAACTTCCGGGGCGGCGGCAGCGGCGCTGCGCAATTGCTGCAAGAACTCGACACCGCTCATCTGTACGGTTTCACCGGTTTCGGCGTTAACCATTGTAACAACCTCGGCAGAAGCTATCTGAGCCTCTGTCAGGGCGAAGTCGGAAAGCTTAACCTCTTTGCCGTCAATAACCGCCGTTACATCCATATTCGGCATAACTTCTTCAACTGACGGCAGCGGTGCGGCATCCATTACGGGAGCCGGCGCTTCGACAACCGGAGCCGCAATCTGCTGCGGAGCCTCTTCAACCCCGGCAACCGGCGTTGTCAGCAAGGTTTCCGGAACGGCGGCATCAATATTTTCGGCCACGACGTTTTCGGCGACAACGACTTCGGCAGCGGCAGGATTAACTTCTTCCGCTACGGGCGCCTGGGGAACATTCTGCTGCTCGGCAGAAGCCGGAACAGCGGCAGAATCGTCAGCTTTTGCAGTCTTATTCTTTTTGTTTGCGGGTTTGTTTTCCGACGACGAAGAAGCCTTGTCGTTATCTTTAACGTTTTTGTCATCAGAAGGCTTAGACGTTTTCTTGTCTTCTGCCGAAGCGGCGTTTTGCTTGTCATCAGCTTTGGAAGCGGGAGTCTTTTTGTCATCGGCGGCAACATCCCGGTTGTCAACCGAAGAAGTTTTGACCTCAGGCTTGACGTCAACTTCCGGGCGAACCGGCAAAATATCCATCACCATAGAAGTCTGACCGAGGAGACTGGCAAACCCGGCACCCAGCGCCTGGCCGGAAGCAGCCACGGCGGCATTCTTATTAAACAGGAGCGGATTTACTGAATTATTGATATCTTTAACTTCCATTTTCATAAGCCTTCTAATAAAAAATTTCAATCTTCTGATATTTATGCAAAATGCGTGCCAATTTTTGAGAGGCGCATCGTCGCCATATTTTGCCCTTATATATAAAGTATGAAGAAACGCAGGAATCATTTAAAAGTTGTTTCGATTAACATTCGCAACCGGAATTTTCAGAAAAATGCAAAAATACAAAAAAAACGAAAAAAATTGATTATTTCAGCACAAATCAGAGCATAATTTGCAAAAAATTACGTTTTTTGTTGTTTTTTTATCAAAAACAGGGTATCAACGACTCAGAAATTTGTTCGATTTAACATTAACTAGAAAGAGAGAATAATCTTATGTCTAATCCCATCGACACCAAAGTCATCAGCAAGCTGGCTGAAATACTTGATAAAAGCAACTTGACCGAATTGGAATACGAAGACGAAGGCTGCAGAATCAGCCTGAGCAAAAACGGCGGTGCAGCTGCTCCGACTTTTGTTCCGGCTCCGATGCCTGCTGCTCCCGCTCCGATTCCGGCTCCGGCCGCTCCGCTTCCGGCACCTGCCGCCGTCAGCGCTCCCGCAGGTCAGGCTGAAGATTATTCCAAGAGCCCCAACGCCGTCAAATCTCCGATGGTCGGCGTCGTTTACCTTTCTGCCGACCCCAATACGCCGAACTACGTTAAAGTCGGCGACAGCGTTAAGGAAGGCGACATCGTTTGCCTGATTGAGGCCATGAAGACCTTTAACCCGGTTAAAGCCCACAAAAACGGCACGGTCGCCAAGATTCTGGTTGAAGGCGGCGATCCGGTCGAATACGGTGAACCCCTGGTTATCATTGAGTAGTGGAAACAATTTAGGAACACAAAATGTTTGAAAAAGTACTGATTGCCAACCGTGGCGAAGTAGCATTGCGTATCCATCGTGCCTGTCGCGAAATGGGTATAAAAACCGTGGCCGTCCATTCGGAAGCCGACGCCAATGCCATGCACGTCCGTCTGGCCGACGAAGCCGTCTGCATCGGGCCTGCCCGTTCTACGGAATCCTATTTGAACAAGTCAGCCATTATTTCCGCTGCCCTGATTACCGGTGCAGACGCAATCCACCCCGGTTTCGGCTTTTTGTCCGAGAATGCGGACTTTGCAGAGATGGTTGAAGAACACGGCATAACCTTTATCGGCCCGACCTCGGCACAAATGCGCCTGATGGGCGACAAGATTACCGCACGCAAGGCCGCCGAAGAAGCCGGCCTGCCGATTACGCCCGGTTCTCCGGCACTCGAAAGCGTTGAACACGCCATTGAATGGGCCAACAAAATCGGCTACCCGGTAATTGTCAAAGCAACGGCCGGCGGCGGCGGCAAAGGCATGAAAATCGCCTTTAACGACGAAGAGATGAAAGAGGCTTTCACCATGGCCAAGGCCGAGGCCAAAGCGGCATTCACCAGCGACGTGGTTTATATGGAAAAATATCTGCAAAAACCCCGCCACATTGAAATGCAGGTGCTGGCCGACAAATACGGCAACGTTGTTCATTTGGGCGAGCGCGACTGCTCCATCCAGCGCAACAACCAAAAAGTCATTGAGGAAACGCCTTCTCCGGCTCTAAACCGTCAGCAGCGGGAAGAAATCGGCGAAATTGTCCGCAAGGCTATTGAGAAAATCGGATACACCAACGCCGGAACGCTGGAATTTTTGTTTGAAGACGGCCGTTTCTATTTTATGGAAATGAACACCCGCTTGCAGGTTGAGCATCCGATTACCGAAGCCGTTACCGGCATTGACATCGTTCGCGAGCAAATCCGCGTTGCCAGCGGTGCCGCTCTGGGATATACCCAAGACGACGTCACTTTCAGCGGCCACGCAATTGAATGCAGAATCAACGCCGAAGACCCGGAAACTTTCGCCCCCTGCCCCGGTAAAATTACCGAATGGCACGCTCCGGGCGGCCTGGGCGTTCGCGTTGACTCCGAAATTTATTCCGGCTACAGCATTCCGCCATTTTACGACAGTATGATTGCCAAACTGATTGTCAGCGGCAAAACCCGTAATGCAGCCTTGATGAGACTGCGGCGCGCGCTGGAAGAATTTGTCATCGAAGGCGTCAAAACGACTATTCCGCTGCACCAGGATATTATATCTCAAGCCGAATTTATCGACGGCCAATATAATATTCACTGGCTGGAACAGTTTATGGCCAGAAAATACGGCAAATAGACATCCGCCTCATTTCAAGAAGCCCCGGTCAATCCGGGGTTTCTTTTATAAAAAAAGCTTTTTTCCCGCAACGTTATTTTTCTGATTGCATTTATCTCCGGTCATAGTAAACTCGACTTGCGGCTCAGAGGTGAACCGTGGTGTCTGAAAAACATCTCATGTAAAATCCACCTTGTGGTGGAGTGGCCGACATAAGCGTATTTATACGGCGAATAAGGCTGACTGCATAATCACAGTTTTTGAGCTCCTATGTCTTGAAACGCGTCAATAAAAAAGTTAATCATGCCAACATCTTTT
>OWIM01000113.1_pt1 | contig 51539 bp, 46 predicted proteins | sample 1732751 | NCBI WGS metagenome assembly OWIM01 (sample SAMN05065749, study PRJEB22554) | human gut metagenome | biome: ENVO:2100002; feature: ENVO:00000062; material: ENVO:00002003 | host: Homo sapiens | place: USA
TCGTGGGCTCGGAGATGTGTATAAGAGACAGCAGACCACCATCGATGTCCGGCTTTGCGAACAGCTCTGCTGCATTTCCTGCATTTACAGATCCGCCGTACTGGATACGAACAGAATCAGCAGTAGCCTGATCATAGATTTCAGCTACACATGCACGGATTGCGCCACAGACTTCCTGTGCCTGATCGGATGTAGCAGTCTTGCCTGTTCCGATTGCCCAGATTGGCTCATAAGCGATTACCATGTTTGCAACGTCTGCTGCTGCAACGCCTGCAAGATCAGATTTGATCTGAAGTCTGATCCAGTCAAGTGTTACACCCATCTCTCTCTGCTCTAAAGTCTCTCCACAGCAAAGGATTGGAGTAAGTCCTGCCTCGATTGCCTTCTTAACCTTCTTATTTAAGAGAACATCATCCTCTTTGAAGTAGTCACGTCTCTCGGAATGACCGATGATAACGTATTTTACGCCAGCGTCAACTAACATCTCTGGAGCGATCTCTCCGGTGTAAGCACCTTTCTCCTCATAGTACATGTTCTCAGCGCCTACTGCTACGTTGGTTCCTTTTACAGCCTCAACAACAGGTACGATGTCGATTGCCGGTACACAGTAAACAACTTCTACATCATCACTTACTACTAATGGTTTTAATTCCTCTACTAATTTAACAGCCTGGCTTGGAGTCATGTTCATCTTCCAGTTGCCGGCTACAATTTTCTTTCTTGCCATGATTTTTATTTCTCCTAATCTGTAAATAATTTAACTGTCTTTTATTTATCGTCTGCTGCTACTACGCCTGGCAGTTCCTTACCCTCTAAGAATTCAAGGGAAGCTCCACCACCGGTAGAAATATGGCTCATCTTATCAGCATAACCCATCTGGTTTACAGCAGCAGCGGAATCTCCACCACCGATGATTGTTGTTGCATCGGTCTCTGCAAGAGCCTTAGCTACTGCAAGAGTACCAGCTGCAAGTGTCGGGTTCTCGAATACACCCATCGGTCCGTTCCATACTACAGTCTTAGCTGTCTTAACAGCATCTGCAAACATCTCTGCGGACTTAGGTCCGATATCGCATCCCTCACGGTCTGCCGGCATAGCTGTGATATCACATACTTCTGTCTCTACAGGTCCGTCGATTGGATCCGGGAAATCCTTGATGGTAACAGCATCTACAGGAAGAAGGATCTTCTTGCCCATCTTCTCAGCCTTAGCCATCATTTCCTTACAGTAATCAAGCTTCTCATCATCGCAGAGAGAAAGTCCGATCTCATATCCCTGAGCCTTGATGAATGTGTAAGCCATACCACCACCGATGATAAGAGTATCACACTTCTCAAGCAGGTTGTTAATAACGTTGAGTTTGTCTGCTACCTTAGCACCACCGAGGATTGCTACGAATGGACGTACCGGATTCTCAACAGCATTTCCTAAGAAGGCGATCTCCTTCTCCATCAGGTAACCAACAACATTCTGTCCACCCTTTGCAGTGATGAACTTTGTAACACCGGCTACAGAAGCGTGTGCTCTGTGGGAGGAACCGAATGCATCACATACATAGATGTCTGCAAGATCAGCAAGTTCCTTAGAGAACTGCTCACCGTTCTTTGTCTCCTCAGCGCCACGAAAACGGGTATTCTGAAGTAATACAACTTCTCCCTCTTTCATTTCCTCAACAGCCTTTGTAGCTGCCTCGCCTGTTACGTTGTAATCAGATACGAAGTTTACTTTCTGTCCGAGAAGCTCCTCAAGTCTCTTGGCAACCGGTGCAAGGGACTCTCCTTCGTTTGGTCCGTTCTTTACTTTTCCAAGATGGGAGCAAAGGATTACCTTTCCACCATCGTTTAATAACTTCTTAATTGTAGGAAGAGCAGCTTTGATACGGGTATCATCTGTGATTTCGCCAGCTTTCAGTGGTACATTGAAGTCACATCTTACAAGGACTCTCTTGCCCTTTGCGTTGATATCATCAACTGTTTTCTTATTTAATGCCATGTTTTTATTCTCCGTTCTGCCTTTTTGGCAATTTTAAACCCGAAGAAAAGGAAATGACTTTCCAGCCGGTTGTTTCATACTCCGCAGCTGCATAAAACAGCGGAACCCTTTCCTTTTCTTCTTATTTGTCATAATGAAAAAAGGTCCGGCCCTACAGGCCGGACCCTTTCACATAAACTAAGATAGATTATGCTAACTCAGAGAAGTACTTGATTGTACGAACCATCTGAGATGTGTAGCTGTTCTCGTTATCATACCAAGAAACAACCTGAACCTCATAGAGATCGTCAGCGATCTTAGCTACCATTGTCTGTGTAGCGTCGAACAGGGAACCGAATCTCATACCGATAACATCGGAAGAAACGATCTGATCCTCGTTGTAGCCGAAGGACTCGGAAGCAGCAGCCTTCATAGCAGCGTTGATGCCTTCCTTGGTAACGTCTGCGCCCTTAACAACAGCGGTAAGGATAGTGGTGGAACCTGTGGGAACAGGAACACGCTGTGCAGAACCGATGAGCTTGCCGTTGAGCTCGGGGATAACCAGACCGATTGCCTTAGCAGCACCGGTGGAGTTCGGAACGATGTTAGCTGCGCCAGCTCTTGCTCTTCTCAGGTCGCCCTTTCTGTGAGGACCATCGAGGATCATCTGGTCGCCGGTGTAAGCGTGGATCGTGCTCATGATACCGGACTGGATAGGAGCATAATCGTTCAGTGCCTTAGCCATAGGAGCGAGGCAGTTAGTGGTGCAGGAAGCAGCGGAAATGATCTTGTCATCAGCGGACAGGGTCTTCTCGTTAACGGAGAAAACGATGGTCTTGAGATCGTTGCCTGCCGGAGCAGAGATAACTACCTTCTTAGCGCCTGCGTCGATGTGAGCCTGGGACTTGTCCTTGGAGCAGTAGAAACCTGTGCACTCGAGAACAACGTCAACGCCGATCTTGCCCCAAGGAAGATCCTTAGCGTCCTTCTCAGCGTAGATGGTCAGGGTCTTGCCGTCAACAGTGATGGTACCCTTCTCATCATCAGCGGTAACGGTGTGAAGATTCTCACCGATCTTGCCGCAGTAGCCGCCCTGAGCGGTATCGTACTTGAGGAGCTGAGCAAGCATAGAGGGCTTGGTCAGGTCGTTGATAGCTACTACATCGTAGCCCTTAGCGCCGAACATCTGTCTGAATGCGAGGCGTCCGATACGGCCAAAGCCGTTAATTGCAACTTTAACATCTGCCATTGGAATATTCCTCCTGAGAAATAATTATTTGCTCCGACTGGCGAAGCAGCAGACACACCCAGACGGGTATATCATTACATATTTATTATACTAAAAATCTGTAATTTTATCAAGATGTTTGAGGAAAATTAATCGCAGACTTTCATAAAAAAATGCCAAGTTTTTTTGTGCATTTCGCCGAAACAGCGAACCTCGTCACCCGCAAAAACGGTCAATCGGAGCCGTGGAACTTCTTCACGAACCAGATCGAGTTCATATCCGCCACGGAGAATTCCCGGTGGTTCAGGTACTCCAGGCAGCCCGCCGGAGTGGTGAACTCGAACCGCAGCTTGTAGGAGTACAGCGCCTGCACGTCGTAGCCGAGCGCCTTGTTGAGCTTGTTGCTTCCGTACTTCCCGTCGCCGAGGAGCGGATGCCCCACATGCGCGAAATGCGCGCGTATCTGGTGAGTCCGCCCGGTCAGCAGGTCGACCTCCAGCAGCGAGTTCCCGCCCCGGGTCTCGAGCACGCGGTACTTCGTGAGTATCGTGCGGTTCTGCGGGGTCTTGCGGTCGGAGACGATCACGCGGTTCTCGTCGGACAGCTTCTCAAGGTAGGCGGTCAGCGTGTCGGCGCGCTTCGGAAGCTCCCCCTGCACAACGCAGAGGTACAGCTTGACAAGCTCCCTGTCGCGTATTTTCTGGTTGAGCACCCGCAGCGCTTCCGCGTTCTTCGCGGCTATGACTATCCCGCCGGTGTTGCGGTCGATACGGTTGCACAGCGCCGGAACAAAGCTCTGCTCGCTCTCCGGGTCGTACTCCCCCTGCTTCCAGAGGCAGCATTTTATGCGGTTTATCAGCGTGTCGGAGGTGTTGTCGTTGTCCTCGTGTACCACCATTCCGACCGGCTTGTCGCACAGAAGTATATTTTCGTCCTCGTATATCACGTCTATTTCCGGCGGGACATCCCGGAAATCCGCGGTCTTTTCCCTGCCTCCGGTGTCAAGCAGCTCGTCGCTCAGGTAAAACCGGAACACGTCCCCCTCGCTGAGCTTCACGTTCGGTTCGGTTCTGGCTCCGTTGAGCTTTATCCGCTTCTTGCGCATCAGCTTGCAGATAAGCGGCAGCGACAGGTTTGGGTAGGCTTTGGTGAGGAATCTGTCGGCGCGCTGCCCGGCGTCGTTTTTGGTTACTGTTATCTCGGTCATAATTTCCTCTCAGTGAATTGATGTTTCTATTATACCCCCTCCGACCCGGCTTGTCAAGCGAACCGGAAATAAAAACGGCGGCTCATCGGAACCGCCGTGATTCATTTAAACTAGAGGCTTCCCGCAGAACGGGCAGAACTTCGCGCCGGGCTTCACTGCGTTTCCGCAGTATGTACAGAATGCGGAAGCGGAGTTCGCTCCCGGCTGAGCGGGAACGGGCTGGGGCGCAGGCGTGGGAGCAGGCACAGGCTCGGGAATCGGTGTGGGAGCGGGCACAGGTGCGGGAATCGGTGTGGGAGCAGGCACAGGCTCGGGAACCGGCATAGGAGCAGGCACAGGCTCGGGATTCGGCATAGGAGCAGGCATAGGCTCAACAGGAGTCGGAACCGCGTTCACAGGCTGAACCGGAACAGGCTGAACAGGCTGAACGCTCTGAACAGGCTGCGCTGCCTGGGCATTCGGCTGATACTGGGGGTGCTGAGTCTGCCGGGGCTGCTGATACGGGATAGTCGGCAGCTTCGGCTCAAATGCGGACTGGCTGTCCTTCGGCTCGTCGGCGGTGTTGTTGTCGGTATCGATACCAGCATTCTTTCTCACCGCGAGAACGGTCTCGAACAGAATGCGCAGAACGACGTTTCCCACGATTACGTACTTGAATATAGCGCCGAATCCGTCGATGGTGGTGATGCACTTCGCTATGCCTATAAACACAAGGAACGCCGCCAGGGAGTAGTAGGTTATCTTCACGATGCAAAGCGGCAGGAAGCGCTGACCGTTCGCGTACTGCATGAATCTGCCCGCGGACGGATCCTTCGCCTTCGGGCCGAAAACCTTCCAGTAGAGCAGGATCCCCGCCGCGACTGAAATAACAAGTCCCAGGATAGTAAGCAGGAGATTCGCGATCATGCCGCCGCTCAGGGCTGCGTAGATATCAAACATAGCGTGTACCTCGTTTCATTTGATTTTTCGGCGTGTGCCGTAATAGAATTATAACATAATTATACAGCAAATGCAACAATATTTGTTATATTTTTTCAGAAATATCAAACGGAGTGGTCTGGTAAACGAAGTAGTTCAGCCAGTTGGTGTAGATGAGCGTGGAATGCGCCCTCCACTTGAGCACAGGCTGCTTCGCGGGGTCGTCGTCCGGGAAGTAGTGAGCGGGGATCTTCGGGTTAAGACCCTTTTCAAGGTCGCGCTTGTACTCCAGAGCCAGGGTGTCCGCGTCGTACTCGGAATGCCCTGTTATGAAGAACTGGCGGCTGTCCTCGCTGCAAACGGCATACACGCCCGCCTCGTCGGAAACCGCCATCACCTTGAGCTGCGGCACCTTCTCGATGTCCTCGCGGCGAACCTCGGTATGGCGTGAATGCGGCGCCCAGAACTCGCTGTCGAACCCTCGGAACAGTCTTGATTTCGGTGTGAGCAGAGTGTGCCTGAACACGCCGGAGAGCTTCTCCGGGAGCGGGTACTTCGGAATGCCATAGTGGTAGTACAGAGCCGCCTGAGCCGCCCAGCAGATGTGGAACGTGGAATGCACATGGGTTTTCGTCCAGTCCATTATTTTGCACATCTCCTCCCAGTAGTCGACCTCCTCAAACGGAAGGTGCTCCACCGGAGCGCCGGTGATTATGAACCCGTCAAAGTTCATGTCCTTTATCTCGTCGAAGGTCTTGTAGAAGTTCAGCAGGTGCTCATGTGAGGTGTTCTTGCTGGTGTAGGTGGAGGTCTGCACGAGAGTCACCTCGATTTGCAGCGGAGTATTAGACAGACTGCGGAGTATCTGCGTTTCAGTCGCGACCTTGGTCGGCATGAGGTTCAGTATGCCTATCTTCAGCGGACGTATGTCCTGGTGGAGAGCGCGGTGCTCCGTCATGATGAATATATGCTCGTTTTCAAGTATCGACTGCGCGGGCAGTCCGTCGGCTATTTTTACTGGCATTTTTTATTCCTTTCCCATTGCGTATCCTTTGATACAGCCGTATGATACAGCCGTAGAACGCGGCATTTATTTTTATAATATGAATCTATTATAGCTCAACGCGCTGTTTTTGTCAAGTTTGCGCCGCACCCGCTGAATAGTACGGAAAACCCCGGGAAGCCGAGCCTCCCGGGGTCTGTATCATTCGATGTTCTGAATCTGCTCGCGTATCTTTTCTATCTCGCTCTTCTGGTCGACGACTATGCGCGTTACCTCGATGTCCTGCACCTTGGAGCCTATGGTGTTGGTCTCGCGGTTCATCTCCTGCACCAGGAAGTCAAGCTTCCTGCCCACAGGCTCGCCGGATTCCAGCATTGTGCGGAACTGCGCGATGTGGCTACGCAGGCGTACCGTTTCCTCGTCCACGGCGGTCTTTTCGGAGAATATCCCCGCCTCCATGAGTATGCGGTTTTCGTCGATGTTCGTGGTGTTCAGCACCTCGCACATCTTGTCGTAGAGCCGCCTGCGGTAGTCCTCCACCATCTGCGGGGAGCGCGTTTCGACTACGCCGACCCACTCCTCGATTTTATCCAGGCGCGACATTACGTCCCGCTTCATGCGCTCGCCCTCGGCTTCACGCATCGCGATGAAGTGCTCCAGAGCCTCCTCCGCCGCCGACTTCACGTCAGCCCAGAGCTGCTCCTCGTCGGTCTCGGTCTTTACTACGGTGAACGCGTCCGGGATACGCAGGATATCCGACAGCGAAAGGCCGTCGTTCAGCGAATACTCCTCCTTAACGGAGCGCAGCGCGTCAACGTATTCCTTTACTATTTCCTTATTTATAGTTATCTTCTCGTCCGCGGCCTCAACGTTGTTCACCAGCACGGATATCTCCACCTTGCCGCGGTTTATCCTGCCCTGGAGCAGGCTCTTGAGCTTCTCCTCGATGTAGCCCAGGCTGCGCGGGAGCCGCGAGCTGAACTCGTAATACCGGTGATTCACCGCGCGTATCTCTACGGTGATATCCCTGCCGTTAAGTACCTGATGACCTCTGCCGAAGCCTGTCATGCTCTTTATCATGTTACTGTCCTTTCGACCTGTTGAACCCTACTGCTGTCAGATGTGCGCCAGACCCTTGTCCAGCATGTACTGCGCCGCGTGCATGATACCCGCCTTGCCTGTCGGGAACGTAAGCCCGCCCTGGAGCCACACTGCAAAAGGCTCACGCAGCGGAGCGTCCGCTGAAAGCTCGATGGAAGCGCCCATCGTGAAGGCTCCAGCCGCCATGATGACCTGGCTGTCGTAGCCCGGCATGTCCCACGGCTCCGGGGAAGCGAAGCTGTCCACCGGGGAGCCCGCCTGAATGCCCTGGCAGAACGCGATGAGCTGCTTCTCGCCGCCGAGCTTCAGCGCCTCGATGATGTCGGTGCGCTTCTCGCTGTACTTCGGGAACGCCTCGAAGCCGAGAAGCTCCGCCAGAGCCGCCGCAAACGCCGCAGTCTTGAGCGCCGCGCATACCGCTTCCGGCGCATGGAATATTCCAAGGTACATTCCGCGGAGCTGATTCAGACTCGCGCCGACCTCCTTGCCAGTGCCCGGAGTGGTCAGCCTGAACGCGCACAGCTCCACGAGGTCTGCCCTGCCCGCGATGTAGCCGCCGGTCTCCGCGATTCCGCCGCCGAGATTCTTGATAAGGCTGCCCGCGATGAGGTCGGCGCCGACTGAAACCGGCTCCTTTTCCTCGACCAGCTCGCCGTAGCAGTTGTCGGTGAATATAACGCAGTCCGGATTAACGCTGCGGACTGCCTCGCATATCTTCGCGATGACCTCAATGCTCAGCGACGGGCGCAGGGAATATCCCCTGGAGCGCTGGATATAAGCCATCCTGCAGGTTCCCGCGCGGCGCTTTATGCCGTCGTAGTCCGGGGTGCCGTCCGGCAGGAGGTCTACCTTGCCGAACTTCACGCCGAAATCCTTCAGTGAACCTATCCCATCGCCGGAAATTACGCCCTGCATGGTGTCGTAGGGGTCGCCGGTGACGGAAAGCAGCTCGTCCCCGGGGCGGAGGATACCGAACAGCGCAGTGGTTATCGCGTGGGTGCCGTTCACGAAATTGTGGCGCACCAGGGCGTCCTCGGCGCCGAGTATCTGCGCGAAGACCGCGTCCAGCTTGTCCCTGCCGTCGTCGCCGTAGCCGTAGCCGTTAGTCCCCTTCATGTGGATATCGCTTATCCTGTTGTCGATGAACGCCTTTAAAACGCGCTCGCCGTTGTATTCCGCCATGCGGTCGAACTCGGCAAACTGCGGAGCGCACAGCTCCATTGCCTTTTTTCCTGCTTCCACCAGTTCCGGTGAATAATCGAAGAATGCCATTTTATCTATCCTTTCAAGCCCGGGAGCCTTCCCGGAATTCAATTAACGCATACATTTTTATTTTACACTTTTTTAGGGGTTATGTCAACACCTAAATGTGAAAAATTCAGAAATTCTGACGCTCTGAAATTAGGGAACCACTGATTAAATCACGCCTGACGGCTTGCTGCGTATCTTGCTTGCATATTTTCCGTCATCTTGCACAATTCGTCCTAGCAAGGCGACAGCCTTGCGTCGTCCTCATTGTATAATCTGACGAAAAATCTGACTGCGCAATATACGCACCAGATTTAATCAGCGCTTCCTTAGGATTGACTTTTTCAGGAAAAGCGGGTATAATAGAAAGACCAAAGGAGGGTGCTATATGAAAAAAAGAATCGCGATACTATCTGCGCTGCTTCTGATGACAGGCTGCACCGGGAACGTCACATCGTCAGGGAGCCAGCCGAGCCAGTCCAGCCAGACAAGCCAGTCCAGCCAAACCAGCCAGTCCGAGCAGTCCGTAACTGCGCCGAAAGAGTCCACGCCGGAAAGCTCCGCACAGGCGGAAGCCACCGCCGAACCGCCAAGCACCGAGCCTGTAAATACCGCGGAGCCTCCGGAAACCATGCCGACCGGGGAGCTTCCCGGAACCGGAACGGCTGAGAGCCTTCCGGTAAAGGCGCAGTACCTTGAGGACGTGCCGGAGCTTGGTGAGCACGACACGTTCAGTCAGACCGACGGAACCGAGGTCAGCGAATCAGCCGTAAAGGTGGTATTCTCCGCAGAAAGCACGGTCAGCGACTTCAGGCTGCTGTCGATAGCAATGCAGGACATCGACGAGAACGGGATCTTCACGTTCTCCGCCGAGGAGCTGTACTCGCAGCCCGAGCTTACGCCGGAGCGTCCGCTGGAAGCGAGTCTGGTGTTCCTGGGAGATATCCCGAACAATGGGATCTCCTTCACCGACGCCGATGGGAACGTAAAATACTGCGCCGTGGATATGAGCGGCATGGACGGTTCCCTGATACTCTGGGAAATAACCGTAATATGAAAAAATCCCGCAGCCATACGGCTGCGGGATCTTAATTTGTTGAACTATCAGAGGTTGGCAGAGGCGTCAGAATCACGCAGCGTGAAGTTCCCTATAAGGCCCTTCATCGTTGCAGCCTGCGCCGAAAGCTCCTCGGAAGCCGCAGCGGATTCCTCCGCAGTCGCGGAGTTCGTCTGGACTACGTTGGAGATCTGATCGATTCCTATAGAAATCTGCTTGATGGAATCCGCAGCCTCCTTTGTGGAATCGGAGATCTTGTTGTTGATCTCCTCGACCTTTGCAGAGGATTCTACAACCGCCGTCATCATCGCGGCAGCTTCGTTCACGATGGCGCTGCCGTTCTCAATTGCGGAAACGGTGCCTTCGATCATGTTCGTGGTGTTCTGTGCAGCCTCGCCGGACTTGGCGGCAAGGTTGCGCACCTCGTCAGCCACGACCGCGAAGCCCTTTCCGGCTTCACCCGCACGCGCGGCTTCTATCGCCGCGTTCAGCGCGAGTATATTCGTCTGGAACGCGATGTCCTCGATGGTCTTGATAATGTTCTTGGTCTCTGCGGAGGAATTCTTGATCTCCTCCATTGCGCTGATGAGGTTCTCCATCTTCGCAGAGGTGTCGCCGAGCTTCTCGGCGGCTTCCTTTGTGCATTTGCTTGCATCTTCTGCGTCCTTGGAATTTTCGTGTATCATTTCGGATACCACGTTGATGGTCGCAGCCAGCTCCTCAACGGAGGAAGCCTGTTCGGTAGCGCCCTGTGACAGCGCCTGTGCGCCTGAGGAAACCTGTTCGGAGCCTGCCGCAACCTGGTCGGCGGCGGTGCTTATCTCGGACATGGTTGCGCTGAGCTTGTGGTTGATGTCGCGGACATAATGGAGCAGCTTCTGGCAGTCGCCGACATAGAACTTTTCATTCTCAGCAGTATGTACATTCAGGTTGCCGGTGGACATTGACTCGAGAATGCGCCCGATATCGCCGATAATGTTGTTGAGGTTGCTGACGACCGTCTTTGTCGCCTCGGAGAGACGTCCGGTCTCGTCCTTGGAATGAATCTCGGGAACCTGGCTTGTGAGGTCGCCCACGGCGAGCTTCTCGATACGCTCGGTGCATACTTTTACGGAGGAACCTATCTTCTTGCCGAGGCAAACTGAGATGAACGCTGAAACGACGCATGCAACAATAAGAAGGATCACGGTCATCACAATAGCGCGGGATGTAGAGTCCATAAAGTCGCCGGTGGGAGCGTAAACTGCAAGCGACCAGCCGTTTAAATCCGGGATCGGGGCATAGGAAAGGAACTTGCTTACGCCGTTCAGCGTGTACCGCGCAATGCCGGATTCGCCTGCACGCATGCTCTCGTGCGCCTTTGCAAGCGTCTTGTATCCGGTCTGACCGGAGGTGTCCGCAGCCGCAAGCTGTTCGATGTTCTCGCCGCGCTTTACAAGATCGCTGTCGAGGTCGGCGATGGTGTTGCCGTTCTTGTCGATTATGTAGGCTCCGCAGTTATCGCTGACCTTTATGCTTCTCACGATATCGTTGAGGAATTCGGGATCAGGAACGATGGTAATGCAGCCCGCTGTTTCGCCGTCGGTAATGCCGTTTTTCCAGATAGGAGCCGCGATTATGATCATCAGTTCGCCGGTCACTCTGGAAACGATAGGCTCGGTTACGGTGACATTTCCTTTCATCGCGTTCTGGAAGTACTCGCGGTCGGAATAGTTGTTGCCGTCGAAGCTTTCCCCGTTAGGCTTGATGATGTTGCATTTCTGCAGTTCGTGACGCTCAATGATCTGCTGAACTATTTCGCTGAGTTCGCTGTCGCTGGTCGACGAGTCTGAGAGCTGGGACATTGTGCCAAGCTCCCTTGCAATGTTGGTATAGGAACGCATCTCCCAGTATGCGCGCTCCGCCGCGACCTGCGCCGAAGCGGTCATGCTGCTGTATACCAGATTTACGGTACTGTTGTAGATCATGATGCAGGCAAATCCGCCAAGCGTGAACAGCGAAATTGCGACTGTAAGGATACAGCTTACCAGTATCCTCATACCGATAGATTTCATAGAAAACCCTCCCTGTTATTTTGCTGCGCCGCGCAGGTGTCATTCGGATCATACGGCGCTGCATATCACACCGCGAGCCGAACATTTGAACATTTATAGAAAATGCCCTGCCGTGATGTAATTTTCTTTAATTAATAATACCACAAAAATCATGGTAAATCAAGCGGATTTTCACACATTTTTCGACAATCTGGTGATTTTTGTAGATACTATATAAAAGCCGGGGATGCATAGAGGTTCACATTATACAAACACGAACTGCACCAGCAGCATGTAGATAACCGTCCCGGCGGCGATGGACAGCAGCATGCTGCGCTTCCACAGGTGAATTCCGACCGTGGCGGCTCCTGCGATAAGCTCCGGGAGACCCCAGCTATACTCCGTCACGGAAACGCTGCGCAGACAGTAGACGATGAGCATTCCGAAAATTGCGCCGGGGAGCACCTTCCCGAGGTACTGTATATATTTCGGCGTGGACTTGTCCTGCCGGAACACCAGGAACGGCAGGAAACGCATTGCCATCGTCCCGAGGGTGCACATCGCGATGGTGATTATCTGTTCGGCGATGGTCACTTTTCCTCACCTGCCTTCCGCCCGACGGGCTTCCTGAACGCGGTGAGAAGCAGCAGTATGCATATCATCGCGGGTATCATGAAGTTATCCTTGCCGAATATCAGCAGGCAGGCAGCGCTGCTCGCCAGACCCGCCCATTCGCTGAAATGGCGCTTCTCCTTGAGCCACTGCTCCAGGAATATCACGATGAACATTGCTGTCATCACGAAATCCAGACCCTTCGTGTCGAAGGTGATGAGATTTCCGAGCAGACCTCCCAGTGTGGCTCCGCCGACCCAGTAGAGCTGGTTGAGCAGCGTTACGAAGAAGTAGAACCAGCCGCGGTCACAGTCCTCGGGGATCTCAGCGGTGCAGTTTATGCTGAACGTTTCGTCGCACATGCCGTAGATGAGGTAGAATTTCTTCCAGCCCATGTCCTTGAACTTGTCCAGCATGGAAATTCCGTAGAACAGGTGCCGCGCCTGTATCATCAGCGACACCATCAGCACCTGGAGCGGCGCGAACGGCGAAAGCAGCATCTGCGCCGCGAGGAACTCCAGACTGCCGCCGAAAATCACCGCCGCCATTATCATCGGGTAAACAAAGCTGAACCCGGAAACGTTCATGTAGATACCGTAAGCCATTCCCAGAAACAGGAACCCCGCAAGTATCGGTATAGTGCAGGGAAACGCCGCCCTGAACGACCTCGTTATAATGCCCTTGTTATTTTCCATGTCGTGTAGTGCCTCCATTCCGAACAGCTATGTATTATATCATATTACTGTGTATTTTGCAAGAGAAGATAAGGAATTCCCGCCAGTATATGTAAGTATTCCGGGTCGTTTATACCTGTGCGGCGCGGTAAATAGTACTTTACAATCCGCGCAGAATATGTTATAATAAGTTATATTATGTTCGGAAAAGGGGAACCATTTATGAAAAAGCTGACCCGCCTTAAATGTCTATCGAGCCTTATCCTGGCTCTGGCGGCGGCGCTGTCGCTGACGGCATGCTCCGCCGATACGGCTTCCGGGGTATTCCCGGAGCTGTCGCAGATAGTCGGCGAGATAATACAGACCGCAGAGGAAAGCTCCCCGGTAACGCGGGAGTTCTTCCAGACCCAGGAGCCGGAGGAGCAGTCCGCAAAGCCTGAGCGCCCTGACGTTCCGCAGACCCCCGGCGAGGGGCAGGTTGGCTTCCCGCAGACCGATGAGGAGTCCGCGCAGCCTGACGCGCCGCCGGAAAGCTCCATCGCCGAGGACGGCAGCTACACCACCAAGGAGGACGTCGCGCTGTATATCCACACCTACGGGAAGCTGCCGCAGAACTTCATCACGAAGAAGCAGGCGCGGGAGCTTGGCTGGGGCGGTGGTTCCCTGGAGCCATACGCGCCGGGCATGTGCATAGGCGGCGACCGGTTCGGGAATTACGAGGGTCTGCTGCCGGAGGGTCACAGCTATACCGAGTGCGACGTAAACACGCTGGGAGCCTCCAGCCGCGGCGCGGAGCGGATAATATTCTCATCGGACGGGCTGATATACTACACCGGCGACCACTACGCGAGCTTCACATTATTATACGGAGAGGAATAAACCATGAAAACACTTATCATCGACGCTGCCTCCATCGACAGCATGTACACTATCCACGACAGATTCATTGCCGCGTTCGATTTCGCGGAGTGCTACGGCGAGACCCTGGATTCGCTGCACGATTACCTCTGTGAGATAAATAAGTTCGACGCCCACGTGAAAATACTGAATAATTCCAGGCTCGAGGAAGCCGTAGGCGCGAAGGAAGCCGCCGCGCTCCGCAGAGTGCTGACCGACACCGAGGCAGAGAATCCAAGGTTCACAGTTGAGTTCGTTGACTGAGCAGGAAATAAAAACTAACTGCGCCTTTATGGGCGCAGTTTTCCTTTTTGACCGTGCTATAATATGTATCAGCAAATGCGCAGAATAAATCACGGGAACCTCTAAAAACCGGTTTGAAAAGGGAAAATGGGTAGAGTGCGCCGAATGCGATGAAAGCCGACGAAGTAAGGCTGTATGCCTTACGAGGAGGTTTGAAGAAGCAGTCGGTGTGCTATACACATTTTCACTCAAACAAGGTTTTTAGAGGTGACCTCACAAAGGAGCGTTATTAATGGCAGAGAAGGACACCAGCGCACAGCGGCTCAAGCTGCTTTATCTGCGGGATATTTTCCAGAAATTCACCAGCGAGACCGAAGCCCTGACCAGAAACCAGATAACCGACATCCTCTCGGACTACGGGATAACCGAGGGCCGCAAGGCGTTTTCCGAGGACGTGGAGGCGCTGCAAAAATACGGCATGGATATCCGCATGACGATGGGCAGGACGGCTTCCTACCAACTTATGACGAGGGATTTCGAGCTCGCCGAGCTGAAGCTCCTCGCTGACGCGGTAAGCTCCGCGAAGCTGCTTTCCGAAAGCCAGTCGGCGGCGCTGCTCAAGAAGCTCTCCACGCTGTGCAGCGACAAGGAAGCCGCACAGATAAAGCGCACGGTGTACGTCTCCGGGAGGGTCCGGCAGAACTCAAACAAAGCGGTGCTTTACAACGTGGATACTATCCAGCGGGCGATATCGTCGGCTCCGAAGAAGAAAATATCCTTCCGGTACTTTGAGTACGACATGCGCAAGAACAAAAAATACCGCGACGAAGCGCGGGTGTGCACGCCCTACGCCCTGGTGTGGGACAACGACCACTACTACCTCGTGGCGTGGAACGACCACCGCGAGACCTACTCAAACTTCCGCGTAGACCGCATGGAGAAGGTCGAGATAATCGACGAACCCGCGCGCCGCGCCGACCCACATTTCGACCTTGAGGACTACATACTGACCCACGTTTCAATGTTCAGCGGCGAGGAATCCGACGTGGTGCTGCGCTGCGACAAATCCCTCGTCAATGCGGTTCTGGACAGGTTCGGCATGGGTGTGCGGATAGTTCCGGCGAAGGACAGCGAGAGCTTCACGGTGTACGCCCCGGTGGTCGCTAAGGAGCCGTTTTTCGGGTGGGTGTTCCAGTTCGGCGGCAAGGCCGAGATAATCGAACCGGAGAGTATCCGCAGCGAGTACCTCGCAATGCTGGACAAAGTCCGCGCAGGCGCCGGGGAGGCTTGACGGAGTTCCGGGCGCACTCCTGATGGAATGCGCCCGGAAAATTATTTGGCTGACTGCTCCGGAGCGCGGCGGCAGTTCTCGAGAAGATCCCTTAGCTGCGCTATCGGAACGAAGAACGGCTTTTCGCTGTCGTTCTCCATCTCAATTACCATGAGCGCCTTCGTACCCCAGTCGTTGAGGGTTATCCGGCGTACCGTGGAGGCTTTGTCCGACTTGGTGTTGATCGACTTCAGCAGGTCATTCATGCGGACGAAGCCGTGTATCCTGCCGCTGCTGCTCGTCCTGAAGGACAGCTTCTTTGCAAAGGGTCTCTCAATGTCGATTATTACCTTTATCTCGGTTATGCCGCCGGGCAGGTCTGCCTCCGTGCGGTGCACCGTGCGGAACATCTTCACCGGAATGTAATCCTCCAGCTTCACCGTGGGAGCGTCTGCGTAGTGCTGTGAATTAGCCATGCTTCATCGATCCTTCCTTTTAAAGAGTTGCGTCTACCTCGGCGAGGACCTCGTCAAGCTTCACCATCTCCTCGCGGAGCTGCTCCGGAGTGATGATGAGCGGCGGGCATACAAGTATCATGTTCTCGTGGGAGTAGGTCATGAACTTCTTCGCCTTGAGCTTTCCGATGATGCCGCCCATTACTCCGAGCTTGTCGCCGCCATAGGGCACCAGAGGCTCCCTTGTCGCCTTGTCCTTTACCAGCTCCACTGCGGAGAACAGACCGATGTAGCGCACGTCGCCGACGCACTTGTGCTTTGCCTTGAGTTCCTCAAGTATCTCGCCCAGCACCTTGCCGCTCTTATTTACGTTGCCCAGGATATCGTTGTCCTTGTAGTAGTTCAGGCAGGCAACGCCGGCTGCGCATGCGAGGGGGTGTCCGCTGTAGGTCAGACCGCACTGCAATACGTTATCGTCGAAGTAGTCCGCGATCTTCCTGCTGACCGCAACGCCGCCGAGCTGAACGTAGCCGCAGGTAACGCCCTTCGCGAAGCTTACGATATCGGGCTTTACGCCGAAATTCTCAAACGCGAACATCTTGCCGGTGCGCCCGAATCCCGCCATTACCTCGTCGCAGATCATCATGATTCCGAACTCGTCGCAGATCCTGCGTACGCCCGCAAGGTAGCCCTCCGGCGGGATAATGATGCCGTTGGAGCCGGTGATGGTCTCCATAACGATGGCAGCAACCGTGTCGGGGCCTTCATAGACGACCTGCTCGCGGAGCTTTTTAACGTAGTACTCGCTGTACTCCTTCTCGCTTGCGAACGGGAGGTTGTCGCGGTACATGTACGGGTCGAAGAACTTCACGAAGCCGGGGATACCAGGCTCCAGCGGATACCTTCTCGGCTCGCCGGTGAGGTTGCCCGCGCCGAATGTGGAGCCATGGTAGCTTCTGTAGCGGGAGAACACCTTTTTCCTTCCGGTGTACATTCTCGCCATCTTGATGGCGTTCTCGTTTGCGTCGGCGCCGCCGTTGGTGAAGAACACCTTCGCGATGTTGTCCGGCATGAGGTCAACGACCATCTCGGCGAGCTTCGAGCGGCTCTCGCAGGCGTAGCTCGGGCCGACGAAGCAGAACTTCTCCGCCTGCTCCTTGATGGCGTCGATGATGGGGCGGCAGCCGAAGCCCACGTTCAGGTTGACGAGCTGGCTGGACATATCGGTGTATCTGCTGCCGTCGTAGTCCCAGAAGTAGATACCCTCGCCCTTTTCCACGGCGATGGGGTTCAGCCCCTTCTGCTTTGACCATGACTGTAAATTGTACTTGGTGTGGTTGGTTTTGATCTCAGTTGCATTCATAAGAATCGTCCTCCATTATCAGCTTTGAGTTTTCCATGTTGAGCAGTTCCCTCGCCCGGAAAGCCAGAAGCAGATTCATTTTATCCTCGTCGCTGAAGCTGCTGCCCAGAAGTTCGCGGATCTGTTTGAGCTTGTAGTTCACCGTGTTCCGGTGAACGCCGAAGATATCCGCGACCTCCTTCACGCTGCAATCGTTCTCGAAGTAGCAGCGCAGCAGATCGGCGCAGTCGGTGTTGTTCTTGGCGTCGTAGTCCAGCAGCTTGCCGAGGGTGCTGTCCACGTAGTCCGAGAGGATACGGGAGCTTTCCACGCCGAAAAGCAGCTTGTAAACGCCGATGTCGCGATAGTGCATTACCGGAGCCTTCTTCATCACGGCGAGCCTCATCGCGGAGACCGCCTCGCGGTAGCAGGAATGTATCCCGTCGTACCCCAGCCCGTTGTCTGAAATGCCGATGTGAACTCCCGCAGGCTCGGAGCAGTTCTCGCTCACCGCGGCTGCAAGCTGTTCGGCGAGCCTCCCCGCCTCCTGCGGAGTGATATGCTGCCGCACTATCACAAGGTAGTTCTCCTGTATGAATATGCAGGAGGGATACTGCTGGCTTGCGCATATCTTCCGCACCAGGAACCGCATGCCGCGCCACTCGTCGCCGCTCCCCGGCTTGTCGGGGTGGGAGAGCTGCGCCGCAAGCAGCGTGTAGCTCACCATATCGTGGAAGCCCCGGCGCTCCAGCACCGGCGCGTACTCGTCGCGGTTCCCCGGCGCGAAGAACAGGTTGCGGAACGCTCCAGCAAGGCTGGTCTCGCTCTCCTCGTTGGAAATGATCCGGTGGCAGAAATCGTAGGTCAGGTCGATGAGCCTCACCGACCACGGCACCACGAACAGCGGGAGCGCATTGCACTCGCAGTATTCCATGACGTCCTTCGGAACGGCGTTTATGTACGGTCCTATGTTCACGACTACGCCCGCCGCGTTCTTGCCCTTGAGCTGCCGCACGAAATCCAGCAGCCAGCCGCTGCCCTTGTGACCGATACCAGTAGTGAACACCAGCTCGTTTCCGTGCATGAAGTCCGGAACCTCGCTGTCCTCAACGATGTGTACCCAGCGGACGAAATTATCCATTCCCGCCCTGCCTGCGATGAGCTTCATGCCGTAGGTCTTTTCAGCGTTCGCGCATATTCTTGCAAGTGTGATCGCCATAAACGCCCTCCTCTCCGATCATCTTCCGGGCTTCTTCACCCGTTTGCTGTGGGTTATCGAGCCGGTCGGGCAGACCAGCGTACACAGCAGGCAGCCCACGCAGTTCCCGCCGGTGAGGTGCGGCTTTCTGTCCGCGCCCATCGCGATCGCCTGGTGTCCGCCGTCCATGCAGGAGATGCAGCATCTTCCGCAGCCGACGCAGCTTTCCCGGCCGAACACCGGATAGACCACCGTGCTGCGGTCGAGGTCGTCCGCCGGAACTATGTTCGCGAGCGCCGAACCTGTAAGCTCGCTCAGCCGTGACATTCCGTGCGCCGCCAGATAAGCCCTCGTTCCCGAGATAAGGTCGTCGATTATCCGGTAGCCGTACTGCATTACCGCTGTGGTTATCTGGATATTCTCACAGCCCAGCGCGATGAACTCCAGCGCGTCATGCCAGCTCTCTATGCCGCCGATACCGCTCAGCGGCGTTCCGGAAAGCTCCGGACAGACCGCCATGTCGTGAATGAACCGCAGCGCTATCGGCTTCACAGCCTTTCCGGAGTACCCCGAAACGGAGCACTTCCCGTTAACGCCCGGGCATGAGACCATCGAATCCAGATCGACGCGCGTCAGGCTTTTTACCGTGTTTATCGCGGCTATGCCGTCCGCGCCGCCTTCCTTCGCGGCTGTCGCGGGGACTTCCATGTTGCCGATGTTCGGGGTCATCTTCGCCAGCACCGGGAGCTTCGTTCCGCGCTTTGCCGCGGCGGTGTAGGCTCTCACAAGCTCCGGATTCTGCCCGACGTCGCTGCCCAGCCCCTCGCCCACCATCTGCGGGCAGGAGAAGTTGCACTCGATGATGTCGCAGCCCGCCTCCTCGGATAGCCTTGCAAGCTCCGTCCATTCCTCCTCGGTGCTGCCCATTATGGAGGAAACTATCACCTTCGACGGGAACTCCCGCTTCAGCCGCCGTAGTATCTCAAGGTTCTCATTCAGCGGGTGGTCGGAGATCTGCTCCAGGTTCTTGAACCCAACGAACGGGGTGGATTCCTTGCCGATGGCGTCGAACCGGGGTGAAACCTCGTCCGGTCTGATGAAGCCTATCGTCTTGTAGACTATGCCGCCCCAGCCGGCTCTCAGCGCGTTGGCGCACATCTCGCAGCCGCTCGCCACCACCGACGACGAGAGGAAGAACGGATTCTCGCACTTCACGCCGCAGAACTCCATCGAGAGGTCTGCGGTCAGTTCCTCAGCCTTCACCGGCTCCGGAGCCGCCTTTATCATCTCGCGTATCTTCACCGGAGACTCGTAGTGCAGGCAGGCGCTCTCGCATTCGCCGGAGCATTCCGCGCACCTGGCGGCTGAGACGTACCCGGCGCCGACCGCCGCGTTCTCAAACCTTGCCGCCCTGACGAACCGCGCCGGGTCGAAGCCCTCCGGACAAGCCGCCGTGCAGGGAGCCTCCGCGCACAGCATACACCGCGCCGATTCATTGTTTAGTATCTGTTCTGCGTATTTCATATCGTTACCTCCTGCACGGTAAGTTTTTATTTTGCCTTATGTTTTGCACATTTAACGAACCTGCCCCAGCCGCGTTCGCCGACGAACTCGCCGTTATCGAACACCAGCCTGCCCCTGGAGTAGGTCTGAACGGGATAGCCGTGTACCTTCACGCCCTCCCAGATGGTGTGGTCGCAGTCGGAGTGCATGTTCTCCTGATGTATCGTGAACTCCTTCGCGGGGTCGTATATGACGATGTCCGCGTCCTTGCCGGGAGCTATCTCGCCCTTGTCGGTGCAGCCGAATATCTTCGCCGGGTTGGCGGAGCACAGCTCCACAGCCTTCTCGAAGCTGATAACGCCGTCGTTCGCCTTGCCGAGCATGTAGGGGTACATGTTCTCGATCCCGGCGCAGCCGTTCGGAATCTTCCGGAAGTCGTTCAGACCCCAGTCCTTCTCGCTCTGCTGGAACGGGCAGTGGTCGGTGGCGATGGTGTCGATGTCGCCGCGCTTTATCGCTTCCCAGATGGCGTCCTGCGACTCCTGACCCTTCATAGGGGGCGAGCATACGAAGTTCCTGCCGTCTGCGCGCTTGTAAACGCCGCTGGTGAATTCAAGGTACTGCGGGCAGGTCTCAGCGTAGATCTCATAGCCCTCGTCCTTCGCCTTTGTCACCGCCTCAACGCCCTGCTTGTTCGCGAGGTGTACGATGTACAGCGGTGCGTTCGCAGCCTTCGCCAGATTGATGGCGCGCTCGTCCGCCTCGCCCTCCACGAACTCCGGACGGCTCATGTAGTGATACCACGCGTCGGTCTTGCCCTCGCTGATGTACTTCTCGGTGAGGGTGTTCACCAGCTCGTTGTTCTCGGCGTGCACCGCGATGAGCGCTCCGAACTCCTTGGACTTTGCAAGGAGCTGGTAGAACACGCCGTCCTTAACGCCGAAATCGTATACCATGAACACCTTGTAGGAGGTGATTCCGATGTCGCAGGCGTCCTTTATGCTGTCGAGGAGGTCTCCGTGGATATCCTTGACGCCGATGTGGAACGAATAGTCCACCGCCGCGTCCGGAGCCGCCAGGGCGTTCCTGCGGTTAAACGTATCGGTCATAGTCTCGTTGAAATCCTGGAGCGCGAAGTCGAACACCGTTGTGGTGCCGCCGCACGCCGCGGCTCTTGTCCCCGCGAAGTAGTCGTCGGAGGAAACCGTGCCGCCGAACGGCATTGCAAGGTGCGTGTGGGCGTCTATAGCGCCCGGGAGCACCAGCTTGCCCGCTGCGTCCACCACCTTCGCTCCGGGGATATCCGGGATACTGCCGACTGCGGCGATCTTCCCGTCCTTTACCGCGACGTCAGCCTTGTAAGAGCCTGTCGCACTGACGACTGTGCCGTTTCTGATTATCATGTCCATATCGAAAGCCTCCTTATATTGTTCTGGCAAACTTGCATTTGTCGGAAAACCAGGCGGAGCTGCTCCCCGCCGGGCTTTCCGACAAACCCTCGCAGCAGCGGGGGTCTGCCGAAAATGAAACCTTTTTACTTACTTATGAAATCCCACATACCAGGGGTGGTGAGAAAGGTGCAGATCCTAGGAAGGCGTACAATGGCCAGGCTTTGTGCCTGCCATTGTATGCCTGACGACGGAGATGCGCCTTTATCGCCGCCCCGCCAGCCCGTCAGCCGCCGTAGTTGGAGTTCTTGTATACCAGCACCAGACCGGATCTCTGATATACCTGAGCTACTTCCAGCAGCTCCATGCCGCCCGCGTTGGCGTTGATGAGGTTTGACACCCATGTTACGCCGAAATCAACGGTGCCGTTGTAAACTGCGGTGGTCTCGGAGATGTCGCCGCCGCCGGAGATGATGTCCACGTCAAGGCCGACCTCGTCGTAGTAGCCCTTGGCCTTAGCAACGTAGTAGCCCATGAACTGAGCCTGCGGCAGCCACTTGAGCTGTACGGACACGGAGGTCTTTTCGGGAGCGCCGTCCGCTGCCGGGTCGTATGCGAGGTAATCCGCGCTGCGGATATCGTCCAGGGTCAGTGAAGCCAGCTTATCCTTTGAGGCGCTGTCCTCGAGAATGATATACTGCTTTGCGAGGTCGAGGGTCTGCTGCATTGCCGCCTCGTCCATATTGCCCACGTCGGAAGCGGAAACGGTATTGCCGCTCATGTCGGTCGTTACCAGCTTAGCGACCTCGGAAGCCATGTACGCCTGGTGGTCTGCGGATACGGAGGAACCTGCCTCGAATACGATCTCCGCTGCCTCGTCCGGGTGCTCGCAGGCGTAAGCCCAGCCCTTCATCGAAGCGGATACGAACGCCTTTACGGTATTCGGATTAGCCTCTGCGAACGCCTTGGAGGTGAACAGGTTGTCCTCCAGCATCGCAACGCCCTCGTCGTTCATGTCGATGATGCTTACGGTGTCGCCGTAGCCGTAGCCGCCGTCGTAGTCGTTCTTTACAAGACCCAGCTCGTTATAGGTCATCGCGGAAGCCAGCTTGACGCTGTCGCTGTCGAACTGGTCCATTGTGAAGTCCTGTGTGATATAGTCGGCAGGGAGTCCGTACTTTGTCAGCAGAGCTTGGATCTCGTACTCGTTGCCGAGACCCCAGTTGCCGACAGTGCTTTCAGCCGCCGCGGACTTTATGATGTCCTCGTGGGTCATTGCTCCTGTGGAAGAGCCGGAGCTTTCCTCAGCCGCAGAGCTGTCTGCTGCGGAAACATCGTCTGCCTGAGCGCCTCCATCAGAACTGACGGAGGAAGTGCTTCCCGTGCTTGAAGTTCCGCCGGAACATGCTGTAAACTGCATGCGAGTATAGCCGCAGCTCCTGCAAGTAAAAATCTCTTTCTTTCTGCTTTCATAGTGTGTACCTGCCTTTCTTTAATACCTTTTGTTCTATACCAAACGGAAGCGTTACGCCTTTCTCCGTTTCAGCACCAATTTTTCAACCAGCATGAGGATTATGTACATTCCTATTCCTATCGCACATGCCGTCGCGATATACGCCCACGCGGTGGGGTACTGTCCCTTGACGATGTTCTCGCGTATCTGCCTGCCGACGCCCACCGTGTCCTCCGCGAAATACTCCGTTACCAGCGCGCCTATGACGCTCGCCGGAACGCTGACCCTCAGCGCCGTGAAAACGTACGGCAGCGAGTTCGGAAGCCGCAGCTTCGTGAAAACCACGATCTTCGGCGCCGCGTAGGAGGTCATGAGATCCTCGGAAAAGGGCTTCAGCTCGGTAAGCCCGCGGAACGCGTTGACGCTCATCGCCGCCGTGCAGGATATCGTCACAACGATTATCTTTGCGAGCGTGCTTCTGATGGAAACGTCGCTGCTGACGTCGCGCGTCCAGTTGTTGATGACCGGAGCCAGAGCCACGATCGGGATCGCGTTGAACGCGGATACTATCGTAAGTCCGCCGGCGCCCCAATTGCGGAATATCGAAGCGATCACCGCGATGAGGTACCCCAGGATACTTCCTGCTACCAGTCCGCCCAGCGCGACCGTCAGGGTCATTTTGACCTGGCTGCCGATGCTGTCCTTGTTCTGCGAGATTATCTCGCCTATTCTGGTGGGGAGCGGAAGGGTTATCGTGTCAGTGCCGAGCCAGGAATGAAGCGCCTGAGTCTGCCACAGCATGAATACGATCACTCCGAAAAGAAGCGGAAGTCCCACGCTGGGCAGCATGCCCAGCCATTTTTTCGTTCTCATGATTTCCCTCCTTAGTCACTGGACCTGTTTCGCTTGTAGGGACAGAGCAGCCTTTCAATCAGCCCCATCAGCACGAAGCTGAGTATGCCGATCACCGCGCTTATCAGCACGATATCCCAGAAAACCAGACGGGTCATGCCGCCCTTGAGCGACTGTGAGAGCATACAGCCGAGTCCGTTGCCGCCCTGGAGCGTATCCACCAGTATCGAAGCGGTTATCGCCATCGGCGCCGAGATCTTCAGCCCCGTGAAGAAATACGGAATGCACGCCGGGATAAGCGTTTTCGTGTAGAGCTGGAACTTGTTCGCAGCGTAGCTGTACATCAGCTCGTGCTTCTCCTTCTCGACCGACCTGAACCCCGCCAGCACGTTCGTTGACACCGGGTAGAAGGTCAGTATCGCCGCGATGGCTATTCTCGCGGAATTGATGTCGCCGGTTATCGAAAGGATTATCGGAGCCATTCCCAGAATAGGTATCATCTGAATTATCATCAGATACGGGAACGCTATCTTCTCGACCACCCTCGACAGATTCATCAGCAGAGCCAGTATGTAACCTGCCGCGATACCGGCAAGGAATCCTATGCCCGCACGGGAGAGCGTCTCGCCGCACGCCGTGCCGATAAGCTCTATCATCGTCATCTTGCCGGTGACCTTCTTGTCGCTGAAAAACGAGCCGATTATCTCGTAAAGGTGCGGCAGAACGTTCACCGGGGTGCGCTTTGTCGCCGCCACGATACAGGCGAATATCTCCCAGACGGCCACTATGCCGAGTATCCAGACCAGCGTCACCATGTGTTTTGAATGTACGAAGCGCTTCAGTGCCGGAAGCGGCCCGCCGCGCGCCTTTTTTACTGTTGTCATGCCGTTCCCTCCTCAGACGCCCTCGAAGCTGCCGCGCACCCTGGCGACCAGCTCGGTGAATTCCTGCGTGTCCGTCATATCCAGCGTGCGGGGTCTCGGCAGGTCGATGTCGACCACCGCGGAGAGCCGCCCGGGGTGCGGTGAGAGCACGCATACGCGGTCGGAAAGGAACACGCTCTCGGAAATGTTGTGCGTTACGAAAATTACGGTCTTGTTCGTCTTGCGCCAGATCTTCAGCAGGTCGATGTGGAGCTTCTCGCGGGTGAACTCGTCAAGCGCTGAGAACGGCTCGTCCATCAGCAGTATCTCCGGGCGTATCGCCAGCGCCCTCGCAATTCCGACTCTCTGCTGCATGCCGCCGGAAAGCTGGTTCGGATAGTGGTTCGCGAAGTTCGTAAGCCCTACCATCTCGAGCATTCCGTCCGCGATGTCCTCGCGCTCGCCCTTCGGGACGTGCATTATCTCCAGCGGGAGCATCACGTTCCTGCGGACCGTCCGCCAGTCGTAGAGCACCGGACTCTGGAATACGATTCCGTATCGCTGAGCCAGCCTCGCCTCCCGGGGAGTTACTCCGCCGACCGTGATCGTTCCGGAAGTCGGGTGGAGCAGGTCCGCGATTATTCTGAGGAGCGTCGTCTTGCCGCAGCCCGAGGGACCGAGCAGCGAGATGAACTCGCCCTTCTTGATGTCCAGCGTCACGTTGGTGAGCGCCGTGACATCGTTTCCGCCCTGATCCTTGTACACCATGCCGATGCTGTCCAGCATGATCTCTGTTTTCTCGTTTGCCATATCGATCACTCCTTAAAATAAAAATCAGGGCATTAGCGACATCTGCGGCGCCATTGCCCTGATCCTCTGATCTCTTTAATTTTGCAGGATTTGAAGATTTGTTATTCATTTCTTCGTTCCCTTGGTTTATGATACAAGTATACAGCATAATTTCTCTGTTGTCAATGTGCCGGAGAACATTTAGGAGATTTCCACAACAAAAAATATGCATTCATGGTTGAAATATAGGGAAAACATACACACTGATGCGAATTGTGCTGCCGCATAACCACGCAGTTTGTGCGCAGGCACAACAAAAATGCTGCCGGAATATCTGTCCGGAGCCCTCCATGCTCTGATCCTCCCGTGCAGGAACGCCCCGCCGGAAATTTCACCACGGTGCCAGGACATTCCGCCGGAACCGCCCGAGCCAAACGAGCCAAAAACGAATTTTCAACTTATAAATTATTCATTATGCGCAGAAAAGCTCCGGACAGCCGAAGCCGCCCGGAGCATTGTTATTCAGTTAAAAACCGCGGGACCGGATATCAGTCCTGATCCGCCTTGAGGACTGCGTTGAGCATTACGGTAGCGCCCTCGGTGCAGTGCTCCACGGAGCTGAACTCCTTCTCGCAGTGAGAGAGGCCGTCCTTGCTCTGAACGAACACCATCGTTGTGGGTATCATGTAAGCGCAGAACTGAGCGTCGTGACCCGCGCCGGAGTGGATATACTGATGCTTGATGCCGGTCTCCTCGGCGGCAGCCTTGACGTAGCTTACGAGCTTCTTATCATAATAAACGGTGTCGCGGTTCCATGCCTTGACTGCCTCGCAGGTACAGCCGGCCCAGGTCTTTTCGGCACAGCTCCTGACGATCTCCAGCACCTTTTCCAGCACCTTCGGATCCTCGTGGCGTGCGTCGAAAGAAAAGTCGAAGAAATCCGGAACGCAGGTGTGCACGCAGGGGTGACATACGACCTCGCCGGTGGTGTAAACCAGATCGGAATATCCCAGCTTGTCTATCTCCTCGTGGAGGTAGCACAGCGCCTGCGAAGCCGCCAGGAATGCGTCCCTGCGCTTCGGCATGGGGAACGTTCCTGCGTGGGTGGTCTGACCGTAGAACTTCAGGCGGTAGTTGAACATTCCGAGCACGCAGTCGACAACTCCGATATCGTTTCCGGCGTCCTCGAGGATAGGACCCTGCTCGATGTGGGTCTCGAACATATACATGTACTTCTCAGGGGAGATACGATACTTCCTGTCGCCCTTGAATCCGGACTTCTCCAGCGCCTCGCCGAACGTAGACTTGTTGTCGAGAATGCTCTTTGAAGCCATCATGTCCTCAAACTTGAACTTGCTGCGGATATCCTCCGGCAGGTAGTCGTAGCAGATAATGCCGGAGCACATCATTGCCGGCGGATACAGCGAGCCTTCCTCGTTTGTCCAGATCATCGCGGTCAGCGGGTGCTTGTGCGGTATCTTCTTTTCAGCGACTGTCTCGAGCACCTCCATCGCGCTCATCACGCCGAGGATACCGTCGTAGTTGCCGCCGTTCTTTACGCTGTCCACGTGGGAGCCCATTACGATGCGCTTTGCGTCCAGGTCGGAGCCGGGGAGCGTCGCATACATGCACGCAACGTCGTCCACTTCGATGGCCGCACCGATCGCCTCCATTCTGCGGCGGAACTCGTTTCTTGCCTGGATAGCTTCCGGCGAGAGGGAATACCGTGTGATACCGCCGTGGCCTGCGTCGCCGAATTTGCTGAAAGTTTCGATCTTGTCCTTCATTCTGTCATAGCTGCATGTGTACATAAAAACTCTCCTTTGCTTCTGTATTTCTGTCTGATGGTAACCTCTAAAAACCTCCTTCACGGCAGATTTCTATGACTTATATCATCTGCTTCGTTGTCAAACCTTGAAATACATACAGTATTACTGCGGTTTGACGCCTAGCATCTGATATAAGTCATGTACGAAATCTGCTCGTGTCCCGGTTTTTAGAGGTTACCTGATAAAAAACAAACGGCGCCTGAACCCGTAAGGGCTTCAAGCGCCGTTGCTTTATGTACTGATTATAGCGTGTTATTTGTGCTGTGTCAACCTTTTTTGCGAAATTCGCTCAAAAAACGCCTTTTTTGTGCCTCTGGCACAGTGGCTGACTATGCTGCGGCACATCGTTTAATCCCAAAGAGAGGCGTAAATGTCAAGAATATCCTGCTTGGCGACCTCCCTGATGGTATTGGCGGGGCTTCCGCTGGCGAGGGCGTCGTCAGCCATCTTGTCCATTGCGGCGAAGAATTCCCCGCGGTCTATGCCGTACTCCGCGAGCGTGGGTATCTCCACCGCCCCGCATAGCTTCTCGAGCGCCGCGAGAAATCCTGCGCGGCGGCGCTGTCGTCAGCATTACAGGAGACCCCGACCGCACGGGCAGCCTCTGCGAACTTCCCGGGAGCGCCCTGCGCCGCAAATCCCAGGCACTTTATATCCAGCATGGCGTTGGATATCCCGTGCGGAACATGGAACAGCGCACCGATGGGGCGGCTCATTCCATGTACGATGGTGACGGAGGCGTTGTTGATACATACCCCCGCCTCGTATGCCGCAATGAGCATCTGTTCCCGGGCGGTTTCGTTTTCCGGCTCGCTGTACGCCGTGGGGAGGTTCGCGAAAATCCGCTTCAGCGCGGACAGCGCAAAGGTGTCGGTAATGGGATTCGCCTTCCTGGAGGTGTAGCTCTCGATAGCGTGGGTGAGGGCGTCCATGCCGGTGGCGGCGGTCACTGACTTCGGCGCGGACAGCGTGTAGGAATAGTCCAGCACGGCGAGATCCGGAAGCAGTTTGTCGCCCTTCAGCAGCATTTTGATATCTTTTTCGGTGTCGGTGATTATCGTGAACTTCGTAGCCTCGGAGCCTGTCCCTGCCGTAGTCGGGATAAGCACCATCGGCGGGAATTCTCCGTCGATCTCTTTTCCCATATAGTCCGCGATGTTCCCGCCCAGCGCCGACATCGCGGCTATAGCCTTCGCGCTGTCAAGGGCGCTTCCGCCGCCGATGCCGATGACGTGGTCGCAGGAATTCTCATGATACGCCGCGACTCCCGCGTTTATCATTTCAACGGTAGGCTCGCCGGTTATGCAGTCGAAAACAACTCCCCCCGGCGCGTATTTCAGAAGCTCCGCCGCCGCCTGCGACTTCGCGGTATGTTTTCCGGTGACGATAAGCGGCTTCTTTCCGTATTTCTCAAGCCCTGCGCGGGATAAAGCGCCCTTGCCTGCGATGGTCTTTCCGGGCAGCACGATCTGAAAATCCATGATGATTCCTCCTTGTTGTTCTGCACATATGTTTATTGCGGGTTTCCCCCTGCAACAATAACATACCACAAATCCCCGGGAATTTCAAGCCCTTTCCGGAAAACAGCCGCCAAAACGCGCCGTTAAGCCGATTGCGGCGATTGTTCCCCGGCACGGAACGCTCCGTGCTGGAGATCTCCGCCGTGCGCCCCGGAGCCTCTCACTGCCGCGCCGCGCCGCGCTTCACGGAGGAATTCCGCGCATGCGGCGCAAATATGCGGAGTTACGCCGCACCTGTTTTTTCATGCTCCAGCACAGTGCGCGCTTGACAATTCCCGCCTAAAGTGATATGATATCCTGGCGGGTAAAGGCAACGGTGCCTCCGCCGCGCTGGAAAACAATAATTCAATGATAATGATAATGATAAGGAAATAAAATGAATACAAAGACGTGTTCTATACAAATGACAACAGGCTCGCTGTGGAAGAACATACTTCTGTTCAGCCTGCCGCTTATGATGACCCAGGTTCTGGAGGTGCTCTTTAACCTCAGCGACGTAGCGATAGCCGGGAAATTCGCGGACTACATAGCCCTCGGCGCGGTAGGCTCCACTACCCTGCTGGTGTCGCTCTTCACCGGATTCCTCATCGGAATGGGCGCGGGCGTTAACGTCCGGGCGGCGCACAGACTGGGCGCAGGCGACGACGAGGGCGTCAGAATGACGGTGCACTCCTCGCTGCTGGTGTGCGGGATAATCGGGGTTATAGTCTGCCTGGTGTGCCTGTTCCTGGCGGAGCCTATGCTGACCCTCCTCAGGACGAAATCCGAGCTTATAACCGAGGCAGTGACCTACCTGCGGATATACTCCCTGGGAATGCCGGCGATGGCGGTGTACAACTTCGGCAGCGGAATACTCAGCGCCTGCGGCGAGACCAAGCGCCCGCTGATATACCTCTCGATAGCCGGAGCGCTCAATGTTGCGCTGAACCTTTTCTTCGTCATCTGCTGCGGAATGGCGGCTTCCGGAGTCGCGGCGGCGAGCGTTATCTCGCAGTACCTTTCGGCGGGGCTGATAGTGGTACACCTCGTGCGCCGCAGGGACTGCTGCGCGCTCAGACCCTCCCGGAAGTACATCAGCCGTAAGGCGTGCGCCGACGTGCTCATGCTGGGAATTCCGGCGGGTATACAGAACGCGGTTTTCGCTGTGGCGAACCTGTTCGTACAGACCGGCGTGAACCACTTCGACGCGATAACGGTTTCCGGAAACTCTGCGGCAGCCAACGCGGACGCGATAATATTCAACGTCCAGGCGGCGATACACACCGCCTGCGCCAGCTTCATAAGCCGCAACCGCGGCGCCGGGAACCACTCCCGAATGATGAAGAGCTACGCCGTGAGCCTTACCTACTCCTTCGCGGCTGGCGCGATACTCGGCGGACTGCTCATGCTGTTCGGGCGGGGGTTCCTGTCGCTGTTCGCGAACGACGCGGAGGTAATAAACGCCGGAATGGAGCGGCTCTACATAATGGGCTGGAGCTACCCCATCGCCGCCTTCATGGACTGCACCATAGCCGCCGCCCGCGGGATAGGCAGGACAGTAGTCCCGACCATCATGGTGATAATGGGCTCCTGCGTGTTCCGGGTGGTATGGGTGTACACTATATTCGCGCACTTCCAGACGATAACGTCGCTGTACCTGCTGTACAGCTTCTCATGGGCGATAACCGCCGTGGCGGAGATAGCGTACTTCCTGCCCGCGAGCCGGAAATGCAGGTTCGCGGAAGATAAGCCGGCGCTCGGAAAATCTGCATGATTCCGTCAACAAACGGCGCCGGCTGTCGAAATAAACTATTGGTCGCCTCTAAAACCACATCTGTACTGTGTTGACGAAGAACGGCATTGAATACACTCCGATAATCAGCACGACAACGGCAATTATCAATTTCAGCATGGCGTTTTTATCGGTTTTTAGAGGTTCCCATAATAAACTGATTTGATTATAACACAAACTCACATGGATTTCAAGCATGCCGTTTTTACTAGTCGTTCGCATTTTTTGTCGAAACTGCATGAATAATTCCACGGAAAAGACAGACAATACCACCACAGGCAGAAATGCTGTTATTTTTAAACAACGGAGGAATTTATATATGAAAGCTACCGGAATCGTCCGCCGTATCGACGACCTCGGACGTATCGTTATCCCTAAGGAAATCCGCCGCACCATGCGTATCCGCGAGGGCGACCCCCTAGAGATCTACACCAGCCCCGACGGGGAGGTCATTTTCAAGAAGTACTCCCCGGTCGGGGAGATATCCTGCACGGCGTCGCAGTACGCCGACGTGCTGTCGAAGGTGGGTGGCTGTCCCGCCGTTATCTGCGACCGCGACCACGTTATCGCCGTATCCGGAATGGCGAAGAAGGAGGTCATCGAGCGCAGGGTTTCAGGCTCCCTGGAGGACCTCATCGAGCAGCGCAAGAGCCACGTTTACCGCTCCCGCGAGGATCAGCGGCTCAATCCCATCGAGGGTATCGACCGCTACGCGATAGCCGCCGCGCCTATACTCTCGCAGGGCGACGTCAACGGAGCCGTTATCATGCTCTCCGGCGACGACAACGAATTCGCAACGAACGAGCAGAGCGCGCTCGTCCAGGCTGCCGCAATGTACTTCGGCAAGCAGATGGAGGAATAAAAATACGGGAGGGTCAGCGCCATCCCGCGAGACCGTCGAAAAAGTCTGCGCCGTATGCTTCCGAAACAGTCCACCGGACTGTTTCGGAGAACAGGCGATGGTAAGACAATAACTAGCTTGTGGGGAAAAACTCTTACGTTTCTCAGACAAACTTCGTTTGTCTCCCCGACCCACACCCCTTTAGCGCTTTTTTGTCGTTTTGCCGTGCTTCGCACGGAGGTTTCGCCTAGCGGCGACAAGGGCGCTGCCCTTGACCTGCAAGGGGGACGCGTCCCCCTTGACTCCCTATTGGTGGTTGCTGAAAGAATAAATCTAGTTGCATAAATTATAAATTTACGTGAGGGTCAGCACCCTTTTACGCCCGTCATGTCACCCCGCATATCGGCAGAAGCCCGTCAAGCGTGGTTATAGTGTAGTCCTGCCCGACTTCCAGCCCCCTGCCCTTCCGGTCGATTAGCACCGAACGGCAGCCTACATTCTGTGCTGTCTTGATGTCCTTGGGTTCGTCGCCCACAAATATGAACTCCTTCTCGTCAGCCTGGAAATGCTCCGCTATCTGGTGCACTCCCTCCGGATTCGGCTTGCGGAACCCGCAGCTCTGCGACGATACATACATGTCAAAATACGGCACAAGCTCCGGGAAGTAGCTCTTGTGGAGCTTATCCGGCATTCCCGTAGCTACGTCGGTCAGCGTGGCTATCTTCCAGTCTGCGGAACGCAGCTTCCGGAGCACTGGGATAGTCTCCGGATAAATCAGCGGGGTCAGATTCATGTTCTCAAAAAACGCGCTTATGACCTCCTCCAGCGAATACGGGAAATCCCACCCCGCCGCAGCGTCGCCGAATATCTGCTCCGGCGCGTAGTCCCTCTCGCGGTACTTCACCCGCGGATTATACTGCTTCAGCACCTCGATGGAGGCTTCAAGCTGCTCGTCGGTCAGCGGAAGTCCCAGCTTCTCCCGCACATGCCGGAATGCGCTGTCATAGTAATCTATCCACACATTCGGCATGTTGACATACTCCATCAGCGTTCCGCCGATGTCAAATACTATCACGTTCATTCTACGCCCTCCATGAATCGTCGTCCGCTTCCCGCGCGGGAGTCTCCGGAGCCGCTCCCTCCTCGAAAAGCACATCGAAGAAGCGCTCCTTCGACTCCACAAAGCACGCGCTGTCCTCGCTGTAGATAACTATGACCTCCGTGCCCTCCGGAAGCTCCCTGCCGTTCGCCGAGACCGCCCGGTAATAATAGGGCTTCCCGCCGCAGGTCACTTTTATCTCGCCGTACATATCCGGGGATATCTCCTTGGTCACTACCCCGTCCATGTTCTCAAGCTCCTTTTCGGAAGGCTCGCCCTGCTTGTGGAGCTTCAGATACATCGGCGAAAACACCGTGCTCAGCAGAAAATTAAACGCCAGCCCTCCAGCCGCCGCCAGCGGAAGCCCCAGCCAGCTCACAGCCCCGGCGCAGTCCAGCAGAAGCCCTATAAACGACGTCACGAATACGAACACGATCAGCCGCAGCAGGTTCTTCGGAAATACCGTCTGCCATTCCGCGCGGCTTTTAGTGTGCTCGAAAAGCTCCCCGGCGTTCGGGAAAAGCGGCCTTCCAAACAGCAGATGCACCGCAAGCTGCAACAGCAGGTACCCTCCGGAAAGCCCCAGAAGTATAATGTAGAACGTCCTCACGGCGCCACCTCCCGATACAGAAAATCCGCAGCCGAATGACTGCGGACTTCGTTTACATCAGCGTAAAATCAAAGGTTTCCTACCAGGTCGCGGGTATCGCGGGCGATAAGAAGCTCCTCATTAGTGGGAACGACCCAGACCTCGACCTTGCTGTCGGGAGCGGAGATCTTCTGCAGCTTGCCTCTCAGACCGTGGTTAACGGAATCGTCGAGTTTGATGCCGAGGTACTCCATGTTGTGGCATACATCGGCGCGTACGTCGTCGGAGTTCTCACCGATGCCTCCGGTGAAGATAACAGCGTCAAGACCGTTCATGACAGCAGCATAGGAGCCGATGAACTTCTTGATCTCATAGCGGAGCATCTCGCCGGCAAGCTGAGCCTTGTGGTCGCCGTGCTCCGCCGCGCTTGTGATATCGCGGTTATCGCTGGAGATACCGGAAATTCCGAGGAAGCCGGACTTCTTGTTCATGTAGTCGCTCATCTCGTTGGGAGTAAGACCCAGCTTATTTGCAACGAAGGTTACAGCGGAGGGGTCTACGCTGCCGCAGCGTGTTCCCATGATAACGCCGTCCAGAGGAGTGAAGCCCATGGAAGTGTCAATGGACTTGCCGCCCTCGATGGCGGTGATGGAGGAGCCGTTGCCGAGGTGGCAGGATACGATCCTGAGATCCTTGATATCCTTGCCCATAGCGTCAGCGAGAGCCTGGCTTACAAATCTGTGAGATGTGCCGTGGAAGCCGTACTTTCTTACGTGCAGCTTCTCGTAGCACTCGTAGGGAAGACCGTACATGAACGCCTTCTCCGGCATGGTGGAATGGAACGCGGTATCGAATACGACTACCTGCGGAGTCGTAGCCGGAATTACCTTCTTGCATGCTCTCAGGGCGAGCGCGTGGGGGTGGTTATGTACCGGTGCGAGCTCTGCGAGGTCGTCTATCTGCTGGATAACTTCGTCTGTAACGAGGGTGGTCTTGCTGAAGACCTCAGCGCCCTGTACTATTCTGTGGCCTACGGCGGAGATCTCACTCATGCTGTCGATGACCTTGCCCTCGCCGGTGGTGAGTACCTCAACGAGCTTCTCGAACGCCTCGGTGTGGGTCGGGAACTTGCAGTCAGCCTCGACTGTCCTGCCGTCGAACGTGGTGTGCTTGATATGGCCGTCGATACCGATACGGTCGCAGTTGCCCTTTGCAATAACGCTCTCGTCCTCCATATTGATAAGCTGGTACTTCAGCGAGGAGCTGCCGGCATTGATTACAAGAATCTTCATGTTAATAAATCCTTTCAGGTGAAATAAAAAATCACAAAATCAGAGAATAACAGAGATTTTGCTCATACAACAGTAATATTGTAGTACTTTCCGGCGAAAAAATCAAGTCTTTTTTGAAAAATTATTGATTTATAGCGTGTTTTGGTGTAAAATATTAAGAAGAACAGCCACGATCCGGAAAGGGGGCACTTTTATGAAAACAGCCGCAGTTATCTGCGAATATAATCCGTTCCACTACGGACACAGGCACCAGCTCGAACAGACCCGCGCACTCGGCGCGACCCACATCGCCGCCGTGATGAGCGGGGATTTCACCCAGCGCGGCGACCTCGCAGTCACCGATAAGTTCGCCCGGGCAAAGACCGCGCTCGAAAACGGCGCCGACCTCGTGCTGGAGCTTCCCGTGAAGTACAGCCTGTGCGCCGCCGAGGGCTTCGCAAGGGGCGCGGTGGGGATAATTTCCGCGCTCGGCTGCGTCGATATGCTCAGCTTCGGCAGCGAATGCGGGAGCATTCCCGCCCTGCGCGAGGCCGCGGGAGCCGTGGAGTACGCGGTGCATTCCGACTACTTCCAGCTTCTGATGTCCGGCGGGAAAAGCTACCCCGCCGCCCTCGCGGAGGCGGTGAAGAAATTCTACACCAACGACGTATACGACGTGATATCCTCGCCAAACAACACCCTCGCCGTGGAGTACATCAAGGCGCTCGACGACATCGGCAGCGGCATCGAGCCGGTGACTGTCCGGCGCGAAGGCGCAGCCCACGATAGCGACAGCGAGCAGGAAAAATTCCTCAGCGCCTCGGCGATACGCAAAAAGATACTCGCCGGCGAGGACTACAGCGCGTACGCTCCGCTTATAGACTCCCCCGCTGCGGATATCCGCCGTCTGGAGACCGCGATACTCGCGAAGCTCCGCATGATGCGGCCGGAGGACTTCGAAGCCGTGTACGACGCGGCGCAGGGGCTTGGCGAACGGCTCTTCAAGGCGGTGCGCCGGGCGGGGAGCCTCGACGAGCTGTACTTCCTCGCCAAGACGAAGCGTTACACCCTCGCGCGGATACGCCGGGCGGTGATGTGCGCGTTCCTCGGCGTGGACAAAAAAATGCTCCATGAGCCGGACGGATATATCCGCATTCTCGGCATGAACTCCCGGGGCAGGGAGATACTCTCGGCTGCGAAGAACTCCGGCTGCACCGTCCCGATGGACACCTCACTGCGGGCGCTGATGGACGCGTCCTTCGAAGCTCACAGGCTCGGAGTGTTCCAGGCGCGCTGCAGGGACGTATGGGCGCTTGCCCTGGAAAAGCCGCTCCCCTGCGGCTCCGACTTCACAGCCAAGCCAACGATACTAAGTTAAATTCGGAATTATGAATTCGGAATTCGGAATTTCGGAGTCCCGCTTCGCGGGACATATCAAAATTTGATACAATTGGAATACCGCCGCGGTAGCGGCGCACATAAATTCCGCATTCCGAATTCCGAATTTAAAAAAAGGGAGTGTGCATAAAATGGTAACAGCGACTGAACTTAACTACAAGAACTTCGGCAGATGCGTTAAGCTCGACAACGGCACGGCAAGCATTATAATCACTGTGGAGGTCGGACCGCGCATTATTTCCTACTGCCTGAACGGTCACGAAAACATGCTGCTTGAGGACGTAGGTCGGGAATTCAAGGACGATTCGCAGGAACTCCGCGATTATTTCGGCGAGGGCAGGACCTGGTACATATACGGCGGCCACAGGCTCTGGAGCAGCCCTGAAAGCTACCCGCACAGCTACGTCCCGGATAACGAGCCGGTGGAATATACAGTCTCCGGCGGCGAAATAACGCTGATTCCTCCGGCGACCCGCACCGGTCAGCAGCACAGGCTGATATACAGACTCGCGGACGAGGGCTCGGAAGTCGAGCTTTTCCACGAGATAAGGAACGTTTCCGGCGCGATAGTCACACTGGCGCCCTGGGCGCTCACCGTATGCGCGGCGGGCGGCGTGGAGATATTCCCACAGAGCCAGGCTGACAACGGGCTGCTCTCTAACCGCAGGAACGTTTTCTGGAGCTACTCGGATATCAGCGACGACCGGTTTTTCCTGTCGAACAGATATGGCACGCTTCAGCAGGTAAAGGGAGCGCCGGAAAAATTCAAGATAGGCATAAACAACGAGGACGGCTGGGCGGCTGTGGTCAACCACGGGCAGATTTTCCTCAAGAATTTCCGCATGAATATCGACGGGAATTACCCGGACTACGGCTGCAACTTCGAGACCTTCACGAACGGGATCTTCCTCGAATGCGAGAGCCTCGGCGAGCTTAAGACCCTGAAAAACGGCGAATCCGCCAGCATTACAGAGTACTGGTCGCTGATACCATGCAGCGAAGGCTTCGACAGGAAAAGCGACGACAGCATAGACGCATTCGTGAAGAAATACGACCTGCGTAATCATCACGCATAACGGAGGACACATGAGCCTTTACGACGAGCTTCGCCGGAAGCACGGCAGCTTTATTTACCACAGCTATGAATTCACGGAGCAGGACGGCTCCACGCTGCTCCGGTTCCACTTTTCAATTGACGAATACCACTTTTACCCCGGGTGGACTTTTCCCGAGAAATTCAGCGGACTGACCTTCGACCGTGAGCTTGCAGACCGTATCGCGTTCTCCCTGGGAATGGCGGAACTCGTTTCCTACTGGAAGTGCGCCTGCCCTCCAGTGGTGGAGATACGCTGCGGCGGGCTTTCCGAAGAACAGAAGCTCTGGTGGAAAAAGCTGTACTTCAACGGGCTTGGGGAATTCTTCTACCGCAATGGAATAACTCCCGGCTTCGACAGCTTCATGACGATAAACGCGCCGGAGCCTTTGGAGCTTCCCGCACGGACGAACGGACTTTCCGGCTTCATGGTTCCCATCGGCGGCGGCAAGGACAGCGTCGTCACGCTGGAATTACTGCGGAAAGCAGGAGTGGACATATCCGCATATATCATCAATCCCCGGGGCGCGACCCTCGGCTGCGCGGAAGCGGCGGGAATTCCGGAAAGCCGCGTTATCGCTCCGAAGCGCACCATCGACAAACAGCTCCTGGAGCTGAACAAAATGGGTTATCTCAACGGACACACGCCGTTTTCCGCTGTGGTGGCGTTCTCTGCGGAGCTTTGCGCCTGCGTTCACGGGCTGAAGTACATCGCGCTTTCCAACGAGAGCAGCGCGAACGAATCCTACGTCGATGGCACGCAGATAAACCACCAGTACAGCAAGTCCACCGAGTTCGAGCGGGACTTCCGGGAGTACTGCGAAAAGTGGTTCGGCGGGTATTCCCGCTGCCCGGAATATTTCAGCCTGCTCCGCCCCTGGAGCGAGTGGCAGATAGCCCGGGAATTCGTGAAGTATCCGCAGTATTTCGGAATCTTCCAGAGCTGCAACCTTGGCAGCAAAACAAACTCCTGGTGCTGTAACTGCGCAAAGTGCCTGTACGTCTATATCCTGCTGGCGGCGTTCCTCGACGACGACGTGCTGACCCGGATTTTCGGCTGCAACATGCTCGAAAAGCAGGAGCTTTCCGATATGCTGGACGGTCTGGCGCTGGACGGCGAGGATAAGCCCTTCGAATGCGTCGGCACCAAGGACGAGGTGCGGCTCTCGCTCGAAATGGCGTGGGAACGCCGGAAGTCAGATCCGCCCGCACTGCTGAAGCGCTGGCGCAGTCTGTTCCCGGAATACGCGCCGATATCCCTTGAAAACTACTTCGACCGGGACAATTTCGTGCCGGAGGAGTTCAAATATCTGCTCGGAGAAATGCAATGAACATCAATGAATTACGCCCCCTTTTTGAAGGAAAACGCTGCGCCATACTGGGCTACGGCAGGGAAGGCAGAGTGTGGCTCTCGCTGCTGAACAGGCTCGGCTGCTGTTCTGAGATAGCAGTCGCGGACATGAAGCCGCAGGATATACCGGGAGTCACCGGGATATACGGCGAGGACTGCCTCGACCGCGCAAAGGGCTACGACCTGCTCCTGCAAAGCCCAGGCGTCATCATCAAGGATAAGCTGACCGACGAAGAAAAATCCCGGATACTCACCCAGACCGAGGTGCTGCTCCGGCTGCGCCCGTGTAAAATCATCGGCATAACCGGCACAAAGGGGAAGTCCACTACCGCCTCGCTGACCTATCACTTCCTCAGAGCCTGCGGGTTCAAAACCATGCTGATAGGCAACATCGGAGTTCCGCCGCTGGAGCGCTTCGAGGAAATGACCCCGGACGCCGTTGCGGTCTGCGAGATGAGCTGCCATCAGCTCGAGTTCGTGCATCACTCCCCGGAGATAGCCGTGCTGCTGAACATCTTCCCGGAACATCTCGACCACTACGTGAGCCTCGAGGCGTACGCCGAAGCCAAGCGGAACATCTATAAATTCCAGCAGGCAGGCGACGTTTCGATACTCAACGTAGACCTGATACCGGACGACATCTGCACCAACGCGGAATGCAGCAACGCGCCGAACTGCAGCAGCTCCGGCTACCGGAAGTCCAGGCTGATAACCATAGGCTGCGAGCGCCCGGCTATGGCGTTCGCGGAGAACGGCGCGATATTCCTCCCCGACCGTGAGATACCCGCCGGCGAGGTACGCACCCAGCTCCGCGGAAAGCACAACGTCTACAACATCACCGCGGCGCTCATGGCTGCAACCGCCGCCGGAGCCGATACCGACCGCTGCCTCGCTTCCCTTCCGGATTTCATGGGGCTTGAGCACCGCCTTGAATACGTCGGCACAGTGAACGGCGTGGAGTACATCAACGACAGCATCTGCACCATTCCGGAGGCGGCGATAGCGGCTGTGAAGGCGTTCCCGGACGGCGCCGACTGCGTTATCCTCGGCGGCATGGAGCGCAATATACCCTACGACAAGCTGGCGGATTTTCTCAACACCGGGTACGTTAAAAATGTGATACTCCTGCCGGACAGCGGCTACCGTATCGGCGATATGATAACCTCCCCTATGGTGAACAAGGTCCGCGTAAAGGACCTCCCGGAGGCAGTCAAAACCGCTTCCGGGCTTGCAAAGCGCCGCGTGATACTCTGCCCCGCCGCCGCAAGCTACGGCTTCTACAAGAACTTTGAGGAACGCGGCAGGCATTTCAAGCAGCTTGTAAGTGAACTAGTATAAGTACAAAATCCCTACAGCAATGCAGGGATTTTTTGTGCATTCCAGCGACATTCGACCCATTCCATTTTCCGATTTGAACAATCCTGCAAACCAAATTTTGTAGAACTTCGACAAAAACCGCATTTCAGTAAAATTCACCCGCCGCCCGAAATCCGCACGTCCTGTAATTATTTGGCTGAGCTGCGCATTGAAAAAATAACGATTTTAAGCTATAATGATCCGAGGGGGGAGATGCTGTGAAGTTTTCAAATTCCATCGAGCTTGAGATACGCGGCGAACGCGCGTTATTCCGCGACCCGCTGCGTCCGCAGACGCTTCCGGTCCCTAGCTGCGAAGCGCTGAAAGGAATACTCGGCTCCATCTACTGGAATCCGGATTTCATCTGGGTACCGGACAGTCTTCGCGTGATGGAACCCATCGGATATACCCGCGAGGGCGCGCGGACATCTGACGGGAGCCGCTTCACAAACGCCGGCGTACACTGTCTGAAGGACGTACGGTATCAGCTCCGGGCGCACTTTGTGTGGAACGAACAGCGCCCCGGCTCTGTTAAACTCACCGAGCGCGACGAGATCAGACATTTCCGCATAGCGCTGCGGAGCCTCGCCCGAGGCGGCCGCAGATGGGTCTGCCTCGGCCGCGCGGACTGCCCGGCGGCGGTGCGCTCAGTGCATTTCGGCGAGGGCGCGGGAGCCTACGACAGCGGCAAGGCGGTCAGCCTGGGGATCCTCTACCACAGCTTCGACTACACGGCGGGCGAGCCGCGCTACTTCAACTGCATTATGGAAAGCGGCGTTATCCGCTATTCGGCGCAGGAGCTTTTCACCCTGCCAGAACTCGCGAACAAGAGGTGATATCATGCCGCAGCCAAAACATCTTACCCCGCTCGGACACAGAATAGATTTCGAAGCACTGATAACCGTGGATTCAGCGAACCCAAACGGCGACCCGATGAAGAAAGGTCTCCCCAGAACGGACAGCAGCGGGCGCGGCGTCATATCGGCGGTGTGCATTCGCAGGAAGCTCCGGAACGCGCTTGCCGAGCTGGGTCAGCCGATTCTGATCTCCCCGCCGGAGCGCCCCGGCGACGACCTCGCACGGCGGCTCTCCGCGCTCCCGGGGAACTGCGATATTCCGGCGGAGGCATGCCGGCGCTGGTTCGACGTCCGCGCGTTCGGGCAGGTGTTTTCCTCCAGGGGAATGCACGCGCCGGGAGTTAAGGGCGCGGTTTCGATTCAGCCAGCGGTGAGCGTCTGCCCGGTAAAGGTTATCTCCACCGGGATAACCTGCTGCCTTCCGAACAACGGGAAAATCTCGATGGGATTCAAGAGCAGCGTTGAGCACGGACTGTACATTCTGCGCGGCTCAATCATTCCGGGCGTGGCGGCTAAAAACGGGCTGACCTGCGCCGACTGCGAACTGCTGCGGGAGGCTCTGCTGCATTTTCCGGATAACGACTGTTCATCGTCGCGCCCCGCCGGGTCTATCGAGGTTCGCCGCCTGTACTGGTGGGAGCACCCGGGGAAGCTCGGCGTCTGCCCTCCGGCGATTGTGTTCAGCAGCGTGATAGCCGAGCCGCTCAGAAGCCGCCCTGCGAGCTTTGCCGACTACGAAATAACAAACGCTGAGATACCGGGCGTGAAGCTCAGTATCTTCGAAAATGATACGCTTACAGCCGTCGGGAATTCCCGGCGCGGATAGATCAAATTTTGCGAAAACGCGGCGCAGGAGAGATCCTGCGCCGCAGCGCGTTTATGAGGAGAATTTTCCGCCTTCAAAGGGGGCGTGAATCACAGCCCGAAGCACCACCCGGTGAGCACTCCCAGCGCGGCGGAAATCAGTATCACCACGATGGGGTGGAGATTCTTAAGCGACAGCGCCAGCATAGCCGTGAATATCCCGGCGGAGCACAAAAACGCAGGCGTCATGAACACTCCGGCGCTTATACCCGCCGGGAAGAACACCGCCTGCCCCGTAGTCACGAGCGCGGCGGCGATAAGTCCGACGACCGCGGGCTTCAGACCGGTCATGCAGCCCTGGACTATGCTGCTTTTCCGGAACTTTTCGTAGAACTTCGCGACAAGGATTATAATCAGGAACGACGGCAGGACAACTCCGAAGGTCGCGCATAACGCGCCCGGGATCCCTGCGGTGCGCATTCCGACGAAGGTGGAGATGTTCACGGCGAACGGCCCCGGAGTGCTCTCGCTGACCGCGATGAAATCCACCAGCTCCGCAGTGTCGAGCCAGCCGTGGGACTTCACCTCCGCTTGTATCAGCGGCAGCATTGCGTAGCCTCCGCCGAAGGTGAACGCGCCGATTTTCAGGAACGTAAGCAGCAGCTCAAGGTATATCACCGGCGCTCACCCCGCTTCCTCAGCGAAAAGAACAGCCCTAACAGCGCGCACAGAACTATCAGCAGCAGTACGCTGGCGTTGAAGAACCCCGCCGCGATGAACACCCCGGCAGCGATAACGTAGGACAGCGCGTTTTTTGGACACTGGCGGTACATTCCGAACAGCGACTTCACGATAAGCGCCAGCACGCCCGCGCGCACTCCGCTGAACGCCCATTTCACCCACTGGTTTCCGCTGACGAGCGTCAGCGCCGAGGACACCGCAGCTATCACCAGGAACGCCGGCATGACTACCCCGATGGTAGCCAGCACCGCGCCGGGAACTCCTGCGGCATGGTATCCTGTGAATGTCGCGGCGTTGACTGCGATAGGCCCCGGCGTACTTTCGGCAATGGCGACTATCTCCATTATTTCCTCGTCTGTCATCCACTTGTGGCGGTCGGCGGCTTCCTTCTGTATCAGCGGGATCATTGCGTAGCCTCCGCCGAAGGTGAACGCGCCGATTTTCAGGAACGATACAAACAGCGGCAGGAGCTGTCCGGCTCCGTGCTGCTTCTTCTTTTCACTCATGGGTTTTGGTTTCCTTTGTTTTCAGTCTGTAAGTTCAGCGGCGTATTATAACGCTCTGATTTCAATTATATCACCGGAGCTTAGGTTTTTCAAGCACGATGTCGTTAATTTATCCCCGAAAAAAACTGGCCGCCCGGAGGCAGCCAGCTATGATTCAGAATATGGGTATCAGACCTCGGCGATAACCTCGACCTCGACGAGCGCACCCTTGGGAAGGCTCAGACCGCCTACGCAGGAACGTGCGGGCTTAGTGGTGAAATACTCGCCGTAAACCGCGTTGAACGCTGCAAAATCGTTGATATCCTTGAGGAAGCAGGTGGTCTTAACGACCTTTGCAAGGTCGGAGCCAGCCTCGGCAAGCACTGCCTTGAGGTTCTCGCAGACCTGCTTTGCCTGTGCCTCGATACCGCCCTCTGCGAGGTTTCCGGTAGCGGGAACAATTGCGATCTGACCAGAGGTGTAGACCATGTTTCCTACGACCTTTGCCTGTGTGTAGGGACCGATAGCTGCGGGTGCGTTGGTGGTGAATACGTCTTTCATGTTGATGTCCTCCTGTGATTAATCTACGATCTTGAAGCCAGCCTCTGTGAGCGCCTTTCTGATTTCATTGAGGTGCTCGAAGTTTCTGGTCTCCATTTCAATTCTCAGGTAGCAGCCGTTGATGTCGGAGTTTCCAACGTGCTCGTGGTGTACGCCGACAACGTTGCCGCCGAGCTGTGCGATGATCCTGGATACGCCGAGGAGCTGACCCGGCTTGTCGAGCAGCTCGATGTTGAGCAGGGCGGTTCTGCCGGACTTAACAAGGCCGCGGTGAATGACTCTGGACAGGATAGTAACATCGATGTTGCCGCCGGATACGAGGCACACGACCTTCTTGCCCTTTACGGGTACCTTATCGAACATTACAGCCGCAACGGAAACTGCGCCAGCGCCCTCTGCGATGAGCTTCTGCTGCTCGATGAGCGCCAGGATAGCCGCCGCGATCTCGTCGTCGGTAACGGTAACGATCTCGTCAACGTACTTGCTGCATATATCAAAGGTATGCTGACCGGGTTCCTTTACCTTGATTCCGTCCGCGATGGTGGAAACATTGTCAAGGCGCTCGATCTTGCCGTCTCTTATGGAGTTCACCATGCTGGGAGCTCCGGCGGCCTGTACGCCGTAAACCTTGATTTTCGGATTGAGCTGCTTTATGGTGTAGGCAACGCCGGAGATAAGTCCGCCGCCGCCGATCGGAACTACGACAGCGTCAACGTCGGGGAGCTGCTCGAGCACCTCCAGACCGATGGTGCCCTGACCTGCGATAACGTCCTCGTCGTCGAACGGGTGAATGAAGGTGTAGCCCTTCTCATCGCGGAGCTGGAGAGCCTTCGCGTAGGCGTCGTCGTAAACGCCCTCTACCAGGCAGACCTCTGCGCCGTAGGACTTGGTAGCCTCTACCTTAGAGATAGGCGCGCCGTCGGGCAGGCAGATGAGCGACTTGATACCGGCTCTGGAAGCCGCGAGAGCAACGCCCTGCGCGTGGTTTCCTGCGGAGCAGGCGATAACGCCCTTTGCCTTCTCCTCGTCGCTGAGCTGGGAGATCTTGAAATACGCGCCGCGCACCTTGAACGAACCAGTTACCTGGAGGTTCTCGGTCTTGAGATAGACCTCGGCCTCCTTGTTGATCTTGGGAGCCTTGATGAGGTCGGTCTCCCTGATGACTTCCTTGAGAACGTGTGACGCCTTGTAAACCTTGTCTAGTGTAAGCATAAAAAAACTCCTCCTGCCGTTCGGCAATTTTTAGTCGGGTGCAGAGGAGCAGCTATTAAAAAATCCCCCTTGTCAGAGCGATAAGAGGGCATAAATATAAGCCAAATCAGCCTCTGTACATCCATCAATGCACTTCCCTTTAACGGTGGAAATCCGTACAGTCTTAGTATCTCCTGTATCACCGGGGGGTAACCATACTCCTGTATCACCGTGGCGACCGTATGTACAGCGGGGGTTCGGACTGTCTGCTACGGGCGGATCGCACGCGGAGGCTTTACTGCCTTGCACCAGACGGCAGCTCTCTGTAAAAGCGGACTCGGCATGTGGCGGAAAACCGCACCCATCAACGCATTTTTGATCTGCTGTACGGGAATAACTCCGTACAATGTGATTATACACCCCGATCCGGGATTTGTCAAGTATTTTCTGAAATTTCAGCATAATAATCCTGCAATATATGGAACGCGCCCGGAATTGCCGCCGGACAGCTCCATGAACGCTTCATATTCCGCGCGGGAACAGCAAAATATCTTCGATTTTAACAGAAATCCCGTATTTCCATAAATTACATGTGAAAAAACTTGGCAAAATCACAAAAAACATTTGACAAATCCAAAAAAATATGTCACAATAGAAGCAGGCGCTTTTTGCCGGGATTCAAACAGTTGTGGAGTATAAAAATGAATTTTTTAAAGAAAGCGGCAGCTGCGGCGTTATCCGCAGTAATGCTCGCGGGAATGACACTTCCTGCGTATGCGGAGGCAGACGGTACTGCCCTGATAAAAACCGGCGACGGCTCGACAATGCTGGTCGTGGACTTCGGAAATGAAACATCGGTCATAGACCCCGCCACAGGCGACAGTTCGGGCGATCCCGGGACCTCCGGAGCTGAGATAGTCACGCCCGGCGGCAGCACCGAAACGACCATAATCGACCCCGATGAAACGATATCAGGCAAGCCTGACAGCGTGCTCGACGTTTCTAACCACATCTACTCCGAGACGGATACCTCCGGCTGGACGGAGTGGGACGGAAAAACCAAAATGCAGAGCGGCGTCAACTACTACATATCAAAGGATACCAAGCTCCGCGGCAATTTCGGAGTTCCCGCAGGAAGCAGGCTGCTCATCAAGAGCGGCGCAAGGCTGGTCGTTTACACGGAGCGTTCACTGAACGTCCGCGGCATACTCACCATCGAGCCGGGCGCGGAGCTTATGACCTCCGGCACGCTGACCGTGTTCGAATCAGCAGGACTTGAAAACTTCGGCAGCTTCAAGGCAAGCGTGAGCGCGCTGGTAAGGATCGCGGGCGACTTCATAAACCGCAGCACCGGCAGCATGATAGCGTCCACCTCGGTGAACGTTTATAAAAACGGCACACTGCTGAATTACGGCGAGCTCAGCCTCACCACCAGTGCAGACATGGTAGTAACCGGCGATTTCCAGACCTCCGAGACCGGCAGACTGCTGTGCCACGGCAGCCTCTCGGTAACCATCAACGGACGCACCACCCAGGCGGGCTACTTCTCGCTTACCGGCAGCGTGGTGAACAGCGGCGTTTTCGTGTTTGAAAAGACCGTAAGATACTACAAGTCGAAGGCGGCGAGATTCGCAGTTTCAAAGAGCAGCCGCCTGATAGACTACCGCTACTCCAACGGAACATTCGTAAACCCCGACCCCGGCGACGACGACAACACCAGCGAGGACACCACCGACTCCGGTATCAAGGGCATCGACGTTTCCTACGCCCAGGGAGCCATCGACTGGCAGAAGGTGAAGGCTTCCGGCGTTGAGTTCGCAATGCTCCGCGCTTCGAGAGGACCCGTCAGCAGCACGCGTCCCGCTTCCGAGGATACCACGTTCAAGCGCAACATCACCGAAGCAGCCGAGGCAGGAATAAAGGTCGGAGTTTACCACTACCTGTATGCGCACACCGTGTCCGAGGCAAAGCAGGAGGCGAAGTTCTTCATAAAGACCATCTCGCCTTATCAGATAACCTACCCCGTAGTCCTCGACGTTGAGGAGCAGAGCCAGGCTAACCTCGGAAAGAGCGCCCTTACAAAGATCGTCAAGGCGTTCCTTGACGAAGTGAACGCGGCAGGCTACTACGGCATGCTGTACTCCAACAAGTCCTGGCTGACGACATACCTTGATATGTCGAGGCTCACAGGCTACGAAGTATGGCTTGCGCAGTGGAACACCGTTCCTACCTACACGGGAGACTTCGGCATGTGGCAGTACACCTGCAAGGGCATCGTATCCGGAATCGACGGCTACGTCGACCTTAACCTCTCCTACAAGAACTACGCGAAAATAATCAAAAAGGGCGGATATAATCATTTGACATAATTATGACGGATTAATTCATAATTCGGAATTCGGAATTATGAATTCGGAATTATGGTGCCGGCTTCGCCGGAATATTTTAATTGATTCCCGGCGAAGATGATTGTCCTATTATAGGTTTCAAGTAATAAAACACATAGAACACAATCGGAGGAAAACATGGTTTTCCTCCGATTTTTTGGTCATTTTAGATTATCCGGCGAAGCCGGATACCGAAATTCCGAATTCCGAATTCTTAATTCCGAATTTTCCTTTGTCCAGTTTTGAATTTTCCTAGCCAGTTCGTTATTCCTGCTTCCCCGTAATCACTGACATCGGGTCTATCCACTTACCGCCCTGCTTAACTCCGAGGTGGAGATGCGGCTGCTGGACTATCTCAGCCTGGCAGGTGTCGGAGGTCTTGCCGATCACAGCGCCCTCCTGGATCTCCTGACCGGTTTTTACGCTCAGCTCCTTGGCAAGCCCGCAGTACTCCACAGTTAGCCCATTATCCTGCTCGACCACCACCATCACGCCCCACAGCGGATCCTCGCGTATCTCGGTGACGGTTCCTGCGGACATCGACTTCACGTCAGTCCCGAGCGGGCAGAGGATATCGCAGCCGTCGTGGGTCTTCCACACGCCGAGGGTCTCGCTTTTCACCAGCTCGCCATTGCTGAACGGGTGGGATACTTCCCCGTCGACCGGCATGATATTGCGCGCTTCCGACTTCACCGGCTTGTTGACCTCCTCAGCCTCGGCGGTCTCCGGGGACTGAGCCTCAGCCGCCTGGGGAGCCGTAGTAACGGAGGGTCTGGTGGCCGCCGCGTCGTCGCGCTCTATTCCGCTCTGCTCCGCGTTCGCGGGGACGCTCTCAGGCGCGCTGAAAGTCCAGACGCTGGTTGAATCCGCGCTGGTGGTAGGGGTCAGGTTCGCCATCGTCCGGCTGTACGCCGCGAAGGACGCCGCCGCCACCGCGCCCACGCCAAGCACCGCGGCTGCCGCAAACGCCTTTGTATTCAGATTCTTTCTGTTTCTGTCCTTTTTCATGATGAGTTCCTTTCTCGTTTTTGGTATAGTATGCTCCGGGGTTCAGCCATAGTTTAGCCAGAATATTTCCATTTATTCCGTAAATTATAGCTTTGTGGGAAAAACATTGACCCGGTGCGGCAAAACTCTGGTATTGCAGCGCTTGTTTTGTGGTTTATCAACAAAAAATTAAATTTTCGTAAATTTTTTGACAAACTACTGTACAATTCCCGAAAAATCATGTATAATTATGTTGTATGGATAAAAGAAGTGTTAAATCCAGAGCAATAAAGAATAATTGCTGTAAAAACAGGAGAATCTTGCAATGAATGTCTACGACATACTGAACCTGCTCGGGGGTATAGCCCTGTTCCTTTTCGGAATGCATACCCTCAGCGCTTCACTTGAGAAACTCGCGGGCGGAAAGCTCGAAACCTGGCTTGAAAAAGCGACGTCCAAACCCATCAAGGGCGTAGTGCTCGGTGCGATAATCACCGCCGTTATACAGTCGTCGGCTGCAACCACGGTCATGATAATCGGCTTCGTTAACTCGGGGCTGATGAAGCTGTCACAGGCTATCGGAGTCATCATGGGCGCCAACATCGGAACCACCGCTACAAGCTGGCTGCTCAGCCTTCAGTCGATAAGCGGCTCGGACGGATTCAGCTTCCTGAACCTTCTTAAACCGACCACGTTTACACCGGTTCTTGCGGTCATCGGCGTGTTCCTAATTATGTTCACCAAGTCGGACAAGAAAAAGACCATCGGAATGATCCTCGCGGGTTTCGCCGTACTGATGTTCGGCATGAACTCGATGTCCTCCGCAACTGCGGGTCTTGCTGAGAACGAGACATTCTGCAATATTTTGATGATGTTCTCGAACCCCGTGCTCGGCGTTATCGCGGGAGCTGTCCTGACGGCTGTGCTTCAGTCCTCGTCGGCTTCCATCGGTATTCTGCAGTCCATCGCCATTTCCACGGGTAAGGTCACATACTCCGTGGCGCTGCCGCTTCTGCTCGGTCAGAATATCGGCTCCTGCGTTACCGCGCTTATCTCCTCCGTCGGAGCAAACAAGCCGGCTAAGCGCGTGGCGTTCGTTCACCTTTATTTCAACGTTATCGGAACCGTTGTGTTCCTATCGATATTCTACCTGCTGAACGCATTCATCAGTATGCCATTCATGGAGGAATCGCTGAACGCAGTCGGTATCGCGGTTATACACACCGGATTCAACGTGCTGGCTACCGCGCTGTTCCTGCCGTTCACCAAGCAGCTTGAGAAGCTCGCCTGTCTGACCGTCCGCGACGATTCCAACGACGAGAAGCTCACCCCTATGCTGCTTGACGAGCGTCTGCTCAAGACCCCGTCCGTAGCTATCGAGCAGTGCCGCAACGTCTGCATTCGCATGGCGAGACTTACCCAGGAAACTCTGAAAATGTCGATGGAGGTCGTTACGACCTACGATGCGAAGAAGTGCGCCGAGGTAATAGACAACGAGAATGCAATAGATATTTTCGAGGACAAGATAGGTTCATATATTCTGAAAATAAGCTCGAAGGATCTCTCCGAGAACGACAGCAAGATCGTGTCCAGCATGCTGCACACGATAGGCGATCTGGAGCGCATTTCCGACCACGCGGTGAACATAGTGGAAGCCGCCGAGGAAATGCACAGCAAAAAGATCAAGTTCTCGCAGCAGGCTCTCAGGGAACTTCCGGTCATCGTCAACGCAGTGAGCGAAATACTGGACATGTCGATAAACGCGTTTGTAAACAATGACGTGAATCTCGCAAAGAACGTTGAGCCTCTTGAGGACGTGATCGACCAGCTCCGCAGCGACCTTAAGACCCGCCATATCGAGCGTCTGCGCAACGGAAAGTGCACGATAGAGCTGGGCTTCATCCTGCAGGATCTGCTGACAAACTTCGAGCGCGTATCCGATCACTGCTCGAATATCGCGGTGTACCTCATTCAGATAAGCGACAACAGCATGGACACCCACGAATATATGAACGAGCTGAAAAAACTCGACCGCTCCGAATTTATGGACGAGTTCAACGATTACAAGAACAAGTACATTCTTCCGGAACAGAGCTGAAAGTGAATTCGGCGTCAATTAAGATCAACGGGCAGGCGATCGGCTTGCCCGTTTTTAATGTTTAAAAGTTGAAAAAACATGCGGCAGGGCAGCGAATTTTGAGTTTTCCACACCGCCGTGATTTGATGTTGACAAAAAACAGCGTCTGTGTTATACTGAAAACGGCTCTCCGGCGGGATATTCCGCGGGAGTAAGGCATATATTATCGTTCAAGAGGTATTCCCTGAAAGGAGAACACATGAAAAGGATCTTATCTATTATAATGGCTGCCGCGGTAGCTGCGGCATGCACCGTCACCGCCGGCGCGGAGGGCAGCGAGCTTGTCGTGCTGGGCGACTCCATCACCAGCGGCTACGGGCTTGACGGCTACGTTTCCGGCGATAACTACAGCGCAGCGGGCAGCTTCGCGAACATGCTCGGCACGGATTTCGGAGGCTACGAGAACTTCGCGGTCGACGGCAGAACATCCGGCGAGCTTCTGACCGCCCTCGAAGACGCTGATATCGCTGCGGCTCTCGCAGGAGCTGACACAGTTGTCATCTCCATCGGTGGCAACGACTTCCTTCAGCCGATGATAAGCGCGGTTCAGAGCGCGGTGATGTCCGACCCCGACCTGCTTTCTACATTACAAAGCGGGGAAACTCAGCTCAACGAGGACAACTACATGCAGATAATGACGCAGATGATGTCCGTAATGCTGGACGCCGTTGATTCCGTGGACGTCTCCGCTATAGGCGAAAACATATGCGGCATTCTCAGCGAGATCTCCGACCTCAATTCCGAGTGTCAGGTGATACTCCTGACCGTATACGACCCGTTTGAGGGCGTACAGGGCATGGAAATGATGGACGTCGCAGCCCGCGAAAAGCTCGGTGAACTCAACGCGGAGATATTTGAAGAAGCTAAGGGGCACGGCGTGGAGGTAGCGGACGTACACTCCGCGTTTGAGGGTCACGCGCTGGAATACACGAACATTTCCTCAATGGATATCCACCCGAACAAGGAAGGTCACAGCGCTATCTATTCGCTGCTGTCCGGGCTGACCGCAGAGCAGACCTCCGCGCCGGTAACTGGCGCCGTGAGCGCTGAGGCTGACGGCTCGGAAAGCGCGGTTGAAACTCCCGCGGGAACCCCTGCAAAGGGCAGCCCCGACACCGGAGTTGGTGGAGCGGCAGCGTTCGCTGGTATCGCAGCTCTGGCGGCTGCCGGAGTATTCGCGTGCAGAAAGCGCAAATAAAAAAATATGTATTGAAATTTGCAGGAAAGTGTGCTATAATTATTCAGGAAACCGCATTTCTGCGGTAATTACATAATACGGAGGAAAACACAATGTCCATGTATATCACCTGTCTTGACCTCGAGGGCGTACTGGTTCCCGAGATCTGGATCGCATTCGCTGAGGCGAGCGGAATCCCCGAGCTCAAGCGCACCACCCGCGACGAGCCGGACTACAACAAGCTCATGAACTGGAGACTCGGCATACTCAAGGAGCACGGTCTGGGTCTGAAGGAGATCCAGGAGACCATCGCAAAGATCGACCCGATGCCCGGCGCTAAGGAGTTCCTCGATGAGCTGCGCTCCTTCTGCCAGGTGATCATAATTTCCGATACATTCTCCCAGTTCGCAGGCCCGCTCATGAAGAAGCTCGGCATGCCTACCATCTTCTGCAACACCCTTGAGGTCGCTCCGAACGGCGAGATCACAGGCTTCAAGATGCGCTGCGAGCAGTCCAAGCTGACAACAGTTAAGGCGCTCCAGTCCATTGGTTTCGAGACCATCGCAAGCGGCGACAGCCACAACGATCTCGGAATGATCCGTGCAAGCAAGGCAGGCTTCCTGTTCAAGAGCCCTGACAATATCAAGGCTGACAACCCTGACCTCCCCGCATACGAGACCTACGATGAACTCATGGCTGCCATCAAGAAGGCTATGGACTGATAAACTAATGGTAACACCGCACAAAGACCATTTATTGGATTTTGTACGTGTCTTGCTTGCATCTTTT
>OWIM01000140.1_pt1 | contig 45342 bp, 25 predicted proteins | sample 1732751 | NCBI WGS metagenome assembly OWIM01 (sample SAMN05065749, study PRJEB22554) | human gut metagenome | biome: ENVO:2100002; feature: ENVO:00000062; material: ENVO:00002003 | host: Homo sapiens | place: USA
AAACAGGCCAGACGTTCACAGATGGGCGATCAGCCACAACAGCAAAGCAGCACGGACGGACAAACTCCGCAAACGCAGACAAGACCTGCCACACCGGGTGCACCGAATCCGACTGCTCAGAATCAAATCAAGAAAATGCAGCAGGCCGGACCGCGGTCGCAGCAACCGGCAACACCTTCGCCGCAAACACCGACGAATCCGTCAACCCCGCAAGGCGGTGCCGCTCAAGGCGGAATACCGCACGGAAATCAGGCGGATGCGCAGCAGACTCAGACGCCGCAACAGACACCCGAGCAAATGAGACAGCAGCTGGAAAGCGATTACAACAACACCGCCAACGGCAGAGCCGGCCGGCAGATGATTCAAAACCAGACGGCAGAAGTTGCCCGCAACAAAAAAGCGGAAAACGAAGCTCAGGGTAAAATGAATTATCATAACCGCAGAGCCGATGACTACCTGAAAAAGGCTCAGTCCGCCTCTGACCCGGCTCAGAAAAAGAACTTTGAAAACCTGGCAAACGCTCAGTTTGAAGAGGCCGTCAAAGCCGAAGCCGCCTATAACAAGGCTAAAGCCGACACTCAAAAGGCTCAAAGCGAGCTGGATGCCATAAAACAGGAGAATGAGCGTTACAAGAACCAATATGTTCAAGACGAAATGAAAAAACGCAACCCGAAAAAATAATTATTTTATAACAGAGTAACGACAATGTGGAAAAGTATTGACATAGGACGAGTTTTGAAACTGCTGCTGGTGGTTGCAGTCTCTATGTTCATGCTTACCGCCTGTGCCAATGACGATAAAAACCCGGATACATCGCGGGCAGCCGTAAAAGGGGACGTTGATGAACAGAGCATCGCGCAAGATCAGGCAACATGCTGGCAGGACTCTATCATTGAACTGCTTTATGACAACATGGGCAAAGTGGCAATGGGAACCTATAACAAGATTACTTCCGGCGCCCTGACTTTCATGATGGTTGCCTTTGCGGTTTGGCTTTCTATCCGCCTGCTGAAACATGTCAGTTCGTTTACCGAAGAAAACATCGGAGAGACCTGGACCGAAATTGCCCGAAAATTCTTCCTTTGTTTTGCCTGCGGTTATGTGGCATCATCCCCACAGCAGCTGCTGTTCTTCATGAATGACATTATTTTTCCGGTTTATAATGCGTTTCTGGAATTTTCAAGCGAATTGCTGGCTCATGCCTCGCTCAGCGACAGCAAGGCCAATTCCATAAAAGTTTTCGGATTTAGTTTTACCGCAGGCAAATCTATTATCTGCAAATTGTCCGACGCTGTTGCCAATGCCGATTTGAGCGGTTTCCCCGAATCGCCGAAAGAGATGATGAAATGCATGGTCTGTGCCATGAATGACCGGATGAATCTGGGACTGGCAATGGCTTATAAGGTCTTGAAAGCTCCGGGCTTTATGGCCACGATTATCGGTCTGATGATTATCGCCTGCTTTACTTTCGTCAAACTCGGATTTGTCTTTTATCTGGTTGACACTATTTTCAGATTTACGATTATGGTGGTTATGCTGCCGATTTTGATTATGGGATATCCTTTCGGACCAACTAAAAAATGGCTGTCGCAAGGCTTTGTCACCATTTTGAATTCTGCCGCATTTATGATGTTTATGGCAATTATGATTGCAATTGCCATGCTGGCTTTGGAGCAAATTATCATCGACAATGCCGACATTTTTGAAAACGGCACGGATAAAGATTTCAAAGAATTTAGCATTCCGTTTATGTGCCTGCTGATGATCGGTTTTCTGATTGCTTCTTCCGTTCAGCTGGCGCAGCAGGTAACCGATTCTCTGGTCGGCGGCAGCTCAAAAGGCAGCTTTAACGCCAAAGCCAAAGCAGTTATTATCGGTGCAGCCAAAGTTCTGGGCAGTATCTTTACCGCCGGTGCAGTTGCCGCCGTCAGCAAGGTCGCCGCCGGACGCAAAATTATTGAAAAAGTTCAGAACGGAAAAGCCAAAGTCGCTTCGTTCAAAAACAAAATGAACAGTTTGCGGGGGAGGTAAAAATGACTGATAAACTCCTCAAACATATTTTTAACTTCTTTCTGGCAGGATTTCTTTCCCTTAGCGTTATCCGCCCGGTTAATGCTTGGACGATAAATTTTACTGAAGAAACATGCGGCTCTGCTTATCAAGGCCGTTCCAAAGGAGAAAAAGCTTTTGAGCCTTTGGACACTCAAAAAACGCAGCAAAAGGTTAATGAAGTTAATGCAGCCACAACAAAATTAAAAAATTTTTGCGAAAAATTAGCAAAACACTTAGAACAAAGAGAAGATAATGGTGAAAAAGTAGATACAAATGTATTTCCAACTCAATCTTTTGACTGGGGATGGAAACAGGAAACTGTTGACGAATATAACCAAAGATTTGATAAAATTATTGCTCAAAACCCCAGTTTTAAAAATGAATACGACAGCTTAAAAGCGGAATATGAAAAATTAAACACGGAATTAGAGTTTGCACGTGCCGAAGAATTAGCTGAGCATAAGCGTGCCGTTGCAGCCGGAGAATATCAACCTTGCGGCAGCGAATATCCGCGAGGATGTCCGGAAGGTATGGAATGCTACTCCAGCTACAGTGTGTCAGTTCAAGGGACGGGAGGTTCATATTCTTCATCAACATTATCTTATACATGTAAAAAGCCTGAAGATGTGAAAAAACCTTTATTTGGAGAAAAACAGAAACCTGTAGAAAAGGGTACGGATACCAGTACCGTTGTTACAACGACAGCCGGATTTTCTTCTTATACGGTTAAGACTGATGAAACAGGGAAAAACACAACCGAAGAGGACGGCATAACGGTAAAACGCGGGGACAATTCGGCTTGCAGTATTCCCGACATGCAGAAGATGTATCAGTCCACCTGTTATTCCTGCAAAATTATCATGACACTGATTACGACGTTTATGAATGCCTGCGGTAAAGTTTATGATTTAACCAGAGAAGCCGGAAGCAAGGTGTTGGTTATCGGATCAATGTTGTGGCTGGCCGCATTTGCCCTGAAGCTGGTCTCGGCTTTCACCAACCAAGAGCCGATGAGCATTCTCAACACACTGCTGATCTTCATGTTCAAGGTTGCCGCCGCCTATATCGTAATTAACGTGGGTATCGGCGCCATTGTTGACCTGTTCGTCAATCCTTTGCTGCTGGCCGGTGCCGACTACGGGCTGGGATTGTTACAGGCGGCAAATCAGGGAATAATCAAAGTTGCTTTGACCTCAAACTTTACCTATAACGGTACAGAAATTATTTCTCCGGTAGTTATTAACAAAATTATGGCTTTAACCGAGGGAATCGACAAGACGGTTTCCACCAATCTGGTTATCGGACATGCCCTCACCTGCCACTCTTTTAATGCAGGCATGTTGGAATATACCGGCGGATTATTCGGTGTTAACGTCACTATCCGTATTCCTGACCTCTGGATTTGGCTGTGCGGTGCCGCTATCTGGTTCTGCGGTTTTATGCTGACTTTAGGTATCGGTTACTATCTGCTTGACGTTTGTTTCAAAATCGGATTCTGCATTATGGCACTGCCGATTGTTATCGGTCTCTGGCCGTTCGGGCCGACATCAGGCAAGTTTACATCGTGCATGAGCATTATTTTCCGTTCGGCAGCTTTGTTTACTTTCCTGGCTTTGACCACTTCTTATGCATTATCGCTGATAAGCGTGTCATTAGGCGATTTGACGACTTTCTATGCCAAAATCAAGGCCGGCGATGCGGAATGGGTTTCCAACACCTTTTCCATTTCAGGCGCAAACTTTATTCTGATTATGTTTGCTTATGTTTACAGCATTAAAATGATCGGCGCCACGGTTACCGGTTATGTCGGAAAATTCTTTAACGACAGCACATTCGGTGATGCCTCTCCGATGCACATGAAAGCAACCCAGATGACCGCCTTTGTAAAAAACAAGGTCACTCAGGCCGCGTCTTTTGCCGGCGGCGTTGTCACTCATCAGGCGACACGGGCTGCCGGAGCCGTTGCCGGCGGGGCCGTCAACTTTGTCAAAAACCGGGTAAACGGCGGCAAAGATGCCAACAAAGACAATAAAGACGCAGACAAAAAAGACAATGAGGGCAAGAAAGAAGGCGACAGCCCGAAAGACAACAATAAGCCGAATTAAGCAGGTGTTATTATGGAGATGATGACTAACATATCTAAATTGAGCAGACAAGCCGGATTGGCATTTGCCGCCGTTTTATGGCTGGGCTTGAATACGGCCGGCATCTCCTCCGCACGGGCCGCGGACGTATCTAATGCCTGCGCCGTTCAATTTCATCCTTGTAAAATTAAAGGAGCTGCATCATCGAAAAGTCTTTATCCTGACAGCAGAATTGCAGAAATGCAAAAAGGCTGCCTGAATACTGTTCCGGTTGAAACCAAAGGCTCTCTCAACTCCGTCGGACGAATTTCCGAAGAAGCCTGCCACCGTTCTACCAGTTGCAGCAGTACGGCAAGAACTAAAGTGCAATATCCCGACGGCAAATGTTATCGCGAGCATCAGGGGATGGACGTTGCTGCACCGGTCGGAACTCCGGTTACTGCAGCCGCCGACGGGGTTATTTTATCAACGAGCACTTGTTACGGCGGCGGCGGCAACACCATAATCATGCAACATGAAAAGGCCGGCGGCGGACAATATACAACAACATATATGCACCTGCAAAAATTTGCCGACATTACTACAAAAATTGCAGGAACCAAGAAAAAAATTGCCAAAGGAACGACAATCGGTTTTGTCGGAACTACCGGCTGCTCAAACGGAACAACGAAATACGGGGCATATGGCGCTCACCTGCATATTGAATTACGTGACGGCGGCACGGGAAAAGGCAAGATTCTGTCTCCCGCCTGCGCTTCGGCTGATGCTTTGTGCGACGGCAATGTTCCCGTTACCGAGGAACCGGTTACTGAAGAATATACACCAGATTATACAGCAAGCGCGACTTTAACCGGTTGCGGCAAGATGTATTCGGCCGGTGATTTGACAGAATTCCATCAACGCGGCGAATCCGGCGGTGATCCGGGGGCATTTAATAAATGTCCGGGTAAGGACAGCGGCGGTTGTTCATACGGTTTAAGCCAAATGACATGTGCCAGCGGTAATGTCAAAAAATATCTGAGTGAAATGCCAAAAGACAAATTTGCCAAGCTGCAAATCGGCGGCAGTCTGGAGAGCACCGTCCAGGCGGCTTGTACAAAACCGGCAACCGAGTTTGCTCAGAAATGGAAAGCACTGGCACAGAGTGACAAAGAATGGTTTGCAAAATCGCAGAAAGATTATATAAAAAAAGAATTTCAGGATCCAATGAAATTATTCACCAAAGGTGACATTAAATTGAAACCCGGAGCCCAAGGTATTACGATTCAAGAGTTAAACCAACGCTCACCTGAAATTCAGATGATGCTTTTGCAGGCTTCCGTTGCCGCCGGGCCGGCGGGTCCAACAAAAATGATCAACAATGTTTTTGCCCAAGGCGGCCCGCTTTACGGTAAAAAGCTTTCGGAAGTTTCAGATAAAGAACTGATCGAAGCCTGGTATAAGGTATTTCCTAATTTATGGGGTTCTGACTGGAATACATCAAGCGGTATTTTGAGCCGTGCGGCTAAAGACAAAGCAGGCGCTCTTGAATCTCTGGCCATCCGCGAAGAAATGGAACAAAACGGATTATCCTTAGACGAGGCCTCACAGAAAGTTACCGGTAAACGCGCTTGTGAAGAAGGTGAATATCCGAATGTTAAAGTTCAACTCGGTACCGCTTCCCGGACACCTTATTCAAGCAGTTACACAGGTGCAACCTCCAGCGAATCCGCAGATAAAGGCGATCGCGAATGTAATGTCGAAAGTTATCGCAGCAGTTTCAAGACATGTATTTTCTGTGATATTTTCGGTGTTTTGTTTAATACCGCCAGCTCGGTTGCGAAAAAATCATACAATGCACTGGCAGACGGCGTTATCATGCTGGTTTGCGTCGGCTTTGCTCTCTGGCTCGGCATTACGGTTATGCAGTTTATTTCCTCCATGGAGCAAAAGAATCCGAGTATTCTGGTTAAAACAATTTTGAACAAAGCGTTTCTGGTGCTGATTGTCGTCACGCTGCTGCGTCTCAATTCGGCAGACTTTTTCCGGCTGGCGATGGAACCGATATTCAATACCGGGTTTAAACTGGCGCAAATTGCAACTGAAGGTGCGAACGGCGAAACCTGCGACGGATCCACGTTTGATATTTTAACCGAAGAAAAAGGTGCAGGCCTTCCGGCCAGTATGGGTGTCAGCATTTTGTGCACAATTAAGACCATTCAGGATAAAATTCTTGATGTTATGGCTTTGGGCTCGACATCCATTTGCGTCGCTTTGTATGTCGAATCATGGCACGGCCTTGCCCTCTTCCCGCATCTGGGCTATCTGATTGTCGGTCTTGTGTTGTGGATTGCCGCAATTCTGCTGCTGATTATCTATCCGTTCCTGCTGATTGACTCGGTTTTGCAGCTGACGGTGGCGACGGCGCTGCTGCCGGCGGCAATCGGAGCTTACGCTTTCAAATCAACGCAAAAATATGTGGGCAAAGTGTGGGATACGTTCCTTAACTGTATGTTTAACTTTATTTTCCTGTCGCTGATTATCTTTATTCTGACCAACGGTCTGATGGATGTTTTATCAAAAGCAGGGGTTGAGAGCGGCGGAGCGATGTCTGATGTCGGAACCCGAAGCGGTTACAAGGTTATTCTGAGCAATCTGGCATGGTGGGGAACCACATTCCTGAAACTCGTTTTCTATATGATTCTCGGCTGGGCGGTTCTGGGTGAAGCCAATTCCTTTGCCGGAAGTTTCGCCAAGAGCATCGGCGTCAAAGACATCGGTTCGAAAGTCGGCGGTTTGGCCGCATCCACGGCAAACACCGCGGCAATCGGAGGGCTCAAAACAGCGGGCAAAGCAACCCGTAAAGTCGGCGGCATGGCTCTTGACCGCGGGCGGGAAGCTTATAACTCATATAAAGTAAACCGCCGAGCTAAAAAAATTGAAAACGATGACCGAACGGTAACCGATGCCGACGGCAACAAAACTTTGCAACACCGTACCTGGTACGGCCGCAAGGTTACCGATACGCTGCAAGTTGCTCCGGACGGCACCAGAACGGTTACACGGGCAAAACAGAGCCTGCGCGGCAATAAGGCAACCTCCGTTAACAATGACAAGTTCATTCAGAACAAGAAGACTTATGACAAAGACGGAAACCTTATTCGCGAGGAAACAAGAATGAATACCGCTGCCGGGAAGACATTGCTGAACCGTGACGGCACCCGCAACGAAGTGGCCATTCATGCAATCCGCAGCGGCAGCGGCATGTCCAATGACGATGTCGATAAGGCGATTATGAACCAGATGATGCAGGAACGTATGGGCGGTGTTCCCGGGGCAGATATGAACCGCGAATTCAAAGACCGCGAAGTCAGCCGTACGCTGGATGACCAGGGACGCGAAGTCTTCAGGGTTAAGCAGACCAATGCCGACGGCTCGACCAGCATCTTTGAGATGACCAAGGGTGACAAGCGTGATATGCTGACTTACACCCACATCGGCAAAAACGGCAAAGCCGAAAGCTATGCGTCCGACGGCATCATCAACAAAAAATCAAATTACCGTCTGAACAAGGATGGCACGGTTGATGCCAAGAGCGTTAAAAACAACTATGCCTTTGCCAAAAACTATAATTCGGCACACACCCGCTCAATGGACAGCAACGGCAAATTCAACCGGTCTGTTCCGGCAGACGAAATTATGATGAGCGAAGCGGATATGCAGCTTTTCAGAGAACAAGTCGCCACTTATGGAAAAGACCAGCCGATGGCCGAATTCGGAAAATAAGGTGGCAGCCGTCTTGATTAAAGCCGGGAAGAAATTCCCGGCTTTACAGTTATATTTGTACACAAATTGTCTTTTTTTGTACTATTTTCTTGATTAATATAACGCTTATATTTATGATACAAACAAATTATGAAGTTGTGTTTATTACAATAAAAGGTGGACTCAAATGGAAGAAATTATTTTCCCGAACCAAATCAGAATGTACAGAAGACTTCGCGGACGCTCGATGCAGGAACTTGCCGATCATTTGTCCGTCAGCCTTTCTGCAATCTCTAAAATTGAAAAGGGTTACCGCCGCGTGGACCAGGAGCAGCTGGTTCGTGTTGCCGAATTTCTGGACTGCCCGCTGCAGGATTTATTTGTTAATGAACAGAATTCCCAGCAGGAAGTTGTCCAATCCTGGAGGCGCGAACAGGAGAGAAGAAACAAAATCAACGAAAAAAGCGGTTTGAAAACTCTGGGTGCCGGTTTGCGTCAGATCCGCAACGAAAAGAACCTGACGCTGATTGAAGTTGCCGAAAGTGCCGATATGACCCTTTCCGTTTACCACCGCATTGAAATGGGCCAGCGTGAAGTTTCCGACAAAGAATTTAAAAATATTGCCAAGGCCATCAATATGGCTCCGGAAGAGTTGAAAGAGCAAATTAAAGCTCTGGAAGACAAAGGCATGCTGGAAGAGATTATTCAGCGCAACGATGCCAAATACAAACTGTTGTCCACCCCGCGCGGAGCAATTTCCGCTTTCGGAAATTCCAATCAGGACGGCGTTAAAATTTCAGTTTACGGCGTGGCCGGAAAAGACGGCGACGTTATCATTGAATTCAGTCAGGAGACCAAAAAAGTTCAGCGTCCGCCGCAGTTATACAACAAAAAAGACGCTTATGCCGTTAATCTCTGCACCCGCCGCCTCGGAAGCCTGTTGCCGACACGTTCAATTTTGTTTGTCGATCCGCAGGATGTTGTCAGCGTCGGAGACATTGCCGTTTATTACAGCAATGAAAAAGAAGCCAAAATCGTCAGTATCCGCGAAGATGAAAACGGACAGCTTTACGGCTTGAGATGGAATCCGGACGAACGGATTGAAATCAGCAACGACGATTTGAACAGCCTTCATAAAGTGGTTGCAATCTACCTTTAAGAAAAAACTCCGCTGCGGCGGAGTTTTTTTTGATTTCTGCCGTTTCCGCCCCGTTTTATTAACCTGAAATTTACAACATCAGAAGTAAAATCGGTAATATGGATAGATTTTAAACTGATGAGAGACAGATTCGGGTAAAAAATTGGTAGAAACGGCCGGAAAAACAAAAAAGAACTACAATAAAATCGGGACAGAGGATGACCCGGTTATTATTGCGCAGCGCTTTTTAAACATCTTCCGGCAGCTGCATATTTTTACCGACGAAAGAAAACAAGCCTTCAACCAAATGATATTGGAACAGCCAGCAGAAATCCGCGGCATGTTCAGTTCGCTGCCGGGCGGAGCCGTTTTGCAGCAGTATGTTGACGAGCTGGAAGAAAAAAACGGTTTGGTTCGCAGCACGCCCGATGCAGCACCGCAGGCTGATTATGAAGAAGAGACCCGGGCCAAAATTCTGGCAACGGCTTTGGCTGAAGCAAACAACCAGCATCACACCCCCTCTGCGGATACTCAGGCAGAAACGGCACAGATTGCGGCTCAGGCAGCCGCAGAAGCCGCGGCCCGGGCTGCGGCGGAAGCTCAGGCCAAGATAGCCGTTCAGGCTGCACAGGCAGCGAAAGAAGCGGCTGCCGCCGCTCAGGCACAGATACAAGCACAGGCACAGGCTTTGGCTCAGGCACAGGCGCAACTACAAGCCCAACAACAGGCACAGCAAACCGGACAGGCCTCTCCGGCCAAAACCGTTTTCCAGCCGATAAGTTCGACGTTTACGGCTGATGCGTCCTTTGCCAAAGAAATCGCCTCGGCGCTCAAAGAAGCTATTGCCGCCAACGACGATATTCGTAAAAAAGATTCCGAAGCGGTTACACAGGCTATTGTTTCGTCGCAAAACAAACTGGCAGAGATCATGGCTCAGAACAACAAGGCCAATATCGAGGCCCAAAACCGGCTGGCGCAAATGCTGGTTCAGAACAACACGGCTGCCAATGCTTCAAGTTCAAACAACAATGCCAACAATATTCAGATAAACACCGCAGCAACCTTTCCGCCGGTGGATGAGATGCTGAACGGCATTGTCAAAATTCAGTCGGAACTGTTCAGAGAAATGGCTAAAACCCAAACCAGCGAGTTGTCATCTATCATTACGCTGGCTCTGAAAGAAAGCCAGCAGCTTTCGACACAGTCGATTATTACAGCCATCAAAGAAATGCAGAAAGAAAACCTGAAATTTCTGCAGGCTCATCCCGTTGTCTATACGGCTCCGGCGGCGCAGGCTGTGCCGGAAGATTACCATGTTTCGCCGGTTCCCCGGGCTGAGCCGCTGCGGCCCTTGCCTGACGAAGAAATAAACGCAGCGCCGGCTGCTCCGGTTATTCAGACCACCGATATCAGCAGAGAAATTTTCGGCGACGATACCGAAGACAACGATGATACTGAAATTATTGCCGGCGGTGAAGAAATTGCCGTACAAAAAAAGAAAAAAAAGAAGAAGAAAAAAAAGAAAAACAGTGAAGGTTTGTCTCTGGACAGTCTGGCCTCTTCCCTGTTTGATAAGGTCAGCACACTGACAGACAAAGTCAGTAATCTGAGCGGTAAAAAGAATCAAAAAGAAGAAGATCCCGCAGAAAAAGCAGCAAATGATTTTTCTTTCCCCGAGAACCAAGAGGCATCAAACGGCGGTCTGGATTTCTCACTGTTTGACAATGATGTACCGTCTGCCGCGGCCGAACCGGAAAAAACCGCAGAACTCTCTCCGGCTTCCGAAGATACTGCCGCCGATGAAGACCAATGGGAGTATGTCGAAGTTCCGTCAGAAGAAATTTTGTCCCAACTTCAGCCGGAGCAAACCGCTCAAACGGAAGAACCGGTCTCTGAGGAACAGTCTTCCGCGGTTCTTGCGGACAATGACGACTGGGGATATCATACGACAACGGAAGAATTTCCGGCAGAAAATATTCCTGCCGAACCGGTAGATTTACCGAGTGAGGAAATTGCCACCGACTGGGGTATTGAGTCCGATACCTCTTCGGCGGAAACGGAAGATATTAGCAAGCCGATACAAAATTCTCCGCTTAGCGAAGACACAGTTTCTCCTGAGGAAACCACGACCGAGCCGGATACCGCCGTAACCGACGAAGCTCCGGCAGAAAATGCCGACGAAGGCTGGGAATATGCTGCGGTTCCCGAAGAAGAAACCACGACCGAGCCGGATACCGCCGTAACCGACGAAGCTCCGGCAGAAATTGCCGACGAAGGCTGGGAATATGCTGCGGTTCCCGATGAAGAAAACATTGCCGAGCCGGATACCGCCGTAACCGACGAAGCTCCGGCAGAAAATACCGACGAGGGTTGGGAATATGTTGCGGTTCCCGAAGAAGAAAGCGTTGCCGAAAGTGCTGATGGAAATACGGCGGAAGGCGACTGGGAATGGGAGTATGAAGAAGTTTCCGAAGATGACGGCAACACAGCCGAAACGGCACAACCGGCGAACAGCTCCGCAGCAGTTCCGACAGGCCCGGACACTGAAAGCAATGAGGCCCAGGATTGGGAATGGGACTATGAAGAAGTTTCCGAAGACGAAGGAACTTCTGCCGCAGATGCCGGTTCTGCCATTCAAACCCAAAGTGAGGATGAAGGCTGGGAATATGTCGAAATTCCCGAAGACGAGGCCGGCGCCGACGAAGACTGGGAGTATGTCGAGGTTCCGGAAGAAGAAGCCGAGGCCGGAAACGGCGACGGTGAGTGGGAATATGTTGAAATTCCCGAGGGTGAAGAAACATATCAGGCCGAAAGCGGCGAAGGAAGCGACTGGGAATGGGAATATGAAGAAGTTCCCGAAGATGACGGCAGCACAGCCGAATTCCCGCAGCAAACAGAAAGTGCGGAAACAACTCCGACAGATGATCCCTATCGCCCCGAAACAGCTTTGCAAACACCGGCGGAAACCGAAACGACCTCACTAAGCTCGATGTACAGCGGGGAAGTTTATTTTCAGGATAATGTTTATGACAATCTTGAAACCGCCAAGGAGGAAGAAACATTTAAAATTCCCGAAGACATCGGCGACGGGCCCGGTTTGGCCGATTTAGAGACCGGAGAAGCCCCAAATGAACCTTATAAGCCGCAGGGAACCATATAATTGGGTAAAGCTGTGAGAAAACAATTTACAAACCCCGGCGGCTAAATTAAATTGAAAAGACAGTTAAGGAGCTGATATGGAACCAAATAATTTGACGGAACAAAATCCGGTTAATCCGCAGGCTCCGGCTCAACAGCAGCCGGCGCAACCGAAACCGCAGGCCAATCCGGCCGCGGCGATGCCGAATGCGGCTCCGCAACCGGCGGCTGCCCGGCCTCAAACGGTACAACAGCCTCATCCCGGCATGTCCCAGCCGCAGGCTCAGGGCGGAGCCAGCAAGGAAAGCCTCTGGTATCTGGACAATTATATTCTGCTCAAAGACTATTATGACCGGACAATTTCCCGGATTGCGGCGCGTTGCGTGCGAATGGGCAATATTGCCATGGAAGAATATCCTTTTTACGGATATATTTTGGATGTTTTGGAGGAAATCAGCGATACCGGCGATTATATTCTGCAACATAAGGAACTATATCCTTATGTGGAAAAGAAAATTGCCGGCGGCCTGAACGAATTGAAAAAGACGCTGAGCGAATATCAGGAAGAACTGCGCAACAATTCATCCCCGGAGATGATTAAAGAAGACGCTTCGGAAATTGAAAAGATGAAAGAGGCTTTGGGTGCAGTAACCACCGTGGCTGACGACCCGACTCTCGGCGCGGGAATGAACATGGATCAGCTGATGGACAAACTTATGGCTCAGGACCAGGCCAACAAAGAACTGAAAAAAGTAATTAAAATAAAGAAACCGGTTAATCCGGAGGGCGGCCAGGCAGTTCCGCCCAAAAACGAAGGTACGGAAGAATAATGAAGAACTGGTTTGAAAAAAGCCGTTTAGGTTGGTTATTAATGGCAGTCGGAATTATCGCGGCCTGCGCTCCCAAAGAGAAGCCGCGCGAACTGACACTGGATGAAAAGATTGCCTCGGAAACCATTCTGCCGCAAGATCCGAACATGATACGCACCCCGAAAGGCGCCAGTTCATTGGATTTGGAGTCTCCGCTGCGTTGTTACGTCAACTGGAACACACAGGAAATGATTACGACCATTCCCTATAACGTCAAGGCGTTCAATATGGTTCGCAACGGCAAAAATGACATGCTGCCCCGATTTGAGGTGACGGGCTTTACCTTTGCAACCATGCCGGCGGAAAAAGCCATGTATAAGCTGACCAAGGAAGCAGGCATCAAACTGGTGGCAAAAGATGCGCCCTATGCCAGCATTTCGGCGGAAAATCTGCGCGGCGAACTGTCGGAAGTTATCGGAATGATTGCCGATGCCGCCGAAATTTATTATGCCTATAACGCCGAAACCAAAACACTGACCATCAGCCGTAAAGCTAATTTCAGCCTGTATGTACCGAAATCACGCCCTATCCTGCTGGCTTTGCTGGACGTTTTGCGCGGATCGGGCATTACCGACGTGACGACGGACTGGGCCGATTACTCGGTGACATTTGAAGCCGATTTCGAACTGCGCAATAAGATTAACAAACTGGTGGCCTATTTTGAAGACAATCCGACACTGATTGCCTTTGACGTTAACGTTTTCCGCATTTACCCTTACAGTGCCGATGATGACATTGAGTGGCAAGACTTGTTGAAAACCTTTGATTTCGGCACTATTAAAACCACTAAGACCGGCGTTATCGGGCGCGCGCTGACCACGTCAAACGACCTGAACATTTCAACCCTGCGCAGTTTTTTGGGGCAACAGGCAATGGTTATCCCGGTTGCAGAAGGAAAATTCGTGGTTCCGAATTTGTGGTTTGCCCGCTTTGATATCGGCAAATGCAGCGCCAGAGATTCTCTGGAGACCGGATTGTCGGTTTTGGCCAAGGCTTCGTTAGAACATAACAACCGGATTTTTTCAGACATTACTCTGGAGGCGACCAACGGTCAGATAACACAATTCAACGTTCGCAGCCGCATTGGTGAAAACTTTATGATTATCGGCATTCCCAATCAGATATTTGATAAAAAATCGCCGAAATCAGAGACTGTCGTCTTTATGGTTCCGCGTATTATCAGAACCTTGAAAACAAACAAAACATTACAAAATAACAGGTAAGGATTTCCCATGACAGACATGAATCCCAATACTCCGAACCAACCGCAGAATTTTGACCCGACACGCAGACTTAAAAAAGTCAAGCGCCCGATCAAAAGATATATCGGACAACCGAATCCGTCGGCTCCGCAGGCTCCGGGCATGCAGATGCACGGTAGCGAGCCGCAGGGAGGCTTTTTAAGCAATCAGGGACGCAGCGATTATAATATTGACGATATTCTGGACGGCAATGCCAATCTGCCGGCGCTCAATCAGGAAAGCAACGTTTACAATCAGCAGGAAGGCTATCAGCCGCAGTTTATTGACGAAAGCGACATTACCCCGCAAAAACTGCCGTTTAAAGAACAACTGATGCAAAACAATATGTTCACCATGAAAGGCATGTCGATTATTGCGGCAATGGTTTTTGTCGTCGGCTTTATGTTTGCCAAACTGTTCTTTACGCAGCAAACGATTGTCCGCGACGGTTTGCAAGGCGTCGTGATTAACCCGGAAGTGCCGCGGGGACGTGCCCGTTGCGGCGTGGCCGAACGGACGCAGGGTTGTGTTTTATATATTATGAATCCTCAACGGCAGGAGCTCAGCGGACGTGATTTCTATGATTTGGCGTCCCAGCTGACCAGCCGTCAGCGATTTGTTATTGAGACAGGAAACATGCGCTATTCAAATGTAAAAATCCGTCCCGGAGACATTGCCCAGCTGAACATTCCGCCGCTGCAATAAAAAAAAGCCCCTTTCAAAGGGGCTTTTTTATTTATGTTACTTCGGTTACCGCACGCAGGTTGCCGTCGCGGTTGATTTGGACAACACGGAGTTTGCGGTGCATTTCCTTAATGGTTTTTTCACGGTCAATTGTCGGATAGCTGTGCAGAATACGGTCAACAAAAGCTTCATAGGCTGCTTCCGAACTTTCGGCGTGGATGGTGGCCAGGCAGTTATCGTGACCGGATCCCATCAGCTCCCACAATGCGCCGGCGTTATTGGTGGAAATCTCGCCGCCGATGATGGCATCGGGCGTAAAACGAACCACCAGGTCGATAATTTTCGAATAGTCGAACTCGTTAGTCTGCTCGGTACGGGACATAACAATATGAACACGGTTCGGATGCGGCACCAGCAATTCGCGTGTATCTTCAATTGTGATAATCCGCTTATGGATATCCAAAATCTTAAGCAGGTTGTTTAAGAACGTGGTTTTACCGGTTGCCGTAGCGCCGGAAACGAGAATATGGTCCCCGCGTTTAATGCTTAACAGCAGACGCTCATAGGGATCTTCGGGGTCCTGAATATCTTTCAGAGGATTAACCTTATGCAGGCTTTCGCCTTGTTTCAGGCCATAGTCCTGCAACCCGAAAGCAACATCGTCGCTGTGGACACGGATTGTCAGAGCGACACCGCCGGTCAGGTCATCCTGGTCATACATAACGTTACGTCCGCTGACGGCAGAAAAACGGTGGTCGCCGGGAATGGTGGCATAAACCACCGGCGTTCCCTGTACCGGGTCAAAGGGAAGTTCATAGGTATTGGCAATAATATAAAGCAAATCCGTCAGATATTCTTTAGTAAGTTTTTCATCTTTATACATCACCCAGGGATAAGCGCGTTTGCCGCGCAGGCGCAGCCAAACCTGCCCGGAGCGGTTGACGGCGACTTCCTCGATGTTTTCCTGGTTATACCAGTAAGCCAAGGGACGAAGAACAGATTCCAGAACCTTAAAACTCATTGTTTAAACTCCTTAGAACAGCTGCGGAACGCTGTTATTGGTATTATTGCTGCTGCCGGTGTTGCTGCCCGCGGTTGCCGCTCCCGGAGTGGGGGATGTGGCGAAAGAAGGCGGAGGCGGCGGGGTTACCCCGGCGGCCGGGCTGGAAATCAGCGGCGGCGGATTATTGGTTTTCTTGCCGGAATTAGACGGCTTGCTGTCATCAATCAATGTAGGCGTTCCGCCGGCGGCTTCAACGTCTATATCCTGAGATTCATAAACAACGCTGCCGGCACCGGTCGGAGCAGTCTCGGTCTTGCCGAGGCTGCGGCGGTTCTTTTCAAGCTCACGCTTACCGGTGGTCTGCGGGTCATCAATAAAGACGTCTTTCTTGCCCTGACCGCCCAATTCCTGCGGATTGCGTTCACGGGTGCGCATCCAGAGATCAACGTTCGGATAAACAATGATGCGGGTGCCGGCGGGAACATAAGTCAGCGGGCGAATATTGGTTTTATCCGACAAAATCTGCTCAAAGACCTGGTTCATCTGATTCAGGAAGTTCTGGCGGGCATCATTGGCAGCCTGCTGTTTCGGCGTTTCGTTAACGCTGCCGCTGTCGGTATTCTCGTCATCGGCCATCATATAGGAAGTATAGCTGGTCAAAGCCGTGGTCATAATCGGCAACGTATATTTCTTAAACAGCTGCTGGTCAAGATAGCCCAAAGCACCGCCGCGGCCCTGCGCATCGCCGGTGACACCGCTGAAGACAAACAGCGAACCGTCCGGACGAATCAGGCGTTCCCAAGAAATTTGAACTTTCGCCGACTGTGACGTGGTTTCCGAGGTTCCGGTCAGGCCGCCGAGAGTTCCCATAATACGGCTGCCGGCAGGAATAATGATTTTACGTCCTTCCTCGGCGTAAATATTACGTTCAACATAGGCGGTTACCGGGGTCGGATTGTTACTGTCAATCGAACGGGCAATAACCGCGGGAATCGGCTTATCGGCGAAAATCATTTCACTTAAGTCAACCCTCCAGGAGGAAATGGCCTTTTTAATGCCCTGCTCATCCCAGTTTTTCTGCATACCGTCGAAAGCATCCGGACTGATGTTGCTGCTGATTTTGCCGACCTGCATATTGCTGCGGCGTTCCTGCTGCGCGGCATCAAGCGCAGCGGCTCGCTGGGGATCATACCGTTCACCGGGGCCAAAGCCGCCGCCGGGACCAAGATTTGCACCCGGTCCGGTTCCGGTGCCGTAAGCACCGCCTTTGCCGAAGGTTCCGGCGGGAATAAACATTTCACCTGCGGCCGGCTTTTCACTCTCCTCAATACCGACCAGGGCGCCTTCGTCATCAATAATCAAACCGTCAGGCATACGGTGGCCGACAACTTCTCCGGCCTTGTTAACGACGCGACCGTCTTCCATAATTTCACCAAGATATTCACCGTCCGGCGTCAGGGCAATGCCTAAAGACTTGCGATATTTTTCGGTTATTTCGCGTTCTTCCGGCGAAAGGCCGATTTCAGGCAAAGCTCCGGGACGTTTGTACCAGGACGGCTTTTTGGCATAGCCGATGACTTTGCCGTCAGCACTGACGACTTCACCATTTTCATTAACGCGGCCTATCACCTTGCCGTCTTTGTCAACCACATCGCCGTTGGCATTAACGCGGCCGATGACGCGCCCGTCCTTGTCAAACGCCAAGCTGTCAATATTTGCTTTGCCGACGACATTTCCGGAATTGTCAACAACTTCACCTTTAGCATTAACCCTACCGATTACCTTGCCGTTGGCGTCAACGACGGTTCCGTCGGCCAACACCTGTCCGATAACTTTTCCGTTTTCATCAAAAGCCAGATTGGCCGTGCTGGCGCTGCCGATGACATTACCGTCGGCATCTACAACCTCGCCGTTTTCATTGACATGGCCGACAACATTACCGTTCAAATCAACAACAGAACCATCCGGCAACAAGCGGCCGATAACATTTCCGTCAGCATCATAAGCCAGCATTTCTTTTCCGGAAACGCCTATCACCTTTCCGCTGTTGTCAACGATTTCTCCTTTGGCATTAACATGCCCGATAACGTTACCGTTGCCGTCGATAACCGAACCGTCGGGCAAAATCCGCCCGAGGACATTGCCGTTTGCATCATAGGCAAGATTATCGCCGCTGCCCGGCCCTTTAATGGAACCGATCAAATTACCGTTTGCATCGGTAATTTCACCGTTGGCTCCGACTTTGCCAATCACTTTGCCGTTGGCATCCACTACCGTTCCGTCCGGCAGAACTTTACCGATGATATTGCCGTCTTTGTCGTAAGCCACTTTCTCGCTGGCCAGCTCACCCAACAGCTTGCCGGATTTATCTACGACTTTGCCGTTCTGGACGTAGCCGATAATATTTCCGTTTTCGTCGGTTACCGAACCATCGGCGTTAACATAGCCGATTAAGTTGCCGTTTTGGTCATAAACTTTTTCACGGGCAACCATTTCTCCATAATACTGCAGCGGTTTGGCCATGGCCACGACGCGCCCGTCCTTGTCTATGATGCTGCCGTTTTTGGTGACCGTGCCGAGAACATTGCCGCTGTTGTCACGCAATTCGCCGTTCAGGTATAATTCGCCGAGAATCAAGTTGCTGTCGTCGCGAATGTAAAAATCTCTGTTGCCGCGGCCGGTAACTTCGCCGTTTTTATTAATCAGAAAGCCTTTGCTCAATGTTCCCAGATTTTGGTTAATAAAGGAGAGCACGGTACCGTCTTTCAGAATATAGCCGATTGCCTCAAAATCATTGTCATAAACATACATATCATACAGAGCATAGCCAATTTTATGGTTCTCCCGGGAGACATTGCCTTCAAAATCGACGGTTCCGACGACGGCGCCGCTGCCGTCAATCACTTCAGCTTTTTCATTAATGCGGCCGATATATTTGTTGGCCAGGCTGAAAGCATGACGATATTTAAACAGGTGGCCGATCGGCATACCGGTTTTGGAATTAACGTTTCCGTTGGCCTGAGTGTAGCCGATGAACTGGTTCTGGTCATTGACAATCTGTCCGTCCAGGATATTGCGGCCGATAATTATTCCGTTAAAGTTCATAACAGGGGCATATTCAATCGTATGAGCCAGAGACATTCCTTCGTCAGATTTCAGGAAACCTCTTTTATCGATACAGCCCAGAACATCATTGTTATAGTTCATTACCTGTCCGGTGGCCGACACGGTACCGATAATATTGCCGTTATAGTCAATGACCGCCGTGGGTTTAACCGCATAGCCCATATAGCTTCCGTTTTCGGAAATAGCCTGTCCGTTCAGCAGCGGGCGCCCCATGACCGTTTCACGGTAATTGCGAATGTCGCCGCGGGGCGTTATCACGCCTAAAAGAGAACATTTGTTATCGATGACCGGCGCATAGCCGACAGTGCCGCCAAGGCTGGAGCCCATATTATCAAGCACCATATCTTCAGCCGCCACTTTGCCCAAACGCGCCCCGTTGAAATCACGGACAATCCCGGAAGGGCCGGCGTAGCCGATCAGACTGCCGCTGAAGGCCAGAACCATATTATTAACCGAACCGCGGCCGACAACCGGCATCATATTCACCGATGTATTGCTGTCTGCGGAAACAACCGTGTTATCCGGCAGAAGTTTGGCAACCGGTTCCAGATTATTGTTCAAAACCAGATTGCTCTCGGACAAATTGCCGAGGCTCTGTCCGTCCGAACCGACGACATAGCCGGCTTCCAAATTCTTGCCGATAACCAGATTACGTTCGTCAATATTAAAGCCCGACTGAGTCAATTTGCCAATAGCCGCCGCATTTTTGTTAATCAGACCACCGGCCGGAGTCATCTGGGCAACCGGCGCTCCGGTCAGATTATAAATCGAAGACAAAGCCAAGCCGCGGCCGCCGGTTTTGCCGTCAGCCGAAAAGAGATAGCCGAACGGAGACATAAATTTGCGTTCTTCGCCGTCCATGACCATACCGCTGATGCCAACCATGCCCAAAGTTTGGTTGCCGGTATTGATTGCCAGCAGATTTCCCATGGTGGCACCGATAGCCCGACCGGCATTTTCATAAGCAATGTTGTCCATAATATAGCCGGCAGGGGTTCCTTCCAGCAAAATGACCGAAGCATTTTTCAGCGCGTGACCGCGGAGACCGCCGCGATAGTCAAAAACAGGACCGGCCTGTATCAATTTACCGTTTACGGTACCGTCGGCAGCATAAGTTATTCCGCGGGCTCCGACCGAGCCGATTATATCCCGGCTGCGGGCAAGTTTGCCTTCCGGCATAATACGCCCCAGATATTTACCGTTCAAATCGGTAGCCGTCGCGGCAAAATCAACCACATAACCGATTAATTCCCCGTTGTCTCCGGCAATCAGACCGTCTGCCTGCAAATGGCCGACCACGTTATTCTTATTGACGACTTCGCCGTTATAAGTCACAAAGCCGAGATATTTTCCGTTGTTGTCAAGCGCATAGCCCGAGCGGACGATACTTCCGATAATCTGATTATTTTCATTATAGGCAAATCCGTTGGCTTTGATAAAACCGATGGTAACCGCATCAAAATTCGTTACATTGCCGCCGGGAGCCACACTGCCGATAAATTCGCCCGACTGCGAAACCACCATTTTGGAGGAAATCAGGCGGCCGTCCAGAACATATTCCTGTCCGACCCGGCGATAAGCATAACCGTCAGGAGAAATGAAACCGATTTCCTGCCCCTGCAGATTGGTATAGAGACCGTCACCGGTCAGGCGGCCGACGGTACGCCCGTCATCAGAATAGACCAGACCGGGGAACAGCACGGCGCCGGTTATGTTGAAAAAGTCATCAACAACCAGGCCGTTAGGCAGCACTTTTGCAATAATCTTTCCCGAAGCCAGACGAACGGAGCCGTCGTTATTTACTTTACCGAGCGGTTTATTGTCGTTGCCGATGGCAATACCCTGCGGAATAACGCCGCCGATGATGTTTCCGTCAAAATCGGTAATCAAGCTGTCGGCGGTTACGTTGCCGATCAGCTGGTTGTCAAAACTGACGACCTTACCGTCAGGAATAACTTTACCGATTAAATCGCCGTTAAAGTCAACAGCGGTAATCTCCTGAGCGGCCGCGACGGACAGGTTCAGCAAGAGCATGCCCGTGACAATACAGGCCCCACGGATTAATCTGGCCAGCAAAAAGTTATATCCGTTCATCCGCAAACTCAATTCAGTTCCTCCGGTTCTTTGCGACTTCCTGAAGCGCATAGCCCGCCACCTTCTTATCCAAATCAATATAAGAGCCGTTGTTCTTCAGGTAACCGATGGATTTTCCTTCGGCATCGACAACGGTTCCTTCCGCCGTCAGACGGCCGACGTAATTGCCGTCATTACCCAAAACCGTCGCTCCGATTTTGTAAACCTTTCCCATAATATTGTCATTGTTGTCAATGGCTAAATCACCGGACAGCATACGCCCGATCAGACTGCCGTCCCGGTCTCTGATTTTACCATCAAAATTGACATAGCCCACAACTTTATCAGAGTTATCAATAACAATATCGCCGTTGACCACCTCACCTATCAGTTTGCCGGCCCGGCTGATGACGTTTCCGTCGGAGAGAACTCGGCCGACGGCAACGTTTTCACGATCAATGACGGTTCCGTCCGGCATAACGGCCCCGGTCAGGTTGCCGCCAAAGTCAATTACCGCACCGCGGTGCAGCAGGCTCAGGTTCTTATCGGTCGAGCCTCCGGGCAAAACAGCGGAAATAACTTCATCTTTCAGGTCGATAACATCGCCCAAGGAGTTGACGCGCCCTTTATAATTGCCCCAGATGTCAACCACGATATTTTCAGGAATGACTTCGCCGATGACTTTATTTTTCAAGTCAACCACCTTGTTATCCGAGGTTACCTGTCCGACTTTGGCTCCTTCCATGCTGATAACCGCACCGTCGGTTACGGCGTAACCGAGGAAAGAACCGTCATAGCCGATAGCGCTGCCCTTGGACACAACACCGCCGCGATAGTCTCCTTTGGCGTCAATAAAGCTTCCTTTGGCGTCAATATGCCCCAAGACCTCGCCAAAACGATTGATAACCTGCCCGTCATGGTTTACCAAACCAATCGGATTGCCCTTAAAATCGGCAACCAGCCCTTTTTTGACGACGGCACCGAGCTGACGACCGTAGAAGCTGGCCAAATCGCCGTTGATTTTGCCGACGGCAACACCCTTTTCATTATAAACCTGCCCGTCAGGAAACAGGCGGCCGAGGAACTTTCCTTCCGGCGTCAGAAGCGTCGTCTTTTCATCCATCAAAACGCCGATAATTTCATTGCGGTTATTGGCGACCAGATTATTGGCATAGAGGCGGGCATCAGGCTGGCCGCTGATTGCGACCTTGCCATTCGGCCCGACAACATTCATAAAATTGCCGTGCAAATCATAGGCATAAGTTTTATCCAAAACGCGGCCGATATAGCTGCCGTTTTTGCTGAAGACATCACCGTAAGTGCCGACACAGCCGACCGGCTGCTGAGACAAAGCGATAACCAGACCGTCAGGAGAAACCTGTCCCAAATATTCGCCGTCATAAGAGACCGCCACGCCGCTGCGAGCCACGCCGCCGATAATTTCGCCCTGCTCGTTCAGCACGGTTCCGTCCGGATTAACGCAGCCGACGTAAACGCCTTCCGGCGTGCGGACAATTCCGTCGGTTCCGACATCGCCGAGATAAGTGCAGGTATTGTCAAAGACCCGTCCGGTTTTAACCACTTCACCGACATAATTGTTTTCGGCATCAAGAATGACACCGTCCGGCATCGGCTTTAATTTTGTTTCCTGATTTCCTTTGCGGATTTTTCCGTCGGCTTCCAGATAACCGATATTTTTACAGCCATAGCCGACGACCAGTCCGCCGCGCACCAAACGGGCGATAACTTCCGATCCCGAGGGATCGCGCACCAGACCGTTGGAAAGGACACGCCCGACCGTTTTCATATCCTGAACGACGGTTCCGTCGCTGTTCAGGCGTCCCAAAACCGTTCCTTTCGGCGTAATCGGAATCATCCGGGTTTGGACCAAAGCACCCAGCGTTTTATCCTGAGTGCTGACGATATTGCCGTTTTCATCAACATAACCGATTTGATTGCCGTTTAAATCATAAACCTTGCCGTCCTCGGTCAAATAGCCTATAACTTTACCGTCTTTATCCAGCACCAGATTCACCAATTCACCGGCTTTGCCGATAACATTGCCGTCCAAGTCAACCAATGTGCCGTCTTCCAGCATCTTGCCGATAACGTTGCCGTTAAAATCGACCACATTGCCGTTTTCATCGATGTAGCCGATGACATTGCCGTCTTTGTCATAAGCCAGACGGCGCTGGGCTCCGATATTCATATCCGCTACTTTGCCGATGACATTGCCGTCTTTGTCAACCACCGTTCCGTCGGGCAGAACACGGCCGATAATATTACCGTTGGCATCGCGGACATTGCCGTCTTCATCAACATAGCCGATAACATTGCCGTCTTTGTCATAGACCAGACGGCGGCCGGGAATAGTGGCGGCCTGACCGATAACGTTGCCGTTGGCGTCAACAATGGAACCGTCCGGTTGGACTTTGCCGATAATGTTGCCGCCGGGGTCAATAACATTGCCGTCTTTGTCGATATAGCCCATAATATTGCCGTTTTTGTCATACGCGAGACGGCGCTGGGGCAGAGAAACGGCTTTGCCGATGACGTTGCCGTTTTCGTCAACAACATTTCCCGCACCGTCAACATGGCCGATGACATTGCCGTGAGCATCTACAACATTGCCGTTTTCATCAACATAACCGATAACTTTGCCGTTTTTGTCGTAAGCAAGCTTGACCTGTCCGCCGGCATTGCCGAGGATGTTTTTGCCGACAACCCGGCCGTTTTCATCGACAAAGCCGACGATATTGCCGTTTTTATCAACGACAGAGCCGTCTGGCATAACCACGCCGATAACATTGCCGTTTTCATCAACGGCAACCCGTCCCTGTTTGCTGACGCGGCCGATGACGTTGCCGTCCGTATCCACAACTTCGCCTTTTTCATTTAACCGGCCAATAACATTGCCGTTCATATCGACAACGGAACCGTCAGGCTGGACACGGCCGATAATATTGCCGTTTTTGTCGTAAACGAAGCCGGCATCGACCGCCCGGCCGATAACATTACCGTTCAGATCCACCACCGTTCCGTCGGGAAGCATGCGGCCGATGATATTGCCGTCTTTGTCAACCACTGTTCCGTCAGGATTGACATAACCGATGACATTGCCGTTTTCATCATAAACCAGGCGACGGTTTTCGGCGACACCGATAACATTGCCGTTTTCATCAACCACCATTCCGGCAGAATTGACGCGGCCGATGACATTGCCGTTGGCATCACGGACATAACCGTCTTCGTCAATGGTACCGATAACTTCGCCGTTAGGGCCGATGGCATTACGCGTTTTCAAAGTGCCCTGAGCTGTCGGCGCATCTGTTTTTCCGGGCAGAGTCTGCTCACAGAAATTACAATCTTCTTTGCGGATGGCATTGCCTTCAACCGGAACTTTTGCCGATTTGGCGTTTGCATTGGTTAAATTGGCCTCATGCCAGGCAATGATAAAGTTGTTTTGAACGTTTCCGGGGACAACCGGCGACCAGCCCATGGTAATATCGCAGGTTTCATGCCCGCGCAAAGTTTTTCCCGAACAGTCGTCTTCAAAGGTAAAACCGTCAAACGGCGGTTCGGCCAGCTGAACGGAAATAATGCTGACGGCAGCTTTGGCGTTGGTACCAAGAGTCAAAACATTTTTGGCATCGGTTCCGAGCACGACCTGCCCCATTTGAACCGGGTTCGGCGTCGTGGTTATCGGCGGTTCGCCGTCATCAACCACCCCGAACTCAATATTATCCGTCGGACCGGTATCATTGGAAATGTTCAACGCATCATCGTTGTCCGTAAACACCGGCTCGGTATAATCCTCCTGAACCGGGCCGCTTTGCATCAGAAGCATTACCCCGATTACGAAAATCACAAACGAAGTAAGACCAACCACAAGAATAATGCGGTTGGTTTTCTTCACATAACTTTCGGAATGGGTTAAGACTTCTTTGCTCATTGCGTTCTGACTACACTACAAAATACACCGTTACGTCCAAGGCGGCTGCATACATTGTCGCCCGCTTCCAAACTTTTGACCGGGCCGACCCGGAGGTGGAACAGTTCTTTTCCCTGCCCGTCTGCCGGCGCGTCAACCGAGAAGAAAGGTTCATAGCGGCTGAGGACATCAGGATATTTTTTCGACAGCTGGCTCCAAAGCGTTTCCAGATTGCCGACATTGGCGTCGGTTCCGAGTTCGATGGAAATATTGGAGCTGTCCGTATCGGCAAACCCCGCACCGAAACCAAAGTTGCCGCCGGGCGCTCCGGCTCCGCTGCCGGCATATTTATTATTGTTGCGGATATGCTGCATTTTCGAATAATCAAATCCGTCATCGGGCCGCGGGCCTTGGTAATTGACATTTACATTACCGCCACCGCCATTGCCGTAACGAGGCACGACAATTTCACTTTGTCCGACCTGAATATCATACTGGCCGGGCATTCCGCCGCCGGCAGCCCCGCCGCCGTTAAACTCGCTGTCACTGCCGCTGCCGCCGGAGACCTGTCCGTTCCGAGCTTGCTGACCCGGCATTGCGGGAGGAACGTCCCAGGCAGAATCATCAAAATCGGTCGCATAAGTTGCATTTTCCAGACCGGCATCGTCCGAGCGGCGCATTTTCAGGCAAACAATCCGCTTGCCGTTGCGCAGAACCATATCGCCGATGCCCTCAACGATAATCAGACGGTTGTTCGGTCCTTTGGTGCGGAAGCCGACCGGAACTTCAATGCGTTCGACAATCAGGGTTACTATCGGACGCTGGGTCATATTCAGAGCTTTTTCGCCCAAATCGATATAAGTAAAGATATCATCGCGCCAGACACGTTCCGGAGCAATGACCACATCGTCAGGATTGGGAACATAGACCTCTATATCAAAGCGGAACTTGGTCGGGTCAAGCGGAATTTCCTTAATCCAGTCACTCCGTTGAAACCGCTTAGTAAAAAGGGAATCCGCCGAATGGCTGTTACCGGCCTTATAAGAAGACGCGTTCATTCCCGAACCGCCGCCGACGCTGCCGCCGACCATTCCGGCGCCGCGGGAGCCGGCCGGACCGTCAATAACATCAATATCAATAATCGAGTTGGTCAGGCGCTCGGTATTAACACCTTCGCTTCTGACATAAAAGACATATTTGTTGCCGGAGCGGCCAAAGATAATAATATTGGTATCGACGCCAACGTTAGCCCCTTTGCGCGGATAGAGCAAAATGGTGTTCGGGCCGGAAATCTGCCCGTCAAAAGTAGCGTTGTCACCGATATACATATCTTCAATCAGTTCCCACTGCGGAAAATTAAGCAGGGTAATCATCCCTTCGCGGAGACGTATCGGCAAAATCAGATCGGGTGACCAGTAATATTTGGAATAAGCCGGCTTGCTTTGACCTTCGCCCAGATTTTGCAGAGGATCAAGCCAGGCGGCCTGCGTCATTCCCAGAGAGTTAAAACCGGCATAACCCAGGTTCATCGGCATATACTGCCCCTGGCTCTGGTCGGCATTCTGGTCAAGGCTGCCCATTGTCGCCTGAGAATAAGCCGCGCGGCTGAACAGAACCGCCAAAGCGCCGATAAAGAATAATTTGCCAACTCTCAAAATCATTTTTATATACCTTATAAACCTACTTAACTTTATTAAACGTCAACGAATAGCGGTCAACCGTGAAACCGACGGGATTATTCAGACGCTCGCCGTATTTAACGCTTTTGCGACGATAGCTGACACGGAGCGAAGCCGTCCAGTAATTGATTTCCGGCGCCGTGGAATCAGGATACATATCCTGAGTTTCATATTCCACCTGCCAAAGTCCCTGCCCCAACTCGTTAACCGTGAGAATACGGACATTTCGCTGCAGGCTCCGGCTCCGAATTAAATCAATCGCCCGCTTGGCGGTTTTATTCAGAAATTCCTGATAAACCGCGGGAGACGACATCTCCTGAATGGGGCCGCCGGGCATCCAGCGGGCTTCCATTTCCGGAATATCACGGTCAAAGGAACTGCGCTGGAGCACATATTCGCGCACAAAAACTTCGGTAATCGCCTTTTCGTCGGTCAGATTGCCGCGCACCGGCATAATGTTGTAAACCTGTTCGGACTTAGACTGAAACGTAAGGAGAAACGGCTCGATACGGAAAAGCGGCATAACCTGGGCAATCGCCAGCAGCAAAACGACATTGCAGCACAAGCTGATTGCGGTAATAATCGCAAAAGCACGAGCCGTCCACAGATAACGTTTTTCACCGACATTGGCAACAAAAACATCACCGCTCTCACGCCGCGGTGCGGACTGGGGAGCGGTTTGGCCGCCGATTAAACGCTGCTGAGTATTGTTTCCGCCTAAACGATTGTCCATTTCATCAGTCCCTAAATTGTTTCAACAAACCAGTCGGGAAGCGTTTTGGGCAATTCAATCTGCATGCAGGCGCAAGGAGAAAGCTTAAGCTCGTCCACGCCTTTGCCGACGCCGACCGGCTCGGCTTCATAGTAAGAGCCGAAAACACCGCAGGCCGAGAGCAGCAACAGCAGGAAGAGCACGATAATTTTCTTAGACATGTCTTATCCTTTTAATCTATGTTTCGTGAGTACTCGTATAGATATTACGAAATTATACTCTTTTAAATTAAAAGTCTAATATCGTCTTGAGGAAATCCCCAACTTATCAACAGTCTAGAGAATTTCGACTTCAGCCTGCGAATAACGGACGACGGTAAAACCGATCGGATTGATTAAGCGCAAGCCGACAAATTCACGGCCGGGGATAAAGAAAGCGGTAACCGATGCGGTCCAGTAGCGCACGCTCAAAATTCGCGCTTTGGTCTTTTGGTCCACGGCATTTTGAGACAGCTCATAAGTTTTAAAGTCAACCTTCCAAACCGGGCTGCGCTCCCCGCCAAGCTTTCCGATGGAAATAATTTCCACCTCCCTGACCACGCCGTCGTGGCGAATCTGCCCCCAGATTGATTCCCGATACTGAGTAAATTCATTATACACCCGGGGAGATGAAAGAAAGCTTAACATTCCGCCGGGATACCAGCGGGTCTGCATTTCACGTTCATCATTAATGATGGTGTTGCGCAGGATGACATACTGCTGAACAAATGTTTCCATCAACTGGTTTTTGGAGGCCATACGGTTGGTTATCGCTTCAGCGCGGACAATTCCGTCAGAAGTATCCTGATTGATAATCAGAAACGGTTCGACCGTCACCTGCGGCGCCAGTTTGAAAATTGCCAGCGACGTACTCATAAAAACCAGCAGTGAAACAATGGCGAAAAGAATAAACAGGCGCGACAGCCACATGTAATATTTGAGCTTAAATCCCGCTTTTTCCTGTTCGGTTTCACTGATGAACTCATGCGCCCGACCATTTGCATCCGTCAAAGACAGAATTTTGGTCCCTTCCAACATATTGTTCAAATCGCTCATCAGTTTCCCCGTCGCTTAATCTCAATACGCCGCACAGAACGGTATCGGATAAGATTTAAGCTGTTTTTCAAATTCTTCATCGGCCCGTTTCTTATATTCGGCGGTCACCTTATGATTGGCTTCTTCGGTTTTAATCCGTTCATCCAGTTCGGCGCCGCTGTCCGTTACATCGCTCAAAGAGATGTAGGCTTCTTTATCTTTGCGTAAAGCGGTAAAGATATTCTTAATTTTATCCAGGCGTTCTTCAACAATCTCGTTATCAGAGACATTAACGGCCTCCATTTCTTCTACACCCTCGTTGACCAGCGTATTTTTGCGCCGGTTCAGCGTATCTTTGGTCAAATCATAATCGGCCTGGCGGGCCAGATTATAGTCGGCCGACGGTGTAAAGCCGATTTTTTCAAATTGTTCGAACAACGTTTCTTTGGCTTCGTCCACACTCAGTTTCAATTCTTCCAAGGCCTGGCGATAACTGATTTCCTGCTCGGCAAAAGTCAGGAAATTGCCAAACTGGTTATGATCAAGCATGGCTTTTTTATAGACTTCGTCCTGCATATTTTTGGTATAGGACGAATTATCCTGGCTGGCTTCTTCCGCCATTTTGCTCAAACGGTTAAAGACGGCGGCAGGCGCATCGTTAAAGAAAACGCCGTTGTCAGCCGCCTTTAACAGCGTTCCCAACTCGCTGTGCGCCGCTCCGCCGGCAAAATCCTGAAATGTTGCGACTTTGCCCTGCGCGGTTACTTCTTCAACTTTGTCTTCTACCGTTACATAAAACTTGCCCAACAAACCCGGCGTCCCTTTCAGGGTAATTTCATTGCAAACCGGCATCAACGACATGGCGGACGGGCGGTAAGCCTTCTGTTCGGCCGTTGCCTTACTCGGCAGAGCCTTGCTGGTATAAATTTTAAACTGTCCGTCGGCGTTATCGATATCGACAATCTGGTCATCCAATTTGCAGGGATAACGGCCGCCGCGCATAAAGGTTGCGGCCTCACCGCCTTCGGAAAGCAAAACCTTCAAATCAACATCTTTATCGACAAAGGCTTTGCCGTTCAAGATGCGTTTCCAGATTTCGGGCATTTTGGCCCCGCTGTTGAGGAAACCTTCACGGGTAATGCCGCCGTCGGCCGTTTTGCTGACATTTTCATAATCGACATCATCGAAATGAACCATTTCCCGCAGCGGCGGCAGATATTCCTGCGGCGCGTTTTTGGGAATCATAAAGTCACGGTCTTTGGCGTAAGAACCGACAAAATATTCTTCATCAACTTTGCGGCAGTTGTCATTGGCACACGCCTGCTCAACCAACACTTTCTGGAACATGGAAGTCAACGGTTTGATAACGGCATCCGTTTTGGCATAAGCGCCGACGGCAGAAGAGAACTCGCTCAGGCCATCCACCGGAAGCGCCTGCAGCTTATCCATCAGGCCGTTATGAATTTCGGCAATCTTATCGCCGGCACGGCCGACATAAACAGCATCGCCGAGATTAAGCATTGACTTTTTGGCATCGTCAATCAACTGGTCGGCATAATTTTTGGTATCATCGGTCAGGCCGGTTGCGGTTCGTAAAATATTCAACAGACTGAACGGCGGAATTAATCCGTTGACTCCGGCTACCGGCAAGCCGATTTTTTCCTTGTAATAACTGATCAAATCCAAGGTTTTACGTGCATTGCGCTTGCTTTCAACATACTTTTTGGCTTCCGTCACTTTCTGATTGTAGGCCTGCTCAATCTGCTGAACTTGTGCAATATAACTGTTTTCAACCGCATCCATCTCGGATTTTACCGTTTCCAACTGCTGATTTAACCGCTCAATTTCTTTTTGCTTCTGCTCAACCTGGGTTTTAAGCGAAGCTGCGGTTTTTTCGCTGGCGGCGGCTTTTTCTTCATTTTCAGCACGCTGTACCTTTGCCAGAGCCATATCTTCGGTATCTTCCGCATTAACCTCCATGGTTTCCGATATTTCTCCCGTGGTATAGGTTCCGGTTTCAGCTTCGGTTGTCTTTTCTTCAACAACGGTTTCTTCTTCATAGGTCGTTGTTTCGGTCATTTGCGAGGTTTGTTCATCCAATTTGCGGTCAAGCTTGGCTTTTTCAGCCTGAAAATCTATCGGCTCAGAAGCGTTTGCGTTAACGGTGAAGGCCTGACGGCGCCCCGAATTAGGATACTGGGCACCAAAATACAGCGTCTGCGATAAACTGTATTTGACGGGCTGGTAAGCCGAATTATCACTGAACGGACGACGGAAAAGCGTTTTTTTCTGTCCGCTGCCGGTGCCTACCGTCGGCAGTGCGGCGGCGCCGTTTTCAGGATAGAGGCTGACTGAGCCGTCGTTATTGCTGTTGGTTTCAACCGGCATCAGCTTCTGGCGGGAAGCGGCTTCCGCTTCGGCGGCGCTTTGCTGTTCCGCCCGGTATTTCAGTTGTTTTATTTCGTCTTGATAGTCGGCAACGGCTTTATCGGTATCAAACAGGGCTTTTTTCTCCGTTGTCGCATTTCTTTTAACGGAATAGACCTTTTCCGTTTTTTCCGGCGAAACCTCGTAAGTTTCTTCATTATAGTCAATATCGGTTTTGCGCAGCATATTGTCTTCATCATCGCCGCGGCGTTCTTCCAAATCGATAATCAAACTTTCCTTGACTTCGACACCGGTATCGGCAGTCAGTTTATTCTGTCGGGCACTGTTCAGCTGTTCACTGTAGTCGGACAGCAACGTCGAGGCCCGTTCCATTTGCGTTTCCAGTGTTTTCCGGCGGCTTTCCAGCGGCTGCATCTTAGCGGCTTTGCTTTGCTGCGCCTGTTGCAGCAATTTATCGCGGCTGCTTTCCAGATCTTTCATTACCGAAGCCGGATCCGAACTTTGTTCTTCACTCTTTAACATTCCGGCCAGTTTATCAAGTCCGGCGCGGTTATTGGCACGCTCTTCTTCATCGTCAACCAGCAAATCGTTTAAAGGATAGGCAATATCGACGATAACGCTGCTGACGTCAAGCTGATGCAGATAATCTTTGACATTCTCATACTTGCCGTCAAGATACTGAGTATAGAAATTAATCTGGTCATTCCAGACGGGAAACTTCGTGCTCGGCATTCCCCATTGCGGCGATGCTTCATATTGATCCTGCGCCAAAAGCTGCGCCGCTTCGGCACCAATGTTAAAGGAAATCATCTGCGATTCACGGGTGGCCTTTTCAGCGGCAGCCGTCTGTTCCGGATTTGCCAAACTGGCCATATCCTGCTTTTCCAGATCGGCTTTAATGGTTTCCATGCTGTTGACATCGTCAATATCAATATCGGAGTTAATATCAATTGTTCCCAGTTCGTCGGTGTCAATCGGCAGCGATTCCTCCGACTTGGCAACTTCAAAAGCCTTAACGGCCCAGCCGGAAATTCCCCGGCGGGCATCATAGTCATTTATCGCCGCATCGGCAATGCTGCCTTTCCAAACCTGTTCAGGGTCGGGATAATAGCGTTTCAGGTATTGAATTGAACATTGGTCGGCAGCGGCAACGGCATCCAGAGCCTTCTGATGCAGCTGTTTATATTGCTCATAGTTTTCAAATATTCCGCGATAGCTGTCGAGTGCCTGAAGCAGATTATGAACGTCCAGTGCATCCTGCGCTTTTTCGTAAAGCGGGGCAATTTTATCAAGTTCAAGAACTTTTTCCTCATTCCCGGCAAAAGGCGAAGCAATCAGCGGTTCGGAAGCATCTTCAAAACTGACAGTGCCGTATAAGGAAGGATCATAAACATATTCTTCGTCATCATCCTCCTCTTCAACATCGGCTGCCGCCGCTTCATTTTCGGTTTTTAATTTGAAATCAGCCTGCGTTATCATTCCCAATTGGCCGAAAGCCAGCGTTTCACTGGTTGAGACTGCGCCGAGAGAAGCCGTTTTTATCGGTTCATCACGCCACAAAGACGAGGTTTTAGCGGCCTCTTTGGCTGCTTTTTCTTTAGCTTTACGCTCCTTTTTGGAGACATAGGGCGCAGGTTTTACCTGTTCACGAAGCATCAGCGCCGCTTCGTACTGGGCTTTCATCGCCGTTACTTCCTGCGTAATTTTAAGAATGCTGTCCATGGTTTCGTAAGCATTAAAGGCGTTTTTGCGGGCGCCGTTCTCGTCATCGCCGCTTTCGGCACCGTCACCGCCGCCACCGCTGAACGTAGCGCTCAGCGATTCAACCTGAACCGCCAAATTAGGCATTTCCTGCTCAAGCAGGCGCACCGAAGTATAAATTTCAATAACAGTATCCTGATAAAATTCTTCGGCTTTTTCCTTATAAGCCACACAGGCGGCAAAGCTGTCGGCATCTTTTTCACAATCGACCGGATAAGCCAGGAACAGCGTATATAAAGCCTTTTTCACCGATTCAGCATCATAAATATCGGCGATTTTGGATTCCTGAATCGTCTTGGAGCCGGGAATAGCCTGCTTTTCCTTTTTCTTGAACAGTCCGCCCATAAAGCCGGTAAACTTGTCCATATATTTCTTTTTGGCCGACTTGGCGGCTTTGGTCATATTATTGGCATAAGTCTGAGCCTGAGCGGCATACATCTGAGCCGTCGCTCCGACATTTTCAAGACTGAAAGTAACGTCCGTCGGAGCATCGACCGTCGGCGTTACCGGTCCCGGCGGGAGCAGGAATGCATGAGCCGTCAAGCCGGAAAATATAACCAGAGAGGAAGAAAGCGCCGCAATTTTAGTCAATTTAATCATTGTTTCCTCCTACTTTAACAGCCCCGTCACACCGCTGCTGTTAAGATCCTTAGCGGCTGAACCGGCTTCTTTGGCCAAATTCAGAATGTTTTCTTTATTTATTTTGCTCGGCTTTTTATATTTATAATCGTCCAGATTAAACTGGGTAACGTCTTTGCTCGGGTCTCGCAGTTTATAAACCGTCAGTTTAGCCAAATCCATCGCGCTGCGCATTTTCATATCTGCAATCAGCATCTGGGTATAGACCAGCAAAGTTTCCATATTTTTGACTTTAAGCTGGGTATCCATGGCAATTGCAGCCGTGGCGCCGTCCATCATGGTTGCGCTGTCAGCCGTCTCCTGCGCATCTTCATTTTTTTCATAACGGTTAATTCTGACCTGCAACGCCGTTGCATAGGCGGTCAGCACATCGTTTGCCGCGGTTTTGTTACGGTATTTTCTTACCTTTTTGATACTGGCGGAAGTAATGTCCTCGTTTTCGGGAATAAAGTTATTGGCAATCGTTTTATTCAGTTCGGCGGCAGACTGCTTGTTGCCGAACAAAGATTTGAAAGCTCCGGCCGCTTCGGTTGCCAGCCCCATGCTGTCAGCCGCGGCAACATCGCGGAGATTTTGGATTTTGGCGTCAACTTCGGCAATCAAAGCATCGCTTTTGGCCTTTTCTTCCGCTTCGCGTTTATCAAACTGTTCCTGCAGAAAGCGAATAGTCTCATTATTAGAGATAATTTTGGTTTCCAGTTCTTCTTTACGGGAAGGATCCTCGGCAATCATCTGCTGATAGGCCGCATTGTTGTCCTGATAAGATTTTATCTGCCCTTCAAATTCGGTTTTGCGGGCCGCGGCGGCGGCTTCATATTCGGATTCAAGCGACGAACGCTCATTTTTCAGCTGCAAAAGCTCTTGCGCCGACTGGGTTTTGGATGCCGCCGCAGAGACCGCCCCGGCAGCACCTCCGGCCACACCGGCAACGCTTTCGCCAGCGGCTCCCGTTACATCGCCGACGGTTCCGGTTACTTCGCCCTGAATGTCAGAGACGGTTGAAGTTGCCGTATCTTTAACGGAATTGACGGCTCCGACAGTGTCGCTGATAGTCTGGTCAACCAGCGCCTTTTGTTCTTTAACCCATTTGGCCATTTCGGCCACGCCTTTGCCATAGGCGATCATGGTCTGAATGGTGGTAGATTCTTCAAATGCCGTTTGTGCCTGCTTGGCCCATTCACTGACGGTTTCCTGCGCTTTATTGGCGGTGTGGCTGACATCAAATTTAATGGTGGCAGAAGCCTCCCCTCCCGCAACGGCAAAAAACAAAGCCAAAGGCAGTATGTGTCCGAGCTTATTCATCTTCATCCTCCTCCGGCACAAAAGAGAACTGGCGGCTGCTTTGCGTGGTTTTGAACTCAAACAGGGCAGCGTTAATAATCATGATCCGGCGCCAACGTTCTTCCATTCTGAGCGCGATTTCCTTAGTGTTTTGGAGAATTTCCCGACTGTCCTTATGCTCTTTGTCTTCCGACTTTTCTTTGGCAAGATTGGTGCGGATTGTAAAAGCCTGCGCATAAAGGTTGGCAAAGTTTTCACGCTGAACGGCCGCCATTTTTTCATCCTGTTCCTTGGTCACTTCAACGGAATTGACCGCTTCGGCCTGTCCGTCGGCAGAAACCGAACTCTTCGGCCGCTGGGTAAAATAGTTGGTTTTGACCGCATCCCGAAGTTCTCCGGAATCATTGGTATCAACCGTGGTCATAAAACCGGGCAGCTTGCCGCCCATCGTATTTAAAGCGCCTTCGGGGTCGCTGGCAATATTTTTGGCGGCATCTGCTTTGTCCTTAACGGCCTGAATATTGCTTTGAGCTTCGTTTTTAACGTCATTTACCGTTTTGGCGGCATCTTTTATCGGCCCGGCAACGCCTTCAGCCGCAGAACGCAGATCCGCCTGAATTTCATTCAGGTCGTGCTGAATGCTTTCGGCCTCCTTAATACCGGTTTTAACAGTACCTATTACTGTCTGCGGAGCCTCAATGTCCGCCCGGGCGACGGAGGAAAAGCCCAATATCGCCAGCGGCAAAGCCCAATATGTGACGAAACGCTTTATCATTCATCTTCTCCCTCTGTTTCACCGAGGTCTTCCTTGGTGAAACCGCCGACCTGATTGAACGCGTCAATGCTTAACTGAGCCGCAGCCATTGCGCTTAAGGCGTTAAGCAGCGTTTGCTCGCCGCTGTTGGTCATGGCCAAGCCGCCGGAGTCATCACGCGACGTTGAAGCGCTGGCCAATGTTTCTTCCCGTTTGTCCTGTACCTGTTCCTGATATTTGGCGGCAATAACCTTTTGCTGCATGCTTTCGGCTACCGTTGCTATGGCAATTTCCGCCGTAGCTTTGGTGAATAGCGCTTTGCCTTCCTCCGCAACCTGATTGTCACTGTCAGACTGGTGGGTAATCAACTGTTTCAGGCAGTTCTGCATAACCGAAGTATCCTGCAGCTGATCAACCCCGATGTTGCAATAGTCAACAATCGTGTCTGGAATAATCGTCTCTTCATATTCGCCGTTATGAATTACACCGTCGGGAATGCTTTCCCCGCTGTCTTCCGCACCGAACATCAGGGTTTCGGAATAGCTGCCGGCAGCCAGATTGACGGATTGTTTCAGCTCAAAGAGCGAAGCCTGATTGTCTTTTTTTATCGTTGCGCGCTGGCGGAAACTGCGTCTGGCCGGTTGGGTTTTAACCGCGGCAGGAGCGGCTTCAACGGCGGCTGACGGCGTTGCTGCCGATGTTGCCGATGTTGCGGCCTGACCGGTTGCTGCTGCGGAAACCGCGGACGGGGCTGCTGAAGCGCGGGTGCGAATGCTGCGGCCGACGGCCTGGGTTTTAACCGCGGCAGGAGCGGTTTCAACAGCGGCTGACGGCGTTGCTGCCGATGTTGCCGGAGTTGCGGCTTGACCGGTTGCTGCTGAGGAAACCGCAGCCGGAGCTGTCTGAAGGGTACCGGTTACGGTTGAAACGGCCGACGATTGGACAGCGGCAGTTCCGGCTGTCATATCTTTGCGGCCGAACGGACGGCGATTGAGTTGTTTTCCGCCGGTGACCGTCTGAGCTGCGCCGGTAACCGCGGCAACAGGCTGCTGCGCCGACATATCTTCCGGGGCAACCACAGCCGACATGTCTCCGGCAGCAGGCGCAAGAGCTGTTTCGGCTTCATCTGCCGGTTCAGCGGCAACATCGCCGGCGGCAGGAAGCGTTTCAGACACGGCTTCAGAATCTGCAGCCGGCATCTGTTCATAAATCTTTGCGTCAGAATTGATTCCGGCTTCATATTGAGCAACATAGTCATCGACAAAACTGCTGTCGGCGGCGGCACTGCCGGATTGTCCGCCAATGGCCGACTGGAGTTCGTTCTTTTCTTCACGAACGGTTCTGACGGCATCGCCGACTGTCGATTTGGCGTCGTTGACGGTTGATTTTACTTCACCGACCGTTGACTTGGCATCGGCAATTGCTCCCTGTGCGGTTGCTTTGGCATCGTTTACCGCAGCCTGAGCGTCGGCAGCCATTTGTTTGGCCTCGTCAACCTGAGATTTGACGTCGTTGACCATGTCTTTGCCTTCCTGAATTTTCTTTTCGGCATCTTCTTTCAGTTTTTTGGCTTTTTCAATTTTCTTTTTCTGTTTTTCGAGTTTTTCTTTTTTCTCTTCTAATTTTTTCTTCTTTTCTTCCAGGCGTTCTTTTTCTTTCTGGAGTTTTTCGGCTTTTTTCTTGGCTTTTTCGAGGTTGTCACCGGCAAATTTGGTTACGGAGGATTTGGCATCGCCGATGGCACTGTTCATTTTGCCGCCCAGTTTGGTGGCTTCGGTTACGATTTTGGACTGTTTGACCAGTTCGATTTTGGAGGAAATTCCCTCTTTAATTGCAGTCAAATCCAGCGTAGGCCATTGCGCCTGTGCCGGAGAGGACAGAGACATGAGCAATGACAACCCGAACAGGGTTATCAGTTTTTGATGTTTTAAAATACTCATTGCAACCTCCATACGCCAAGTAACCGTATATTTTAATAATACCAAAATTTGCGCCATTTATAAACGCCTAATATGCATATCAGCCAATATTTAAATATTTTGTAACAAAGTTCGCTTCGCCGTATTCCTTAATCAGTTCTTCAACCAGCAGAACGTTCTTACGGCCGGAATTGTACAGTTTCAGATATGGCCCGAGACCACTTAAATCGACGTCCAGAATAACGGATTCACCGGTTGCCGGGCGGGAAAGCAAAATCGCATAAGGAAAATCGCGGTAGCTTTTGCCGAAAATAAAGTCGATTTCGCGCTGGGTCAGGTTCCAGTTGGCATAGTCTTCCGGCATGGCCTGCGGGTTACGGAAAAAGATGACGGTTTGACACTGACCGCGAATAACCTCGCCGACACCGAGTTTGTCAACGATGTTCGGCTGTTGGAAGGCGCAGAGGTAAGCCTGACGTTTTTTACGTCCTTCCTGCAGACCGATGATAAAGTAATCGCGGAACATCGGGTGTTTTAACATCGGCGCGGTTTCATCAATCATAATCAGCGAGGGTACGCCGGTATCGCCGGTTTCAGCCATAATACGGTGCATGATGTAGCTGATGACGGCCGGAGCCAGCGTTTCGTCTTCAAAAATATGGGTAAAGTCAAAAGCCATAAAGCGTTTGCTGGCCAAGTCCAGGCTGTCGTTTTCGGCATTGAAAATATTGCCGTACTGGTCAGGATTAATCCAGCGGAAGAGCTCGCGGCGCATATTGCCGGTCGGCGAAAAACAGCTTTTGTAAAGGTTTTTCAAAATCCGTTCCTCGGGTTTCAGATAGTCAAACGCCGTGGTCACCGCGCGGCCGATTTCCTTTTCGGACAGGGCATCGTCAACCATGGTAATCGCCTTCAGCCAGCGGCGGAGAAAGGCGCGGTTGTTCGGCGTGTTGCGGCAGTCAAACGGGTTAAGAGAGACGTTTTTTTCATCGCCGTCAAAACCGACATAAGCCCCTTGAACCGCACGGGTAAAGATTTCCGCACCGCGGTGACGGTCAAAGAAGAAAACTTTCAGGTCATGGTGGCGCATCGCCTGTCCGGCAAGGAAGGTCAGCAAAGTGGTTTTACCTTGTCCGGTCGGTCCGATAATGCAACAGTGGGCCACAGCGGAATCTTCGGTTGAAACATGGAATTGGAAACGGTAAGCCGAACCGGAAGTGGTGCGGAAAATGGAAATGGCTCCCGGACCCCAGTCACTCTTCGGCAGGCCTTCAGACGGTTTGTCAAAAGAAATGGCCATGGCAACAACCCGCGACAAATAACGATAAGTGCGCGGATAAGCGTCATAAGTCGGAAACTGGTTAAAGAAAGCCGCCTGAGCCACCCAGCCCTCCCGAACCGGAGTAACGCTGAAGAGACGGCAGATACGCTGCACTTCGCTTTCGCCGAATTCGATTTCCTCCATGGTTTCGCCTTTGATAATAATGTCCATGGCATATTCGGTCAGCGCCTGATAGTCGGCGTCGCTGTCTTCAATGGCAGACAGGGCTTCACTGTATTGATTGATGACATCCGGCGAAAAACTGGTCACTGCGGCCATGCGCTGCTGCTGCATCAGCAAAGCGCGGGCGTGCGGTTTGAAAATAGGCTTAACGTTATGAAGCATGGTCAGTTCGCAGTCAATCGAGAGCAGCGAGGCAATCATTCCCTCGTCCATATAATCACCTGAACTGCGAATGCCCATAACAATGGCAAACATTTCCTTGTCGCCGGAGAAGAATTTAATCAGCCCTTTTTCATCGGTAAAATGGATATGGTCGGCAGTCAGCAGTTCATTGAGCTGATATCCCTCGGCTCCGCGCACTTTGGGCATCGGCTTGGAGAGCGGGCTGCAAATCTTGGAAAAAATTGCCAGCGGGCTGTCGGCGGCGGCACTGTCTTCAGTTTCAAACATCGGTTTAACACCGTAATCGTTCAAAGTGGCGAGCAGTGCCTGAGAAGCGTAGTTGAGGTCTTTCAGCGCCTCAGGGCGGTCAGCCACGGAAAGGACGATATAGTGGCCGTTGCTGTAAACGCGGTCCAAATTGTTGCGCCAGGTCATGGAAATCTGCTCCAGCAGCTGGTTGCCGAAATCGCCGCTGTCGGCTTCCATGGAAATTCTTTCGCGCAGGGTAATCACCCGGCAGACCACCTGCAGGTCGGACATTGAATCAATCCATGATTTGCGCGCCTCCATCATGGACAGGCTTTTTTCATCCGTCACAAACGACAAATCGACCCCTTCAACCTTGAACACGCGGGCAAAAGAGCCGTTATAGCAGCGGATGGTTATGCCGTCGGCCATCAGCTTGTTAAAGGGCAAAAAGTCAGCCACCCGGGATTCCTGCGGCTGAGGCAGAATAATCCGGCCTAATTTGGTGGCCCATAATCCGGCAAAAGCGGCCGCGGAAACAAAGCCGATGACGGCGACCGCAACCTCAATACTGGACAAGCCTTGAACAAAAATCGTAAAAAAGTCAAAATCAGGGCGCAAATTTATTCCCCTTTTCTTTATAAAGGTTGTTACTAATCCGGCGGCATTGGCCGAAAGCCTGAATCATGGAGGAAATGTGCGGTTCTTTGCCGCCCCAGAGCACAATAACGCCGTGCGCGGCAACAATCGTTACAATGAAAATCAGCGGGTTCATTTTAAACACGCCCATGCACATAAACATCAGCGGAAACTGAATACCCAGATTTAAAAGCGTCGGCAGGAACGGCCCCCACAAGATCTTGGGAGGATTGGCTACGGCTTTTAATATCATTTCTCTCATCGCGACAAATCCTGACGTTTGGTTTGATTCTAGCGCAATCTCATTTAGTTGCAACAAAAAGCTATACTTAACAACACCCTGCCCGTCGTTGAGCCTGTGTTTCAAAAACGAATCTCAACCGCCGGGAAAGGGTTTCCCTTATTGTTCAGTATATCCTTTTTTTATGAAAAATCCCTTAACACGGGGACAAACAAGACAGGAAAGGAAAATGCGGGCAGCATGGCACCACATAAAAAAAAGGATGTCCAAAGACATCCTTTTTTTTAGCTATCAGGTTTGTGCATCAAAATCATTTTGAAGGAGACGCCATCTTGAAACCACATTTTTTACAAGCGGCAGTAAGATTAGCATCTGCACCTTCCGGTGCCATAAAGCATTCTTCTTTCACTCCTTTTTGTTTACACCATTTTTCCATTTCTTGATCGTATTCCTTCTGAAGCTCATCTTGTTTTGCATTAAGCTTTTCAACACATGCTTGAGCTTCGGCAGCCGCTTTGTTCGGATCTGTTGACTTTACAGAATTAGCACATGTTTTGCAAATGCTATCTCCGCTCTTACATTGTTCAGCTAATGCACTTTTAATTTTCGACAAATCCGATCCTGTTGTTTGCGTTGTTGCCGCAGGCTTTTCTTCCTTTTTCTCCTCTTTCTTTTCTTCTTCCTTCTTACCGTTCAGGGCTTCTTTGACACTTTCAGCCGTTGCGCGGTTATATTCGTTGACCAGCTCGGTTTTAACCTTGTTGCCTTTGGCATCATAGGTCACTTTATTACCCGCGCTGTCAGTAACGGTTCTGGAACCGTCCGGGCTTTTAACAACCGTTGTACCGTCTTTGGTGGTTGTGGTGGTGCCGTCCTTATTGACTGTGGTTACAGTCTTACCGTCTTTGGAGGTGGTGCGAACCGAACCGTCGCCAAGAGTTTCGACCTTTTTGCCGTCAGCGGTTGTCTGCGTGTTTTTAACATAGCCGGAAGTCTTTTTAAAGGCCTCTTCTTCGGCTTTAGCCTGTTCTTCCCGTTTGGTTGCATCACTGCGGAAGTCAAACATTCCGTTTTGTTTACTTTGTTCCGCGGTATCCATACCTTCGGTTACCGCCGTTCCGACACCGAAGCCGACACCGAGAATTTTACCCAAAGCCCCGTCACCGCCGATAGACTGGCCTTCATTGGCCGCATTGGCTACGTTTTTAACCGAGTTCGAGGCATTGTTGGCAATGTTGCCGACTTTGTTAATTCCGGAGAGAATGGTCGAACCACCGCCGGCTCCGTCATTTTCAAGCCATTTATTAACGCCGGTTTTATTATTGTTCACCGTTTCTTCCATTTGTTCCATATATTTCTTTTCCTGCTCACTGCAGTTACCGGCATTACATTTTTTCGTTAACTTATCAAGTGTTTCCTGAGCTTCGGCCCGGGCCTCGCGCGCCGCATTGGTTGAACCGGCGTCACGAATATTGTTAGACAGATTACCGGCATTGGTCGCAATATTATTGGCCAGAACTTGCCCGGAGTTGACAATCGTACCGGTTGCATTGGCCACAGCGCCGGCCGCATTAATAATACCGTCCAGTCCGCCGCCACCGCTCTTAATCTGAGCGGTCATATTGGAAACCGCAGATTTAACGTTGCTGACCGTCGATTTGGCCGCTTTATACATATCGCTGGCATTGCGGACCGCATTTAAACCGGCCGTAATCGAGCCTTTCAAATCTTTTAGTGACCACTTCTGCTTTTTCCCGGTAACCGTGACTTCCGGCAAAATCTGATTACAGAAAGTGCTGTTTTTATCCAAATCCTCATCGCAGTCGGTTACCTGACCGTCACTGCCCTGAATATCAGAGAAACCGGCCGGCAGATATTTACCAAAACGCAGGGTATTATCTTTGCCGGTGGTAAAATACTCGATAAACGGCGTCATCATCGATAAGAGGAACAAACCGATACCGATGTTGGCCAGGTGTTTCCAGTTCATTTTTCCGAAAATAGCGGCATAAGCAAGCGCAACCATACCGAAACCGGAAATAATGTAAGCGATGACCCGCAAATCGGCCAAGGTGGTGGTGGCTTTGCAGGCAATCAACAGAAAGACGTTACCGCCGATTTCATCCGCGCTGCACATTTTCGGCGCATTGGACTGAGCTTCGGCCAAATCTTCCTTGGCCTGCTCAATGATACCGTCGGCATCCTCCGCAGCGGCAATAGAGGCTTCCTGCGCATCTCGTTCCGCCATATATTCGGCAGCCGCTTCATCTTCATCCTGAGCATAAAAAGCATTGGCTTTCTGGTTGGCCGCATCTAAAGCCGTTTGAGCAGATTCCGCACTGGCTCGGGCAGCAGCCAAATCGGCCAGATCTTCATCGTCGCATTTGCCTTTGGCGCATTTTTCTTCAAGTTTTTCAATCTTTTTATTGGCCTTTTTCAGGTCTTTTTCCGCCGATTTCTGTTCTTTTTCAATAGCCTTGCGCTGCTCTTTTTCGGCTTTGGCTATGGCTTTTTCTTCTTTCTTAGCTTCTTTTTTGGCGGCTTTATTGTCTTTCTTAACGTCTTTCTCGACTTCTTTCTGATTTTTTTCAGCTGTTTTTAAATCTTGCTGAGCCTGCTTCAACGCTTCATTGGCCGCCTTCATTTCTTCCGGCGTGCTGGCGTTTTTCAAGCGTTCCTGAGCCGCCGCAACACCCTGCTGGGCCTGCTCGGTCAGTGCTTCCATATTTCTGATACGTTCATCCCCGGCATTCAAGGTGTCGGCATATTTTTCTTTGGAGGCGTCACGCTGGTCATATCGCTGCTGCTGTGCATCATAAATTGCCCGAGCTTCGTCACTTTGTCCGGCGGCGGCATTACGTGCCTGATTTTTGGCAATTGTTTCCTGTGTTTTTTTATCCAGTGTGCTCCAACCGCCGATTTCTTCTTCATCGGGAGCTTCTTCCTCTATAACCGGAGGTACGATTGATTGCGCCATAACCGGCACAACCATATAATTCAGGCCGAAACCAAAACAAAGCAGAAATGATAAATTTTTTATCAATTTAAGTAAGTTTCTCATAGCAGCCTCCTTGTTTAGTTCCGTCTCTTTAATAATTTTTTTCAGCCGATATAATATAAAAGCCTTCAGCTCCGTGTGATTAAATCATCCGTCATTTCTGATTGTCATTCGCACTAATCAAACTGTCCGTTATCATTTCGTCGGTGATGACATCGCTGTCAACCATATAGTTGATGATACCGGCGGTCAGCGCAATAACGACCAAACCTATGATGATCGCAACCAGCCATTTCCAGTTCAGGGTTCCGAAAAAGCCGCCGATAGCAATCGCGACAATACCGAAACCGGACACGGCATAAATAATCTCCCGCATTCCGCCGAAAATTTTAGCTCCGTGATTGGTTAAATCACTGAACAGGGCCTTGTCTTCAGCAAAGGAGTTTGTTGCAAATAAAATTGAAGAAACAGCAAACACCATTACTGAAAAGACCAGGAATTTCTTTAATTTTATGCACAACATCTTCTCACCCTTTTCCCGTAAATAATTTCTGAGCTTAGCCAGCAGATAAGCAAAAGGGAGGGTATATGGCGTATGTCTCGTTAAGTTTTCCATAGTTCCCTCCCTTTAGTTATCATTAAGCAGCTAAGCGCTGATTAAATATTACCGAAAGTCGTTGCCAAGCCGGCATCGGTAGAACCGGTTGCATATTCAACGATTGAACCGGCAGCAGCCAGAATACCCAGACCAACGGCCAAGCCTGCAAACCAAGTCCATTTTACTTTACCGATAATGGCCTGGAAGGCAATACCGACCAAACCGAAACCACCCAGAATAAAGGTAATGGTTTTTACGTTATCGAATACGTTACGGGTTTTTGTCTGCGCCGTGCTCATCAAGCTGGCACCGTCAGCCCAGGCATCCCCGCACAAACCCATTGCAACCAACAAGGTCAGGCAGCAAAGAGTTAAAATATTTCTCTTTAAAAATTGCATAATCTTTCTCCTTCAATTAATTTAGCAAAACTTCTTATACTCTTTTAGGATAGCTAATTTTTAGCATTTTTACCAGCCTAAAAAGACTTGGACAAAAAGAGATAACTCGTTGTTTTAATGTAATAATTTTTCCTGTAACAAAAAATTCACAGAAGTTAAATAAACCTAAACACCTTATTTCTACCCCTAAAAAGTAAATTTTTCTCTAATAAAGCCGAAATCAGAAAATCACTTTCCGGGAAAGCAAAGCCCCTATATTCCGACAAACGGAAAAAATTTTTTTCAAACCTTTGTGCATAAAATTATATCTGCTTGCCAAGAGTCGCATATTGAATTATCAAGGCTTTAGAGGGATTTTATTTTATGGGAAAAACGAGTTTAAAAACATTTGTTTGCAGCTTTGTTTTCTCTTTGTTCACGATTTTGAGCGTAAACAAGGAGTTTTTCAGTGTTCCCAAACCCTCTGACACTGAAATTAAAATTCCCAACAAAAATATTTCCCTGTTTTTCAAGAGCCTGCCCTCTCCCGCCAAAGCAGCCAAAACCATTCCGGTTAAAAAAATTGCCTTGTCGGTGCCCGTTTCTCCCTCAACGGAAAAACTGTCCGAAGTTTCGGCAGAAGACCCCATCCCTCTGACTTTTGCCGGCAACGACATTGAATTTGATCTGAACGAAAAAACCGCAGAAGCTTCTGTCAAGGCCGCAGAGGCCGTTTCCGCGCTTCAGCCGGCTCCGCAACAGACGGTTTCCAAGGCGGAACCGGCGGCTCCTCCGGCTGAAAAGCCGCAGACCATGGAAGACAAAATTGCGGCAAATTATCAGGAAATTATCGGCAGTGCTCCGCCGGTTGACGAAAACGAATTACAGCAGCCGATTGAAGACCCGGTTCCGTTCAGCAATAAAATCGTTCAGGCCAAAGTTCAGATTATCCGCCCCAACGAAGAACGGGCCCGGAAGAAGAAAATGACCACCGTTTCCCAAGAGCCGGAAACGGTTTTGGCGCAAGCGGATATTCCGATTACGCGGGAAGAAAAAGCCGAGCCGGCTCCCAAACCGGAGAACATTCTCGCCCCCGAGATTGCGGAGGAAGAGGAAAGCTTTATTATCGCCCGCGTTCCCGATGAAGACGACAACGAAGGAAACAACGAAGACAACCTTGTCCCCGACAAACCGCTGCCGCCGACTTTCAAAGTCGCCAAAGCCGCACCGAACCCGGATACGGCGCCTGATTTTCCGTCCAAAGAGCAAATAAAAGCTGTCTCTTATA
>OWIM01000166.1_pt1 | contig 41384 bp, 81 predicted proteins | sample 1732751 | NCBI WGS metagenome assembly OWIM01 (sample SAMN05065749, study PRJEB22554) | human gut metagenome | biome: ENVO:2100002; feature: ENVO:00000062; material: ENVO:00002003 | host: Homo sapiens | place: USA
TAGCTGTTGCGCTGGTCAGCGGCTCTCCGTTGATGGCAAGCGCCGCCGTGATGGCTTCAACCGTTCCTCCGGTGGGAATGGCGATGTTGCCGCCATAGGAGACCCTAAACAGGGCGCGATTTTGATTGGTGAGTCCGCGAAGCGTGACAATGCCTGCGCCCTGACGATGCACGATACACGGCTTGCTATTGACCGCCGTTTCGGTCAGTGGGACGTTCTGCCCGGCAGGGACCAAAGCAATGCTAGAATTACTAAACTCAGCCATACTGGTATCACTCCTTTCTCTGATTTGCCCCAAAAGGGGCAAACGCACCATTTGCGACCATTTCCGCGTAGCTGGGCGCAAATAATTCGTCCGCTTTACGCAAAAGATCGGCATAATTGCTAAGATCGTACATGCTCATTTCACTCTTGTCCAGAGTTGCAATGTGATCGACAAATTCCTGCTTAAGTTCGTCAACCGTTTTCACAAAATCATTCCTTCCTAAAGGGGTCGAAATCGACCCGTTTAAAATACAGCGGCAGGGCTATTGCCCCGCCGCGTTTGTCGTTAGTATCGGCACGGGGCCGACCATTTTGTTGACGTCAACAAAATCGTCAACAAAAAGCTATGCTATGCAGTTGTCAGCAGCCGCAGCCCTGATTGCAGCCGCAGCCGCCGTAACCGCTGCCCGCCCACGGGTTACAGGTAATGTAGGCGGGCGAAGGGCACGGACGCAGCTGCGAGATCAGATAGTTGTTCTGCGCGGCCTGAGATGCCGCCAGTTTCAGATTCTGATTCTCGGTCTGGAGGTCGGACAGCTTGCTCTGCGTCAGGAAGTCGAGGATGGCGCGGCTGTTCTGGTTGTTCGCGTCAATGATGTCGCGTGTGGCGTTCTGCACGGTGTTGCGCGTGTCGCACGCCTGCGCCGCCATGTCGTAGCGCACCTGCGCGATCGCGGCACGGTTCTCGCAGCAGCAATTCGCGGCCTGCATCTGCATGGCGTTGAGCTGCTGCATCAGCGCCGCCTGCTGGTTTGCGCGGGACAGCTCGGACTGTGCAAAGCCGTTTGCCATCGCCATGTTAGTGCCGTTGACAAGCTGCGCCTGCTGGTAGAATCCGTCGCAAAGACCCTGATTTACACTGTCGATCTTGCGCTCGACATTGGCAAAATCAGAGGTCAGCACATAGCCGTCGACCACGCCGCCGGAATTGCCGCCGTTGTTGCCCCAGCCATTGCCGCCCCAGCCGCAGAAAACAAACAGGAAAAGAATGATGATCCACCACGCGCCATCACCGCCGAAGCCGCCAAAGCCGCTGTTCATCATGCCGGTTGGCGCAACAGGCATAGTGGCCTGAACGCCGCCGTCAGAAAGAGACATAGTATCACTCCTTTGAAAAATTTTTATTCATCAAATCGTGGCCACGATGTTGATTTATGTTGATGATTACTGCATCAGGCTTTGAAACTGCTTCGCCATCTGCTGTAGCTGGTTGAGCTGCTGCTGGTTCAGCCTACCGCTCTGCAAGAGCTTTTCGACCTCGGCTTTGGGGTCGCCATTGAAATTTGATTTGAACTGGTTGAACTGCTGCATCATGTGCTGGAACTGGCCTACCGGCCCCGGCATCTGCCCGCCGCCCAGCGCGGCCATGAACGGATTAGTCATCGTCCTCGTCCTCCTCGACCTTGCGCTTCTTCTTGCTCTTTATTTCGCCCACAAGCGCCGCCAGCGCGTCAAACTCCTTGCGGGTGACAAATTCCACGCCCGGCTTTTGCGGCGCGTTAGAGGCCGTTTCTGCACGTTCTACGAGGTCGTAAATCTTGAGCGTCGGCTTGCCACTTGCGTCGGACTGCTTGAGGTACACGGTGGGGGCGGTGGAATCCCACAACGCTACGGCAGAGTTGGGCGCGATGAGATAGCCTCTCGCCTCCTGCTCGCTGCTCACCCATTGCACGCCGCCGGTCGCAACAGGATTTTGCGGCACGGGAGGCGGAGCGGGCTGCATCATCTGCTGCTGCCGCATCTGCATAAGGTTGTCCGGCATCGGCTGTGGATAATAAGGGTTTTGATAGTACGGATTAAAAGCCATGTCATTCAGTCTCCTTTACCCAAAAATAGATCACCGTCTCATTGCTGCTGTCCCATGAATCAAAGATCGCCCCGTCCTGCACGCATACCACATGGCCGGACAGGGCTAAAATGTATGTGCCTGCCGGATGCTCGTTTGCAAACTGCCCGACGGTATAGCACAGAGGACAGGTGTCCGGAACGATGTAGCGCCGATAACCGAGAGAGTGCAGATACGCGCCCCAGGTCGCATTGGCCGACGGCATGTCTCCGTCCAAATAGCCTTGTATGGCGAGCGCGAGATACGTTTCGCCCCAGTCTTTTCCGGTCGCTTTGGAGATTGCCCGAACGGTGCAGTCGCCCACATTCTTGCCATAAGGTGACGGATTATAATAGCTATACATGGAGCAGCTCCGCGAAGAAGACGTAGGTGCGCAGCTCATCCGGCTCGGGGAACAGCACCAAAATATCCCTCGCCATCTGCTCGGTGAATCCCAATGCCAAAAGCCGTTCGTACATACAGCGCACCTCCTTTTCTGCCTCTATGGTACAAGAAAACCCCTTTCCCAAAGTGCCGGAAAAGGGGATGAAAAGTGTACGGCGAAATTCGTCGAACGATTGCGCTTGCAAATTCTGACGGAATATGCTATTTTTGTCACGACGTGCTCCATGCGTCATTCATACCCCCCATAAAGGAAAAGAGCCGCACCGTTTGGTGAAGCTCTTTTCCTATTCAAAGACTTCCGATGCGATTTTGCGGTACGCCTTTCGGCGATACTTTTTGACCGTATCCGGCGACAGGTTCATTTCAAATGCCACCTGTACGCAGGAGCGGCCCCGCACGTCGCACTCGACGAGGCACGCCATTTCGTCGGGCGGAAGCTCAAAGGACCGAATGTATGCCACGGCCCGCCGCGGGGCCATAGAGGATAATTTTGCGCGGATCGCTCGGTGCTGCTTGTCCATGCTGTGCGCCGGGGCTTGCAGAGCGCTCACGCGAGGGGAGGCATGCCTCCCGCCCGTTTTCCTTTCGTTATTTTAGAATTTTTTCGAGATATGCGTAAACATATTCCCCCCACGCTCTTTGCGTCGCGGGGCCGAAGGAGTTATCCACATCCAGCTCATAGCCGCAAGCGTTAAGAAGCTCTTGCAGCTTGCCGACCGCCGCGCCCTTGTCGCCGCGCGTGAGCACGGTCTTGTCCGCTGGATATTTCGGCACGCCGAAGCCGCGGATATAGCGCCCGTTGATCTCCAGCGTCCGGTAGCCGCACTCATGCTTGCTGCCCTTGTTCCCCTCGAACACATTGACGCAGTTCCCGACCACGCGCGTCACGATGCCCGTGTGGTTGGGCGCGCCCGTGCAGTCCGTGAGGGCGTAGTCCTTGCGGTCGTTCCAATGGTAGAAGACCTGTTCGCCGATTTTGGGAACGTGTGCGTCGTCCTCGACCCATTGGCCGCGCGCCTGATACCACCGCATCTGCTCGCCGCAGCTGCACTCGATGGGGAGCACCTCTGTCAGGCCGCAGAGGATCGCCGCCGCGGACACCATCGCCGCGCAGTAGTCGTCCGAATAGGCGAGCTTGTAGCCGCGCGGGTGCGGGAGGTAGCTGTTGTAGGCGTCCACGATGCTTTTATGCACCGCATCGCCGCGTACAGCGCCGACCCAGCCCGTCATGGTCTCAAGAAATTTCTTCATTTTTGCGTTTCTCGGTCTGCGTGCCGAAGTAGAAGGCGATGATGGTCGTGAAGATCGTCAGAAACTCCGTCCCGCTGATGCTGCCGCGCAGGGCAAGCACCGAGAAAACCGCCGTGAGCACGATGGTCACGATGCTCTTGACTGTGAGCAGATTGGCAAGTCGATTTTGCATTTTTTTCCTCCTTTACAAAAACCGCACGGCGTAAAATTGCCGCGTCTGTGTGTTGATCTTGTTACACGCGCCGTTGATGGCGGCAACGTGCCCGCCGTCGAGCATGACGGCACTGGTGAGCTTGAGCTTGTCCCGACAAAAGGCGTTGACCTGCTGCGCGGTCATGGCCTTGCAGTACACGCCGTAGAGCAGCCCGCCCTTGTAGCCGAGGACGATGTGGTTGGTCTTGCGCAGCACGTCGGAGTATGCGCCTGTAAAGCCCTCTGCGGCAGGGTTATAATTGCCGAGCAATCCCATGCCCCCGACCGCCCAAATGACGCCAGAGTGCGTCAGAGCGTCCGCCGAGGAGACGCGGGCAATGCGCACCGCGCCGTCCCGCGTCTTATAGAGCACACTCTCCGGCGTTGGGCAATGGCAGCTCATGCCGCGCACGACCTTGCCGCCGCGCACGAGGATGGAGCAGGGCTGACCCTGCCAAGAAAAGCTCCCCGAGATCGCATTCTCCGGCAGCCGTCCGCTTAGGTTGAGCGGGTCAATGTCCCGCGCGAGGATGCAGGGCTGGCCGTACAGCTCGACGTTAAGGGGCCAGCAGTCCGCGCCGAGCTTGGCCGCGATGTCGCTCAAGGTCTGGTTGCCGATCCAGCCGTTGTCCAGCGCCCCGACGGAGCGCTGGATGGCCTTTATCATGCGGATTTCCTCCGAGGTAGCGCCCTTGACGTCTCTCATGACATTACCTCCCACTCGTCGATCTCCGACTTAATGCGGTCGATGAAACTGTTTCCGCCGAGTGCCTTGTACCCACGATAGAGATAGAGAAAATCCTCCAGCTCGTACTGCCGGATGGTGCGGCCCTCTCTGTGGCGGTAGTAGGTGTGCAGCATGTCGTGCCGGAGCTGGCATTTGAGCGCGTCGGTCAGCTTGTCCAGCCCCAGCATTTTATTGCGCAGAGGCTTGACGAGCATGGCGACCGCCGCGAGGATCACCGTGATCTCCGAGCACAGCGCCGCCAATTTCGATAAACTTTCCATAGGCGTTGTCTCTCTTTCCGACGGCGCGAAAAAAGCCGCCTTGTCTTGCTTGACAAAGCGGCGGGCGCGGTGCTATACTAAGGCCATTAAGAGCGGCGCACGGTCGAGGTGCTTGTCGCTCCCCCTAATCGATTTAAGGTCGAAAGGAAAGCCGCTGCCTCTTAGGTGGCGGTTATTTCTTTAGGTCGATGCCTAACTTGATCGCCGCAATCACAAGCATAAGTAACGCAATGGTCGCTTCTGTGCTCATGCGGTCACCCCCTTTCGGGGGAACAACCTGTTTCACGCTCTTACCGGCCCGCTCATTCTACCACGCGCGCCGCGCTTTGTCAATTTGCCGCCCTCCGGGGCGGCTTTTTTACTTGTTCAGCTCAGCGAGCTTCGCCGCGATGTCCTCGGGGATGGCGCAGGTCGTCATCTTGACGCAGTAGCCGTCCTCGTCGTATGTGAGTTTGTAGCACGGGGCGACATAGATCTCCGTGCCGGCGCGGGAAAGGTCGCGGCGCATGACGGGCTGCACGATGCTGTTCTTGACGCCCGAGTTTTCGCTCAGGCCCGCGGGGGTGTCGGTGACCTCGATAGGCTTGCCGTCGGATGCGATTCTCTTGTAAGTAGCCATAGTTTTGTTCTCCTTTTCTTTGTTCAAAATTTATTTATCAGCAGCGTATTTCTCGCCGGTGATCACCTCATAGTCCTGCGCGCTGAGGATGCCCTTTTTCACGGCGTTGCGCACCATGCCGGCAGTCCACAGCCCTTGCGCGTACCATCTTGCGATTTTCTCTTTCATCTCAGCCCTCCATCAGCGTGTCGGTCATCATGGCCGTGTAGGTCGCCTGCGCGTCGAGACGGTCGCTTGCCGCCTCCAGCGCCGCCACGCGCTCCTCGGTGGTCGGCGGCGGAGGCGGAGGATTGTACGCTTCGCCGATCGCCGCGCCGTCGTAGGAGGCCACGGCCCCGAACTGCGCGGCAACCTCATCGCTCTCGCAGACGATGATGTTTTCGATGATATTGTCGGCATTTACAATGCAGTAGTTCATGTTGGCCCTCCTTTACGCCGCGTCAAAATGGAAGCGAAGATAAACAATTCCGGGACCGCCATTGCCGCCCTTGCCGCCGGCACCGTAGTAGCCACCACCACCGCCGCCGCCAATTCCTCCATTCTTGGCACCAATATTTTGGGCTCCTCCGGCGCCACCGCAAGGAAATCCACCAAGACCATAGCCATTATTATATGCGCCACCACCGGCTCCGCCACCTCCACCGGTTTTGACCCCAATGGAAGATTCATTAAATACAGGCACTGATGCAGACGAACCGTTAGCGCTAGGGGTAATCTCCCTATCGTAATATATACCGCCATCCCCATTTCCTGCTCCGGCCCCGGTTGATCCGGTGGCACCAAAACCTCCTAATGCAGTTAGTGTAGCTACGTTATTTAGGTATACAGTCGTTTCCCCACCATTTTTACCGTTTGGGTTTTCCCCAGATTGTCCTCCTTCTCCACCTGCGCCAACTACGATTTTTAAATCTGTGTCGCCAGAAATTGGAATATTTAATTTATTGTTTGCGTATCCTCCTCCACCACCGGCTCCGCCACATCCATTAGCACTTGCGGAATAATTACCGCCACCGCCGCCACCGCCGCTGGCAAACATATCAAGCGTTTTTGCCATCGACGAGATTTTTGCAGTTTTACTCGAACTGATTGTCAGCATATCGGTAACGTTCTCCAGCGTCAGTGTCACATCGGTGATCGTTCCGGTTTTTGTAACCGTCTGCGCTGCGGGCGCTTTCTGGTCGATGTACGGCGAGGTACAGCCGATGGACACGCTTGCACTGGCGCTTTTGCCGAGCACAGTCCCGTCTGCGCCGGTCACCAGTGTCGAGCCGGTCAGCGGCTGGATGCCGCTCACGGTCGCGCCCTCAACGGGCGTGCCGTCGGCAAGCTGCACCCTGACGCGGTAACCGTAAACGCCCTGCCCCAAGACAAGCGCAACAAAAGCATCATCTGGCACGGCGGTTTTCGGCAGTCCGAGCAGCGCCGCGGTGGAATCCTTGAGCAAACTCGCCTTGTTCAGCGGGGTGCCCTCCTGCGTGGGCTGATCGGCGCGCGTGAGGTCGTAGGTGTTGGCCTGTCCGGCGACAGGCTCTAACTTCACGCGCCCGGGGTACAAAGATACTCTGTCCTGCATATTGTCTCCTTTCAGACCTCTCCGGCGTACACTTCGCCGGAAAAGTACCACGATTTGATGAGTTTGTCGATGAGCGCGTCGAGGTCGAGCAAAATCTGCTCAATGTTGTTGGCCTTGACGTAGTCCAGCCCCGCCATGCTCGCCGGAGCATTCGGTGTGGACGCCATGACCGCGATCTGGCCGCGCAGCGTGGCGATGTTCTGCCGGTAGGTCTCCATCTGCGAGGCGGTCGGCGCGTCGCTCGTCAGCCAGTCCTTTTTGACCGTCACGGGGCAGGCATAGCCGAGCGCCGTAAAGCGGCTTGCGATGTACTCCACCGCCGCGCCCACGCGGTTGAGGTCAGAGGCATTGTAAAAGCCCTTGTCGGTCTGATTCGCCACGTCCGCGCGCGTGCGGTCGGTGATTAGGGTCAAAAGGCCGTAGTAGAGCGTGAGCGCGTAGTTGGTGCTGACGCCCGCCGCGGTGACAGCGGTGAGGACGACGGCGTAGGTGTCGTCCGCCGCCCGCTCGACCGTCGCCGTCCACGCGCCGTCAAGGAGGGTCCAGGTGTACGCCGTTCCATTGACCGTGCCGCTCACATAGATGATCTCGCTCGGCAGCGAGACGCTCAGGACCTGCGCGCTCATTCGATCTCCACCGCGATGACCATCGTCGCGCCCGCGTCGACCGGGTTGGGCGTGATGGTCGCCGACTTGATGACCGGCACCGAGGTGTCGAGCGTCACATTGCGCGTAACCGTGGAGACCTTGCCCGCCGCATCGGTCGCCGTAATGACGATGGTATTCGCGCCTTCCGCCAGCGTGACGGCCTTGCTGAACGCGCCGCCCGCGCCGACCGTGACGTCGCCCTGATCCGCGCCGTTGAGCGTGATCTTGATCTCCACGGGCGAGGAGGTCGCATCGTTGGTGATGCCGGCCACCGTGAGAGCCGCTGTGTTGGTGATAAGATTATCCGTGGGCGCGGTGACGTTGAGCGTCGGGGGCACGGTATCGACCGTGTAGGTGGTGGACTTCTGCGCCGCGGCGTTGCCGTCGTGGTCCTTGCAGTCGATGGTGACGGTGTGGCTGCCGTCGTCGAGGGCCGAGGCGGGCGTGTAGGTCACCTGGTAGCCGTTGGTGATGGCCGTGCTCGCGAGGGCCGAGGATGCGACCGCTGCGCCGTCCTGTTTGACCACGAGCGTCGAGAGATCGACGCCGGAGCCGTCCGTCTCGTCTGTGACGGTAAACACGACCGGCTGCTTGCTGTTGCTGACATACGCCCCGGAGGAGGGCGAGAGGATGGTGATGACCGGCGCGACCTTCTCCTTGACGTAGAGTTTTAATCCGTTAAGCGTCGAGGCGTCCGCCGAGCCGACGGTACCCGCGTCGTTGGTCGCCTTAATTTGCACGTTGTAGTAGCCGCCGGACTGGTTGTAGGATGTTTTGCCCGGCGCGGTGATGGTGGCCTCGTACTTGCCCGTCGCGCTGTTGAGCGCAAGGGTGTAGCTCTGGCCGTTGATGATTGCTTGGACTGTTTGGATCGCCATAGTTTAGACCTCCCCGGCGATAATCTCGCCGCTGTAGTATTTTGTCGGTTCGAGGTAGACGGTCTCCTCCGTCACGGTGACGGTAAGCCGGGTTTTGGTGTTGATGTCGGCGGGATTTGGAGCAAACGCCGCGGCAAGGATCTTTGGAATCAATATCGGATAAGTCTCGCTCATGCGCTCTCCTCCTTGTCCCAGTACACCACCACGCAGCCGCTTGCGCCAATCGCGCCGGACGTACCCTTGCCAGGCTCCACGTCCACGATCCACCGGCTCCCTGCGGGGCTTCCGTCCGGGTGGTACTGTTTTTCCTTGTGCCGCTCGCCCTTATTTCCACCCCTGCCGCCCTTGCCGCCGTCGCCTGTGCCCGATTTGGGCACGGCCACGCCTGTGCGGGCGAAGCTGTCGCCGCTTTGGATGTCGGTGAAGCCGTTCGGATAGCGTTTGCCGTTGGCAGAGGAATACACGCCGAAGGTGGAAGCCTCGCCGATGGTGATGGCAAAGGTCTGCTGCTCGTTGATCTGAATGGTGTCCGACCAAACAAGGCCGCCGAGGCCGTCCGTCCCGTCCGCGCCCGCCGCGTCAAAGTCGCCGTCCGCGCCCGCCGTGCCGTTGCCGCCGTGCCCGACGAGGATCACGCGCAGCCGCGTTTTGCCCGCCGGGGCCGTCCACGATCCGCTCTCGGTAAAGACCGCGCGCTCGGTGTAGAGATACGAGCCGTCCGCCTGCAAGAGCTTGCTCTGGCAGCCCTGCAGCACGCCGTCCGAGAATTGAAACGTCTGGTAGATGCGCCGCGCCGTGGTCGCGCTGCTCTCGTCGAGCCACACGGTGTCCACGTCGCCGATCTCACTTGCGGGGTCGCCGCGCCCGGTCAGCTCCAGCTGGTTGCCGCCGTAGCACGAGAGGATCAGCCGCGCCGCCGTGAGCGCCTGCGCCTGCGTGTGCAGAAACGGGTTCTCGATGGTCACGGTCTTCTCGCTGCTCGTGGAGTTGCCCGAGACGACGTACTCCGTCCCGTCCGAGAGGTGGAAGATGAGCGACGCGAGGGACTGGTTGGCCTTCATGGTCGGGTAATTGACGAGGTTTTCCAGCGTGATCTTGCTGCCCTGGTTCCACAGCGGTTCCACGGCAAGTTTGCCGGTCTCCGCGTCCGCGCGCGGCCATGTGCCGGTCGCCATGCAGGCCCAGCGCAGGATGTCGCCGCACTTCTTTCCGCTCACCGCGGCGCGGCTCGAGGCCGTGACCGCGAGGTCGGCAAAGTCCGCGTCCACCGTGTAGCGGTCCGCAAAGTTTGTGCCGAGCTGCGCGACAAGTGAGGCGATCCAGCCGGAGAGCGTGATGGGCAGCACCGTCGGCGCGAGGTACGCACGATCCGCCAGCAGCCCGATGATATCCACAAGGTCCCATTGCATCGTCAGGCCGTTGTCGCCGGTCTTCCAGCCGTCGGAGTATTGGTAGAAGGCGCCCACGCGCTTATACTCCACGCTGCCGTCCGCAAGCCGCACGCCGATGTAGGTCTCCACGCCCTGCCGCTCCTCGATGCTCTGAAACAAACCGGACTTGCTCCGCGGCTCGAACATACGGCTTTTGTTGTTCATCGCCATTTTGAGCATTCCATATGGTAGCGTCAGGCAAGATACGTCCCCTTGCTGCTGCACGGAAAAGGATGCCAGCATATTTTCGCTCCATTGCTCGTAGTAGCCCGGTATGATCTCTACGGTTCGCATCCTGCGATACGGCAGGCTCCATTTGGTCACAGTGATCTTGATCGCGTCCGGCGTGTAGACCGTAAAGCCGGATATCTTGACGGCGCTTTGCGTGTTCCCGGTATACGTTTCCGTATGATACGACACGCCATCGACCAGAATATCCACCGTAAAATCCTCCGGTACGCCGTCAAGCGGGTCGGAAGAAAAGAAGATGCTGCACGCCTGCAAAACGCTGACGTTGGCAAATGAAAGCTGCGTCCATACCGGAGTGGAAAACGTTCCGTCCGCGCCCGACAATGCCTCGCTTGCCGTTCCAATTTCGCCCGCAATTTGATAGTCGTCGGGGAAAATCGCAAACGATCCATCCAGCAACCAGCGGTTTTTCTCCAGCGTTGCGTAGCGCAGAGGCGCGGAAATGTCCTTGTCCGTCAGCTGTGCCGACTTTGACCACGGCGCAAGCCCGCTTGATGTGACCGCCCCGATGGTCATATCGGGGTCGGAAATGTCCACCACCGCTTTGAGGTAGATGCGCCTTGTTTTCCCGACGATAGCCGAGCGAAACGCGGAGGTCGCCTCAATCATGCGGCGTCACCTCCCGCAGCTCAACGGAAAAATCGCCCCACATCGGCTTTCCCTCGCGGCTCCACATAAATTTAGGCGAGGCAAATGCCGTCACAAAAAACTCGGACGAAATCATTTCCGTGCTGTTCGGTGGAAGAAACGCGCAGAGGATCGGCTCATTTCTCCCCTTTCTGCACGCCGCAAGCAGGTTATTTTTCTCCTCGTCGGTAAAATACCCGTACTGATAATTCACGCGCCACACCGTCCCGCGCAGCTCGCGCACCATGTTCCCCGGCAGCATCACAAGGTCAACGCTTAGCGGCTCTTCATAAGCCGTATAGCCGCCCTTCCGGCTTTCCGGCAAAAGGATCGCATAGCCGCCGGTATCTAAAATGAGTTGATTCATGCCGCCTCCTTATGCCATCTGCGCGTTTGCGATAGGCGTGCCCGCCGCAGCCGCCGCCTTAATGGAAAACGGCAGCAGATAGCTCGCCAGCTTTGTGCCGTCCGGGAACATCAGGTTGATGGTGGTCGTTCCGGTTTCTGTGCTCACGCCCATGCTGTTGACAATGGCCGCGCTCGACCGACCGATGCCGGAATCGGCAAAGCCTACCGTTGCCGTACCGAAGTCCAGCCCGTTTGTAATGCCGCGTTTGATCGTTCCGTATTCGCTCTCCCAGCCCTCGCCGAGGCCAAGCGCCATATTTTCGCCGATTCCGGCAAATACGCGGGACGGAGAGTGAATGCCGAGAACGCCCTTGACGTTATCCACAATGCCGCCGAAGAAACCGGACACCTTTTCTTTGATCCAGCTCCCCATCGCCTTGATGCCGTCCCACACGCCGCGCACAATGTCCTTGCCGACCTCGATAACGTCAGGAATGGAATCGACCAACGTTTTAATGATCGTTGCCGCCATATTCAAAACGCCTGTGACCAGCTGCGGAAGGTTCTGCGCCAGCCCCTTGACCAGCGCAATGACTATTTGCAGGCCAAGCTCGATAATGTCCGGCAGCTTGTCGATGGCATAGGAGACAAATTTTTCGATCATCTCCGGCCCCTTTTCCTGCACCACAACGCCGATGTTTTCGAGGATTCTCTCAACGACCGGCAAGAGATTTTCCGCCACCGTCACGGTGCTGCCCAAAAGGTTTGTAATGAGTTCCGCCATGTCGGCGTTTTCATCGCCAAGCCCCGTGATAAAGTTGTCATACGCCGCTTTCATCGACGCAATAGAGCCTTGGATCGTCGTGCTGGCTTCCAGCTGCGTTGTGCCCGTTATGCCCATTTCCGTCTGCACGGTGTGGATGGCGTCAACGATATCCGCGTAGCTGTCGATGGTGTAGTTGGTGTAGTTGCCTTGCGCGGCATTTAAGGCGTTTGCATCGTCCAAAAGGCGCTGCATTTCCTCTTTTGTGCCGCCGTAACCGAGCTTGAGGTTATCGAGCATGGTATAGTTCTGCTTGGCAAAACCGGAATACGCATTTTGAATGGATTCCATGCTCGAACCCATCTTGTTCGCGTTGTCGCTCATGTCGGTAATGGCCAGATTCGCCTTTTCCGCCGCCGCGTCCGTGTCGCCGCCCATCGATTGCAGCAGCGACGCGGAAAATGCCGTCACGGTGGTCATGTACTCGTTGGCGCTCATGCCCGCCGTCTGGTATGCGTTCGCGGCGTACTGCATCACGGTATCGGCAGAGGACTTAAACAGCGTTTCCACGCCACCGACCAGCTGCTCATACTCACCGTAATTTTCTACGGCCTGCTTTGTAATGGCGACCGCAGCCGCGCCAGCCGCTACAATCGCGGCGCCGCCAACCTTTGCCGCCGTAGCAAGCCCGCCTTTCAGTTTGCCAGCAAGCGTTTCCGCTTTGCTGCTCGTTTCCGAAAAGCCCTTGTCTACGTCTCCGTCGTCTACGCTGATTTTGACAAAAAGGTCTAATAAATTCATTTTCTCACCACGCTTTTTGGTGTTTTTGGCGAAAAGCCCTTGAAAAGTCAAGGCTTATGTAGTACAATTTCAGGAAAGGAGGGTTTTGCCATGATCAATTTCAACAAAGATTCCGCATTTGACTTAAAGCCTATTTCCATTGCCGAAGTCCGCGACGAGGTCAACGGTCTTTTGATCGCGGGCGAAGAGATCACCTGCGCATTTAAAACGATCCGCGACCAGCTTATCTTCACCAACAAGCGCATTATTTCCGTTGACGTGCAGGGCATCACCGGAAAACGGAAATCGTTCAGCTCCATGCCCTTTTCCAAGGTGCAGTTCTTTGCTATCCAGACACCCGGCCTTGTTGAGCTGATCCCAGACAGCGAGCTTGTCCTGACGTTCTCCAATGGCTTTACCGCCAAATTTGAGTTCAAAGGCGATACCGACATCGGGAAGATCGGCCGCATGATCTCGGAATACGTCCTCAAATAACGCCTATCCCTCCGCCGCCCCGTCAGGGGCGGCTTTTTTTATCGTCAGCCCGCACCGCGCGACAATATCGGCGGTAATCTCTTCGCACGTCCGGTTGTCCTGCTTTTTCGGCTCAATCATGTCCGCGTATCGCGCCTTGATGTAGTTCCCGCTCGCGTATCGCGCCGTGTTTTCGGCCACAATGCGCAGCGCGTCGGTCACATAGATGCGGTATGCGTCGTTTCTTGCTTTCTCATTGAGCCGCGCCACGCAGTACCGCAGGAACGGCTTTACTTGTTTTCGCCCTCGGTATTCTCCTGCGCAGAGCCAGAGGATTTCCCGCTCTGCGCTGAGAGAAAAAGCGCGCCGAATGCTTCATCGGTCAAAAGCTCCGTCGCGTCGCGCATCAGCTTAACGAGGTTTAGCGCACCCTTGTAGCTCTCAGCGCTCACGCCCTCAATAGAGGCAAGAATGGCGATGATGTCGCCCTTGTGGCCCTTGAGCAGCGCAGGGAGCGCTTTTCGCGCCCGCTGCGTCATAAACTCTTTGGCTGTCATGCCCTCGGGCAGCTTCTCGCGCTTGAACAGCGCGGATGCCGCATCATCCTCCGCAATGTTGGCGATCGGGTCGATGATATCCGCGATGACGTCAAAGACGCGCTCGCCCTGAATGTCGGAAAGTCTCATTTACGCCTCCGCCGTGCCGGCCTTGATGTAAATTTCAAAGGGAACGGTGTCCTGCGCGCTCATGGAATAGTGGCCGGTAAACTCGAACGCAAACTGGCCCTTGGACTTGTCCGCCGTCTTGAGCTGGAAGCCGCCCGTGGAAAGCGCGTTGATCAGCTTGATCGCGATAAAGCCGCCGTTGGTTTCGCCGTTCTTGTCAGAGTAATCGCCCACGAGCCAGATATCGTCAAAGTCCGCGTCCTTGAGGTCGTTGCGCGGTGTGACCTTGGTCGTGTCGGTCGTTCCGATGTCCGCCGCTCCGCACAGCCGCTTTGCAATGGCGGTATCGGCATTGACAAACGTACCGGCCATCTTTACCTCCCACGAATCGAGCTTTTTTAGCTCCTTCATGTTCTTGGGGCAGTTGTCGATATCCTCGCCAAAGTCCGAATAGGTCGGCGTGGCGGTAAAATTGACGCCGCCGGTCGTTGCGCCGATCTGCCCCGCCTCGCCGATGGTGCCGGTAGCCGGTGTGAAATCGGTCGTCAGGATACCGGCGTTGATCTGGAGCTTCTGAAACGCATCAGAAGGAATCTTGGTAAATTTCATGTCGTTGTCCTTTCATCAGTTTTGCGACAGGAACTCAACCGTAATGTTGAGATACCGCCGCTTGATGTTTTTATCGCTTTCATCCGCGATATTCTGGCACCACGGAGAGCCGCGCTTGATCCACATCGCGCCGCCATCATACGGCACAAGCACGCCGCCCATGCCGATTGCATCGGCAATCTCCTGCGCCTTTGCGTTGGGTGTCGCTTCGCTCTCGGTGTAATACCAGAGGTTGACCGTCAGCGCGATCTCACCGCTCTCCCATGATCCCGTGATAAGCTCATAGGTCAGCCACGGAAACACCGCATCTTCCGGCACGTTGGAGGTTGGGTATGCGAAGAGAAATTGAGAAAACCACGCATGGAGCGCCTTATCCTTTGTCATTTCGGCAGCTCCTTTCGTTCGGCGGTGAAGAATTTCAGCGCCCGGATCGTCGGGCCTGCCGAACGCGGCGCAGCCCGTTCTTCCGGGTTTGAGGTCACGCGGTAGGTGTTGCCGGTGGACGTGTCGCGGAAATAATCGTTATACTCGATGGGAACGCTTTGATTGACCAGCGCGGAATATACCGAGGTCACACCCTCCTTTTCCGCCCTGCGCGCCTCCATCGAGGTGTCAAGCGCCTGATAGTTGAGAAATTCCGCGCCCTCGGCCCACGCAACGATGTAGCCGCCTGCGCCGTCCGGCGTTCGCGTCTTTTCCATCAGCACGCATTTGCTTGCGAAATCGTCCAGTAAACTCACGGTTCCACCCCCTTGAGCTTTCGCCAGTCGTTTAACCGGCCTCTGAAAGCGTCCTGCCAGCCGTTTAACGTGCCGCTGTCGTTTCCTGCGCTGCGTTTGGTGTAGGAATAGCCCCCGAAGCTCTCGCTTTGATACGGGCTTGCAACGGCCTCCCCGTTCTTTTCTTCCCACGCGGCGATATCTTCGGCAAGGGAAACCACAGCCTTTGGCACCGCCAACACCCACACCGTCCCGGTAAAGGTTTCATCCGTCAGATCAACCGCCGGATACTTGTGCAGGCCGTCGTTAAACACAGAGCCGACGATGCGGAAATATTGATTGGTCAGGAGAAAGGGCAGCGTAATGCTGCCATTCTCCACGGTGAACGTGCCCTCGTGAATTTCCACAAGGAACCAGTTGTTCAAGTGCCGTAAGACCTGTTCAAGCATCACGCCGCCCTCCTATCAGGTTTTTGCCGTTACATCAGCGCTGCCGGACTTGAGCGCATGATAGTTGCCGTCGCACTCAACAACGGTCACCTTCTGGCCGATCGCAATGGTCAGGTCGCTCTTGCCGTCCCAATCGTTCCAACCGGCGACGTTGTCGCCGTAAGCGACGGTCGCGGCAGAGGAGCCGGACGTGTACTTATACTTGTTGCCCGCAGCGGCCTTTGCCGGAGACACGGTCAGCTTGGTATCGCCGCTCTTGGAGCCAGCGGCAGAGGTGACCGTCAAAGAGCCGAGCGTGCCGTTGTCGATGGTGCCAACGACCACGCCGTCAATGCGCTCGGCAAACAGCTCCATGCCGTTAATAACGGTGTCCGATGCGGTCATGTTGGTGTAATCAGGCTCCTCATGGATGCCGATGTAGCCGGTCGCGTCGGTGGTGAAGGTGAATACCTCCTGCAGATCGGCACCGTTGACGGGGATGTAGTAGAGGACGATGTTGTCCTTTGCCGTGGCGTAGATCTTGCCCTTGGGGACGCTGGCGTTCATGATGAGCGTACCGAGGCCGAGGAAGTTCTCGACGTAGCTCATGCCGAATGCGGTCTGCACGGTGATGTTGGCCGTAGACAGGTAATCCGCAACGTCCAGCGGATTCATGAAGTAGACCGCGCCGATCTCGTCGTCCTCGAAAAGGACCTGCAGATTGCCCCACGCCTGCGCAAGGACAGTCTGGAAGTTCTTGCCGCTCACCGCGCCGGTGCCGGTCGAAAGGAAGTCAAAGAAGCTCTTGCGAATGCCCTTCTGCACGTCCTTGAGCATTTCGTCGGTGGTCATTTCCACCGCCTGATCGTAGCCGCGGTCGGTGATCGCCTCGGCAGAGGTAGCCTTGCGCCACTTCTTGAGCGTGATCTCCTTGTAGTTCACAGCCTCGGTCTTGTAGTGGGAAAGGGGAATGGTGTCACCCTCGGCCACAACGCCGCTCTCAAGCGTGCCGATCGCCTTGTAGCTCTTAAGCACAGTACCGGCCTGCTTGGCGATCTTGCGGGTCACACCCAAGGCTTCCATCAGCTTCTTGATGGAGTAACCGAACATTTCGGTAAATTCGATCTCGCGCACGCGGGCGAGGTCATTTTTCTTGATCAGATTGGTTTCAGCAGCCATAATTAGCCTCCGTTCTTATTTTCAAAAAGATTGATGTTTGCAGCGATCGCCGCGCGGCGCTCCGCTCTGTCCTTGATCTCCATGATCTGATCTTTGGTCATTGCGCCGCCGCCGGTATTCGCCGGGGGAGTAGCGGGATTCGCGCCCCTTGTCTGCGTGGTGGAGACAAGCCCCTTGTAGGTGCCGTTTACGAGTGCATCAAGGCTTTTGGTGTCCTTGATCTTCTCGCCGTCCAGCTCCAATGCGGCCATTTCCTCGCCGCAGCCGCGCATCGCAAGGTCGAGATTCGCGCCGGTGATGTTTTTGCTCTCAAAGTAAGCACGCACGGCCTTTTCCTTCGCCACCTTGCTCTCCTTTGCCGTGATGTCGGTCTTAAAGGCTTCAAAGGCCGAGTGTTCCTTCTCGTACTTCTCCTTATAGCCGCCGTCACCCGCTGCCTTGAGGTCGTCCAATTCCTTCTGGACGCCGGGCAGCTTCTCCGCGTCCGCCTTGTACTTCGTGAGATCGTCCTTGAGGGGGTCAACCACGCCAAGATGCAGCGCAACCAAACGATTTTCGATCTCTTCGGTGCAAGCGTCGCCGAGAATATTTCTGATTTCTGCTCTCGTAAATTTCGCCATGTTATTCGTTCTCCTTTTCCTTGGCCCCAATTCTTCGGGGGCGAACGTTGTATAAAAACCGCTGTACCTCGCGAGTTTTACCTAAAACAAAAGAGCCAACCACCGAGAAAAACTCGGTAGCTGGCTCCTATTGCCCTTTCCCGCGCCCTATTGCGCGGAAGTTGTTATTTACTTATCGTCGATGTGCGGCATTACCGCCGCAAGAATAAACTCTTTCACACTTACGCCTTGCCGTTCTGCGGCATCGCGTATTTTTTTGCCGATTTCTTTATCCACCCGCACCGTTATGGTGTCCTGTTTTCGGTTGTACTTCGTGCTTGCCCTTATCTGCGCCTCTGTTGCCATGCTGCAAACCTCTTTTTGCAACATGGTATCACATTTCAAACAATAAGTCAACTTATACATTTTCAACAATCCAACCTGCAATTTATTGTTGAATATCCCATCTTGAAATATAAGTAAACTTATATTATTATATACTCACAAGGAACAAATGTGACAGGCAAAAGCCGGAAAGGAAATTGACATGAACGCCATTGAAATAAAAGCTTATGAAATTGGCATCAAGGAGGCGCACGAGCAAAGGAAAATTGTTCCCGCTTGCAAAAGTAACGCAATGTACGGTCTCATGGAAGAAGTAGAAAACGGACTTTTGCCACTTATTAAGGCTTATGATGCAGGAGTTGCTTACGAGATCAATCGTCAAACGAAACTCGGGTTTTAACTTAAACGGACATTCAAAACAAAAAAACCAATGATTTCCCCGCCCCTTAACCGGGGCGGTTTATTTTATGTTTGAGTGCTGTATTTGATTGTTTTCTTGACCTCTAAGACGATGTACCCATCGCCTTTTCGGCGTATTTCAGCATCGTTGCCGCGCTTGATGATGGCTTCAATGGCCTTGATAGTTTCGTTATCCATTTTTCAGCTCGCTTTCCAGAATGTCCCGATACTGCCCCGCATGGTCGGCGGCAGCGGGCTTTAGGAATGGTTGTGCCTTGTTGCCTCGTGTGTAATGCCAATTGCCCTTTGCGTCCTGGTACACCCACGGCATAGGCCGTCCGCCTCCGCCTTCGGCATAAATGCCGGTGCCAAGCTCAACGTACGCGGCGTAAGAATTGTTCGACCCGATAATCGCCGCCGGTTCCTGCTCGTCTACCACATGGGTAATGCTGTTTCGCAGATTGCCGGTGTCAACGGGGCACAGCTTTTTCGCATATTCCTCTGCCACCAGCCCGCACTTTTCAAGCCCGCGCAGCAGCGCCGCCTTGATCGCGGCAGAAACCTCTTTACTGTTGTCGTGGATTTCAACGCTCATTTCTTTCTCCTGAAATACTTGTCAACAATTCTCAAGACCTCATCGGCGTATTGATTCGGCGTTGCCCCCAATTTTGCATAGGCAAAACATTCCGCGAGAAACTCATTTTGATTGGAAAAGGCATACTTTCCCAATTCGTCCGGTCGGTCATTTTTTGCGGCCTTATAAACCTCTTCGATCTCGTCCCAAAACGCGAGTTCTTCGCCGTATCCATACAAACGGCTGGTTAATTCTTCGGACAGGGTATGCGCAAACTCGTGCGTTGTTGTATATACCCCGATTTGACGGCGCCCCAATCGCGGGCTTTCGCCAGCCGCCGAAGATTTGCGCAGCTCGGTAAACAGGCTGTTTTGGTCTTTGTAATATTTCTTAGGGTATTGCAGTGATACTCTTTCAGCCCTTGCACCAGAGCGCTTTACTTCTCCAAGTGCCGCGCGTCCGGAAGTTGTTACAATCTCGCTAAAATGATACCCGTATTCATCCCCCAACCGTAAAATCTGCTCCATATTTTCTTTTGCAAGGTCTAAATCCATTCCTGACAAATTAACTGTCTTTTTGGTTCTTTCCTGCATAATATTGGAAACGGCAGAAACGCTATCGGCACTTCGTATTTTTTCTATTGCTATTGTCAAAACATCTGTACTAACACTCTTTTTCCACCCCGCCCATTCTGCATAGGTCATGTTCGAGATAACCTCTGTTTGCCCCGTATCGGCGTTTCTGGCGCGTCTCTGCGCAGTAGAGGTATCTACACCCTCCACGGCGGCAATCAGCGTACAGCGGCAGTTATATATCTCCCACGGTGGCCCTTGTGGGTCGCCGGGAAAGCGACAACCGTTAGAAAACTTCTTGTCCTGCGCCACTTGTTCGCCGTCAAGCATGGCATGAGAGTGGCGTGTACGCGCGTCCAGCGTAGCCAACCATTCTTTTTTTAGCTTGATGCCCATCTTCTCCGCCGCCGCGTAGCTGTCCATACGTCCGGCGCTCTGCGCGCCGGTCACGGCGGTTCTGGCCGTGCGAATTGCGGAATCGCGGCTCATGGTGGTGATCCGCGTTTGCAAATCGTCCGCCATGTGCTTGATGCTTTTCCCCTGTAAGATGGAGCTGGTCACGCTTGCCGTGATCTGCTTCTTTCCATACGCGAGGTCGATACCGCGCTTTAAGGCCCGTTTCGGCGGGTAATACGGCATTAAATCTGGCTGCTCTACCATAAGCCGCTTGACCGTCTGCTCGTCCCACAGGTCAAAGCCGACGTTTCCTGCCACGCTCTCAATGGTATACGCCGCATAATTGCGGTTGAGAGAGTATATCCCCGGCGTTGCATCGTTGGTGTAGGAAACCGCCACAGCGTTTGCATCGGTCGCCCTCTGCGCCACCTTGTCACGCATGGCCTGATAGCGTTCCCCGCGCCCGATCTGGTTGAGCCGCCATTGTTTATAGTCGGCCTCCGTCCATTCCTTACCGTTCTGCACCGTGCCGATCAGCGTTTTCATTTCCTCGTCGCGCTTTTTGAATTGCTCAAAATATGCGTCGATGGTCGCTTGCAGCTCTTCCCTAGCCTCGCGGTATAGTTTTGCAATGCGCCGCTCCAGCTTTGCAAGCTCCTTGTCGGTCAGCTTGTGGCCGAGGTCTTCGTTTGGCATTTCTGCCTCCGTTTCACAATCTCATCATAGTGCGGCTTCACTCGAATTATATTCCAATCGCATTCCTCCGGTACTTTCCCATAAAAGATAACCCATTCCGGCGACAGCCGTTTTATCATTTCTTCGTGGCTACGAAGAAACAGCCGCTTGCTTTCCTTGTTCTGCTGTGTGCCTACCGAACTAACTGCAACTATTCCTCCGACTGGCTCGCCATCAAAGCACCAATCGTAACTATCCTCGTCGCTCCATGAAATAGATGGGTAGACCGTCATCCTGTGTAGTTGCCAGTACGCCGCCAGCCAGTGCTTGCGGTAATGATTGTATATCTGCATCGCAAGCGGCATGTCTGTGTAGGTGGAGAAGTCCGGCGCGCACACCGCCGCAAACTGCGACAGTTGCGGAATGTACTTGTCAGGCGTGTTCCAATACCGAATGAATTGATAATCGTCCACGAAGAAATGCACGATCTTGCTTTTCGTGTCTTTCGCCGTGTAATGGTAATTTACGGGGATAAACTCGCCATAGGGGTAATCTTTGACCGGCTCAATCTGCGGGATACCGTACTTTCCGACCCCTGGGAACATGAACTTGTCCAAATTTTCAAAGTTTATCATTGAAAATTGTTAAAAAGCCCTTGTGAATAGCTTTCGTTTTATGTAAGCAACGCTTTCATATTCGCCCACACTAATTCTTTGGACATCAAAACCCCTTGAGCGTATTTCGTTAAGTTGCTTGTTTAATTTGGTGACTTCCCTTGTTGGTGTGCTTCGGTCAACGCCGCTGAGATGCACAACGGCGGTATTCACATTTTCGAGGATGCCGTATTTGTCCTTTTTATTACCTTGCACTTGAACTGTTCCTTGACTGTTTTTCAAAACAGCGTGCGGCGTGCTCGTGTTTTCAATCCAGATAGTGTTCTGTGAGAGTTTTGCAACATCATTTTCTCTGGCAAAAAGGCGAGAACCAACAGAAACGCCTTGCACTGTGCGAACATTATTCTTCGTAGTGGCAGTTCCGCCACCGGCTCCACCTCTGCCGCCCATCACTCTACCTCCGTTCCAAATGCCCCGTTTTCATTCGCAAAGCTTCGGTCAATCTCTTCTGCCGCTTTGCGCTTTGCCATGTCCTCGTACTGGTCAATGTCACCGTTGATCGTCAACAGCTTCTTTGTGATGTACTCGTCATCGTAATACGCCGCGCCCAGAAGGATATTCTGCGTCTCCTCGCTCTTGTTGATGATCTGATTACGCGTGTAACTCGGCTGATCCTCAATGCCTGCCAAACGCAGAATCTCCACAATAAACCGCGTGACCTCGGATTCAAACTTATCCGTTTTCAGGTCCAGCGGCACATAGCTGGCCTTGATTGCGGTCGCCGTCTGGTTGCCTGCGGATACCGCCGCAGCATCAAAGCTCTGGAAATCTTCGTACAGCTTTTTCTTGAGCATATCAATGGTGCTGCTCGTTCCCTCATACGGTGCCTCGATGGTCCTGCTCTCCACCTTCGCGCCGTCGTCGCCGTTGGCGTGGGCGACGTGGGTGGTTTTCAAGCGCTCCACAAATTTCGCATCGTCAAGGTCGTCCATATCGTTGCAATTGGAAAGCACCCAATAGATCAGATTGCCCTCGTCTACGTTGTTGACCATGTTGGAGGACGCCAAATCAAGCGCGTCAATGGTGTTGCGCTTGCCAGCAATCTCGGAGAGACACCGCTTGTTGTTTTTCAGCGGTACGATGGGGAAACTCGGATAATTGCCGCCGTCGTAAATCTCTGTTTCGCCGACTTCGGCCTTGCGGATAACGAGCTTGTAGCTGCGTTTTTCCTGCAATACGCTCATATCTTTGTTCTTCGGCTGGAAATACTCGGTGAACCCGTCCAGCTCGTATAATGTCGCTCGCAAAGGCTTATCCTGCGCCACCTGCCAAAAGCGGATGCCGGCTTTCAGCGCGCCGTCCTCCTCATCGTAGAGGGGAACAAACTCAAGCAGAGAGAACACCCGCAGATGCGTCAAATCCCAAAAGCCAAAGGACACGCCCGCGATTTTCGCCTCACGCGCCGCATCCATAACTTCCTGGTCGAAGTCCGGGCATAGTTTTTTTGGTGTTTCCTTCTCCGCAAAGGTCACGCCGTTCCCCAGCAGATACGAAACCTCCTGATCGACCGCCAGACCAAAGAAGCGGCTGGCAAGCTTATGGTTTGCCGTCCACATGTCCGTGTGGCTGCGGCCCTGCATATCATAGATGATCTTTTCGTAGCGGTTGATGGTCGGATTTAGACCATTGTAATATTCCTCAGCATCCGCCGCCGTCTTATATGCGTGGGATTCGCGGTGCTCGTTGATTGCGCTGCGGATAAACTCAATGCGCGCCTGCTCGTTTTCGCCGACCGCCACAAGGTCATTATATGTTTTGATAGCTGCTCACCGTCCTATCTGTTCCAAATGGGGGTATAATCGCGTCGATACGCCTTATTTTTCAAAATCGTATAGGCAAAATAGCGCGTCTCGTCCATTGCGTGGTCATTTTCTTTGATCGGCCTGTCATCGGTGGATTTTTCATCCCACCGATACAGTCCAAACTCCCGAATGCAGTCTTTGCAGCCGCGATGCACCTTGAGAATGCCGTCCTGCAAAAACCGCGCCGTAGTCATAATGCCGTTTGTCACATCGTTGTTTGCCTTACGCACCATATACCCGCGCCGCCGCAATACCTCGATAAATGAGGCGGCAGACGGGTCAACTATAACGCTTTTAACATCCGCCTCGCCGATAAGCTTTTCAATCTCGTCGGCGTATTCCTCGTCCGTCTTGTTCTTCTGGTTTTCGCGCCCGGAATAGTAATACTCGCGGATGCGTGTGGCTGTCTTGCCGTCCCAGCACCACAGCCCTGCGGAAAACGGGTTAAGTGTGCCGTAGTCGCAAGACACATAGTATTCTCCCTTTTCCGGCAGCTCGTCCACAATGCAGCTATCGCCAAACATGGGATAGATCAGCCCCTCGGCCACCACCCACAGGCCGCGAATGTATCGGTCGTAGAACACGCCGCTATACATGGCCTTTGTCCTCTCGATCATCTGCGGTGTGAGAATTGGGTTGTCTTCCAGCAGGAAGTGAATGTGCTGCGTATTCTCCCGTTCGTTTTCAATCCACTCTTTGTAAAACCAATGCTGCGGTGATTCGGGGTTGCAGTTAAAAAAATACTTTGGATGCTCAAACGAAATCGCACGGGAAAGCGCTTGCTCCACAAACGAACGCGGCATAAGTGCCACTTCATCGAATAAGACCCCGGCAAGCGTGATGCCTTGTATGAGCATATACGAGCTTTCATCCTTACCGCCGAATAAGTAAAACCAATTTGTTCTATCCCCACACCGAACGGTTAAAATTCTCGTGGAAACCTTGTAATGCATGAACAGTGCAACACCCAGCCCGTCAATTTCCATCAACGGTTTTAAGATATTTCGCTCTGCCGCCTGCACCGTCTTCCCGCAAATAGCGAAATTCGTGCGGTCGTAGTTCTGCATCGCCCACAGCACAAACGCCATCGACATGACCGTCGTCTTTCCGGAACGGACGGAGCCGTCACAAATCAGCGCCATATCATCGGAGCTGATAAACTCCATTATTTTGCGCTGCTTTGCGGATAGCGTTTTAATTTGCATTGTTCTCGCCCTTTAACGCAGTAAGCAAAGCTTCCAACGCCGCAGGATCGCCGCTTTTTTCGTTCTCGGCGTTCCACCCAAAATTGCAACCAAGCGAGAATTTCGCGCCGTTCGCACCGTCTTTGTCGTAGAGCCGAGATTCGGCGTATTCTTCACAGCGAGACTTCGCGCGCGTAACCGTGTCCGCAAACTCTGGCCTTGCTTGATAATCCAGCAATGCTTGTCTTCCAGTGAATCCAAGCGCCAATGCAAGCCCTGTGATTGTCGGCGGCTTTGCGTTGATGATGATCGGCACTCCGTACTTATCTCGCACAGCACAGCCGTCATCTCCGATAAACGGTTCGCCTTCGCACTTTTTGAAGTAAACGTCAATAGCTTCCTGCATTGCCTTTACGCTTTTCCATTTTCTTGGCGCTCCGCCAGCCATACGCTCACTCCCTTTCGTTTTGCTACCAGCCCCCGCCCCTTGGCCTTACATAGCAGACTTTACCCACCCATGCGGCTTTCTGGAAGCTCTCAAACATGGGGTACACAGTTATTTTGGCACCACACCGCGCTGCGCCTTTTCATCAGCCGCACACTGTTTTTGCGGATTAACTGTCCGCCGCTGTGGCCACCAGCTTGTGTGTACTTAACTTCTCGCGCTTCCTCGCCCGCTTGTGTGGTTGGTACGGCATTGCAGTCCTGCCCTGCTTTAGCGCTTCATGGAAAGTCCCCGTCACTCGCTGTGGTCTCCCCTTACGGGGCACCTATGCCGCATATTGCCCTCAACCGCCCGCCCCGAAGGACGGGCTATCAAGGGAGGAGGAAACAGATGAAAAAGCAGAGGCGTGAAGAGCCTCGCCCCATCACGCCTCTATTTTTGCATAGGTTTTTCTTATTTTTCCCCTTAAAAGTGGAATTTTCAAAATTTTTTTAGATAATCGTCCACGGTCATCGGATTATCCGTCCTTCCGAGCAGATAATCGACCGATACCCCAAACTTGTCGGCAATGCTTTCCAATGCGTCCGTTGTGGGCGTAGCCTCCCCCGCCTCGTACCGCCTCACCGCGTCACGGTGCAGACCGCACAGTTCAGATAGGACATATTGCTTTATTCTCTTTCTCTCCCGTAAGCGCTTCAAACGCTCGGGAAACGCGTTCATGCCAGCACCTCCTCCGGTCGGAAACTCTCTTTGATCTCCTTGCCGTCTACCATGATCGCCACGGTCACATAGCGCCTCTGCGGATGGACGTACGTCACCACGCCGGTGCGGAGCGGGTACAGCTTTTCACCGCGCGCCTTTCCAGGAAACTCCTCCGGCCCCGTCATAAACTGCGCTCGCACCTTGTCGCCTACTTTCATTCCGCACCTCCGAACGCTTCCTCAAAGGTCAGGCCGCTCTCTCTGAGGATGCCTTTGATGACGTCGATGGTGTGCTGATTATTGCCCGACAGCCACCACCAGATGTTACTTTTGGAAATGCCTACCGCATCGGCAAGCTGGCGGCGCGTGTACTGTCGCTCGCAGAAAACTTTTTTCAGCGCTGGATAGACGCAATAGGGAAATTCGATCATTTTCTCCCCACCCTCCGTTTGTATCGGTCTTTTGACCTCTGAATGTAATTGATCATCGCGCTTTCTTCGGCTATGCTGGCCGTTTCGTTGCTTTTTGCCTCTTTCTTTTCTCGCAGCCACGCAGCGTATCGTTCACAGGTCGAATGACAGCCGACGTGCCGCTCCTGACAGTTAAAGCAGCTCATGTCATCCCACCTCGTACTGCGGACAGGCCGTGACAATGTAGCTTGTTTCGTAATGCCTGCGAGCGCCACCGCAAGAATTCATCAAAACCTTTGTTCTGATCGCACGCCAACCTTCCATCGGCTGCCACTTCAGCTTCCGCGTTTCCTTGTCGCATTCCGACCAAGGACATTTCCCGCAAGCGTATTTGCACGACCAGCAAAGCGTCGAACTTTGTTCTGCCATCTTATACTTCCTCCACCCAAATGCCGAATCGCTCCATCATTAGTTTTTTCTTGATGATATAGTCCTTTGTTTTAAAGCCCTTTGCGTCCTCTACAATCGTTTTCCCGTCACGGGTATATACGAAGTCGGCTATGTATGTAACTGCCCTCACAGCGTCTCCTGCGGGCGTTCTCTGCGCCCCAACGAGCTTGTATGTCTGCTGTAGCTTCAAATCGTGTATTTCCCCCGTTTTCAGCAGCATCCGCAGCTCATCATAGCGGTCTGCCTCGTGCTTGCTGTCAAACGTGATGCCATGCCGCACGGTTTTGCGGTTGTGGTACTTGCCCGTTTTTTGAGCAAGTACCTTTTCAACCACCTGTTTTTGTTCCGCAGGCCCGAGACGTGCAAGGTCAGATGCCGTCAGGCTCATTTCCCCCTCCCGTCTGTCACCATGACCACGCGCACCTTGCCGAACTGCTCAAGCGCCATTGCCACGGCCTCCTTGGTCGCCAGCTTGTCGCCGTGGTCTTCGATGTCGATGATGATGCGGATCATATGCCCTCCTTTCGTTTTCCACGGCTGCAATAGCCGTAAAATCCCATCACTTCGAGGTTAGTTGCTTCCCCGCAGAATCCGCATCGGGCGCAGTCCTTGCACCGCGTCACGACCACGGCATCAACGGTGGGAGCGTGTCGAATTTCGTCCAGTGCAAGAAGGTCTTCATCGGATATTCCGAACTGGTTTTCCAGTGCGTCCGCGTCAATCATCCGCACCGTTGTCACCTCCGTCCATCTTGGCCCCGCAGTTGTAACAGAACCGAAACTTGGGGCTGTCATCAGGGTCATCGTAATCGTCCGGTAATTCTTCCCCGCAATGGGAGCATCGCCAACCCCACTCTCTTTCATATCCCGTTACCGGTGTCCCAACATCCTCATCGATCCATTCCCACCGCCCATGCACCACCGGGGCAACATCCACAATGGGGACGCTATCAACCAAATCAAGGATTGTATCCTCGTCAACGGAAGATAGGGACGCATCCATAAGGGCCAGAATGAATTTATCAGCATCAATCAGCCTCATCGTTGTCACCTCCGTCCATCTTCGCGCCGCAGTTGGGGCAGTAATCCGACAACAATTCAAACCCATTTACAAGCACTTGCGCCGCATCGTGGCAAACAGAGCACTCGTGCCTGTCTGGTGAGGGAACAAAGTTTCCTGCTTCTTCCCACGAAATCCACCGCGCATGCACCACCGGGGCCACGTCAGCGGCGGGAGCATCACTTACTTCCCGCAACACCTTGGCGGCCTGCAAGTATGGGATTTCCTGTGGGCTCTCCGAGAACACATCCTTGGTGTAAATAGAACTATGATATCGCTTCGTGTTCTCGATTGCCCTCGCCCCGGCGTTCATGGCAAGCATAAGTTCTTCCGTGCGCTCGATGTATTCAGCCATTGTCAAAAATCCCCTCCCATACTTCTTCATAACCAGTCTTTTCGTAATCGATTTTCAGACGCTTTTCGCGGATCATGGCGTTCAGCGACCTGACACACGGGCGTCCATACGAATTATCCTCACAATAGTCACACATACTGCCGAATCCACAGCACCCAAAAGAGCTACCACCATCTGCACTGTGCCGGTTGCTCCATCTCTGGAAACCATTTTCCCACTTCTGTTTAGCTTTACCTGTGTTGTTACTTGATTGTTTCTCCGATGTGTCATATAACTGCATTTGGTCAGCCATTGTCAGCCCTCCTATTCCACGCTCTCGCCGCCGCTCCTTTGGCTTTATACGCCGTTGTTTCCGGTTGACATGGGCATTTATAATTCAAGCAACTAATATATTTTTTGCCATCTATGGAAACCAATCTGGCGGGAGGATTTCCACAGAACGGGCAAGGTTTCAGGTCAGTCATCCTTCATCGCCTCCAATGCTTTCTCCCCTTCCTTGCGGGTGAGAAACCGGAATGAATGTCCGCCGGTTGTTTTTCGATTCCCTTTGCAAACGGCAGAAACTTTTGTATCGTGTACCCCTACGCTTTTAGCTGCTTCTTTCACGCTATGGTCTGTGCCAAGATAGTGCTTTTCAGTTAGTCGTTCCATCACTCCACCTCCCGCAACGACTGCACAGCTATTGCTACTGCCTCTGACATCCCATCACTGGGAGGCCACCCATACTTATCACACAATGTAGAGTAGTCCGCATACAGCTGCACTAACATGGCAGCAGCGTCTTGTTTTGTCATTTCACCCCACCACCTTCATCCAGAACTCGCGGCGGCAGTCGCAACAGCTTTTACCGCGTACTACACAGCAGCCATATTTGTCCCTGTGGGTAGCAGAAACATAATATGGGCAGACGGCCAAACAACCGCCGTTATCAATTTTTGCTTCCGGCCACTGCTCTAGAAACACGTCCTGCCGCGTCTTACGCGGGTGTGCAGCAGACCATTCCTCGACCATAACAACGATCCGCTTGTAGTCATTGTCAGACGTAAGGGAGTTGAGTGCGCATCTAGCCTTTTCACACGGGCAACCCTTACAACCATCGTATGAGTTGCACATTCTTTCCTGTTCTCTTAAAAACTCTAAAGCGTCCATCTTCTTACCTCCTCCACCGACATCCGTTACAGGCCCCCTCATGGGCCAGCGCGTAGTTTCCGCATTTCAGGCACAGTTCGTTCCGCAGGGCGTCAATTTCTTTCGCCTGCGCCTCGATCAAGTCAGCAGCTTCCGCCAGATCGTCGCACAGGGTAATGGGCATTTCCCACTGGTTCCCCTCCGCCCATTCAGCGTGCTCACGCAGCGCTTTTACGAGTTTTTGATCTCTCATGTCCTTCACACCCCTTTCATCCGTTCCTCAACCCTCCAATCATCGTTCCGCACCTGAAATGCGTCGCCAAGCTGGATGGTCTCGGGGAAATTGTGCTGCGTGGTCTGGATGGCGTATTTGTCGATCTCGGTCGCGTAGTATCTGAGCAACCACGGCTGTACGCCCAGCTTGCCCAGCGCGATATGGCCGCAGCTCATACCGTCGTACATGGAAAGCACTTCCACCGGCTCCGTGGTCAGCCCCTCAAAGTGGCTCATGATATGCGCGATCACATCCACCGTCCAGCCGTTGCCCAGCATCTTATAGGCTTGGCTGTTGCTCACCGGGAAAACATACTCCTCCGGCACGGTCTGGAGGCGCTTGCACTCCGTCACGGTCAGCTTGCGGATGATGTAAAAGCCGTCTCGCAGTTTGATCGGGTATCGCTTGCCTTTAATGGCAATAAAGCCGTCGCGGACTTCGTATACGGGCCACGCTTTCCCATCCGGGCCGCCGACCGGCGTTGCATAAAGGCCCGTCTTGGCTCCCAGCCCCCCGCCGTTGCCGCAGAGGGTCACGCTCTTTCCGTCCGGCGAATAGACGCGGTATTGCTGGCTGTCAAAGGCCGAGTTCTTCGCGTCATTCTCGATGGTGCCGACACGGACAGGCTCGGCTATGCAGTCGTATTGTTGCTTTGCCTGGTTCGGATTGTTTATCCTTGGCACAAGGTTGTTTTCGAGCTTTCCCATGTGCGCGTCAACGGTTCGCGCCTTTCCGTTTTTCATTCCATTGACGACGATCGGCTCTGCGACCATCGTGCGGCGGTGTTTCGTAAGCGTCTGTTGCGGATTGCTTCCCTTGGCTTCTGTAGCCGTGATGCAGTAAGATTTTTCCGACCATGCAACGCCGGTCTCCAGAATGTCCCGCAACAGAATACCCCTGTCCTCCGGCTGCTCCACCGGCACTTGGCTGTATGTGCCGTCCGGGTTGCGCTTGCCCACCCAATACAGGCGCTGGCGGTTTTGTGCGCTTACCAGCGCGGAGTTGATCAGCACGGGTTCAACGTCCAGCTCCGCCGTGATTTGCGTCCGGATAGCGGGCGACATGGATTTGTTGTTCTCGTAGAGGAAATAGTCCGGTTTGTATTTGTCGCGGGCAATGCGGTAATTCAAGAACAGCTCCCAGCCGATGCCGCTGGCCTCGGTCTCGCGGTTCTTGGTCTGCGCGATACTCCAGTGAGCTAAGTGCATGGAGACCCGCCGATAAGCAGTTTAACCATGCAAAACCACCTCCTCCGAATACCTAAATTTATATCCGCCGGTCGATTTATAACGGCGTTTCCCCTTGCAAACGCAAACGACCGTAGACGGGTTTACCCCCAGTGCTATAGCAGCCTCTTTTATGCTGCTCCACAGGTGAATTGGCTCCCCGTCCATAGATAACTGCCATACGGGACGCTCCTTCGCTTTGTTTCGTGCCCTTGCTCCTTGTCCATAGGAGTTTTGACGGGACATATTAGCCCATTCCAGATTTGACAATCTGTTATTTGTCTTATCTTCATCCAGGTGGTTTACAGTAAGAAGTCCGTTCGGATTTGGTATAAAAGTATTTGCAACCACCCTATGTAGAAGCAGACTTCTTGCAGTTCCGTCTTTAGATAGATACACTCGAACATAGCCGTTTCGCTCAACTTTTTGTTTTAGGATCCGACCCGTTCTTGAATTTCGTACCTCTCCATTATCCGAAACCTCGTAGAATCCTTCATACCCCGAAATTGGTCTCCAGTGCGTGCAGGGCGAGCCGCCGATCAATAGTTTCATGCTTTCCTCCTCACAGGTATTCTTTCATTTCAGCCGGTAGTTTTTGGATCCGGTAATATTCAGTACGCAGCCTTTCGACCGCTCCGCAATGCGCGAGCCTATCGCCTCGTCCCAGTCCAGAACGCGTGAGATCGTCCACTCGGAGCTGATGATTGTCACAAGGCTTGGCTTGATATACCGCGCATTGAGCAGATCAAACGCAATGTTGCGATCAGCCTCTGTCGCCGTTCCCTTGAGAAAATCGTCGATGTAAAGCACCTTGACACTTTTCAGCGGATCAATGGCATCTTGATATGCCTCGGCATCGTTGACCTTTGCCTTGATGGCCGGAATATCCGCACGCCATTGCACATATCGAACTGGTAATCCGGCATCCATGAGCTTTCCGCACATCGCCGTGCAGAGATGCGTTTTCCCGCTGCCGGGGCTTCCTCCGGCGTAAAACCATCTTCCACGCCAATCGGCAAGATAGCGTTCCGCGACCTCTTTGGCCTGCTTCTGCCACGGCTCAGTCGCGCGATAGTTCTCCATCGTGCATCTCTGCAAAAGCTCTTTAAGCCCGCTTCTTTCGATGCGTTGCAGATTCCTTTTGCGGATGGAGCATTCGCACTCCCGGTACTCCGCGTTGCCGTCTGCCGACCTCCGCACGGTGTATCCAACGCCGCCGCAGAGCGGACATTCGTTAGAGATTGACGGCTCCGGGGACGTTCCATTTTTTCGGATCTCTTCCAGTATCTTGACCATGTCCATTCATCGCGCCCCCTTTCTTCTCCAGCTCGCGTTTTTCCCATAGCTGGAATTTCTGCTGCCAGTTATAGACCGGCTTGCCCTCGGTATCCCTCCACCCGGCGACAGAGTAGAACTCGTAGAACGGTTTTGGGTCAATAAGCCCTCCGCGCAGCTTGGCATATTCAGCAACCTCGTCAAACGTGGGAGCCTTTCGCGGTAAGGGGGGAGGGGGGGATATATAGTCTTTGTCTTTGTCTTTGTCTTTGTCTTTGTCATAGCTTGATTTGCTTGGCAAATTTGGCATTTGCTTGTTTTGCTTGGCAAATCCTGCATTTGCTTGTTTTGCTTCAGCTCCGATCTTCCCGGCCTTGCTTCGCGCTTCGGATAATTCCGTCATTGCAGCGTTGTCCCTGTCGATCTGCGCCCTCATCATAGGGAAAAGAAACCGTTCGTTCCCGCCAAGCTGCGGGGCTTCGCCCGTCCTTGCGTATTCTAACAAGGAAGTGAAAAGCCTCCCCCTCTCAGCGTCACCGAGTGGCTCTATTGCGTCTAAGTAATCGACAAACAACTTGATGTAAGTCATATCCGCCATGCGCTCACTCCTTATAGGGGAGCAAGCCAATCGAAACGCCGTGCTGCGTCAAAATGTCGGCAATATCGTCTGCCTCAGACTGCGTTAATCCGATGATGCGGATTAAATTTCCGGACGGGTCGGCAGCGTCCAAAATATTGTCGCTGTCATAAATCAACACATCGTATCTCATCCCGCACCTCCATCAAAACGGAAGGTCCCCGTCGTCCTCGATCTCTGCAAACTCGCCCGGGCTGCTTGATGCGGAACTGTATGAAGCAGGACTGTATGAAGCAGGCCCCTCCTGCGGCTTGCTGTCGGCAAAGTACACGCTATTGGCGATGATCTCGACCGCGCGGCGCTTATTGCCGTCCTTGTCGGTCCAGTCTCGCGCCTGCAAGCGGCCGTCTACCACCACCTTGCGCCCCTTGGCACAGTATTGCGCGGCAAACTCCGCCGTGCGCTCCCACGCGACCACATCAAACCAGTCCGTTCCGGCATCCTTACCGTCGCGGTCGACGGCGATGGGAAAGCTGGTGACCGCCTTTCCGCTCTGCGTGCGGCGCAGCTCAAGGTCCTTTCCAATGCGTCCCATGACGCTGATCCTGTTCAAGCTCATTTCAATTCCTCCCTGTTTTTTCTGTAAATCATGTTCTCCCGTGTCCAACCTGGATATTTCGTTTCGAGGTAGCCGACGATGCAGGCGTATAGCGCCGTCCTCTGCGGTCCCTCGTCAAAGGCTCGGTGGCAGGAGGGGCAGAGCGTCACAATGTTCTGCTCGATGCCTCTGCCGCCCTGTGAGCGCCGTATAACGTGCGCTACAGGTTCTCCGTTGTTCCGCCCGCATAGAATGCAGCGCCCGCCGTCGCGCTCGTATACGGCCTCCTTGACGCTTTTGGGGATGGACGTGGCCTTTGTCATTTTGTGCATCGCCAATCCTCCTTCAGCGCGTCAAGCTGCTGTGGGGTCAAGGTCTCGATGCCCACCGCCTTGCAGTCCTGCACGATGTTGTCGATCAGGCGGGACATCTGCTTTGTGTCAAAGGTAGACGAACCGTAATACAGCACCACGTTCTTGCAGCCGTCAATTTTGCTGTCCATCACTTCCGTCTGCCAGCCGATACCGTTCTTGTTCCAGCCGCCGCATAGCTTCTGTACGGCTTTCTCTCGCACGCAGACGGTTTCCGTGTTCCCGCCGACATCTTTCACGGCCTGCCGGTAAACCTCGCTTGTAGGCGTTCCTGTGGCTTCTGCGAGCTTGTCCATCAATACCCATGCGTAAGCGTTGGCATCGAGGCTTCGCTTCTCGCGGTGCTTCTTCACGGTCACGTCAACGTCTGTCTCGTGCAACTCGTCATACAATGCGCCGACGTTCTCCCGCGTGTCGATGGTGAGCAGATACCCACCATCGCGCGCAAGGGATAGATCATGCAGTCGGGCTTTCATTGGCTTTCCTCTTTTCCATGCAAGCCCAGCAGAGCGGCACCCCGTATTTCTTCATCGCGCCTTTGGAGATGTCGCTCACACGATAGAGCTTTCCGTTAAAGGACTGCGGTGTGATCGGCTGCTTGCAGGCTTGGCAGGTGTAGTCAAACTGTTCCTTGTACGCCTGATTGAAGGATTCCATCTCGGCCTTGCTCGGCTTCTGCTCTGCGGTTCTTGGCGTGTACTTGGTCGCGTCCTTCGCCCAATACACATCCGCGCCAAACCCGAGCGCCTTGCAGGCAACGGAGATAGCATCGGTCAGCGCCATCTTGAAGCACTCGTCAGAGGTGTAAAGGCCGTTTCGTTCGCTGGCGACAAACGCGCTGCCGCCTGTGCCGGGGATCGCATCTGACCACGCACCATCGACCTTAATGAAAAGGTTTATGTCCACAAATGCGGAAACCTCGTTGTTCGCGCCCTGTTCCAACCGCTTATCCGTGATTATGTACTTCCATCCAATTCCGCAGGGGCCGAACTGCTCCGTCAGCGCCTTAATGCGCCACATGGGGTTAATGTCGGTCTTGCCTTTCAGTCTCCCCGCCTGGATTTCACGCTGTGCGGACGGCGGGACTTGCCGCACGCTTTCATAAATTCCAAGGTTCTCCATTTTCTTCTTCCTCCAAAGTAAGCGGGCAGTTTCGCCCCGGTGTATTTGTCCGGCCACGGAATGACTTCATCCGTAAGCCCGCAGCGCTTGCTTGACCGTCTGTAAAACCGGCAGGCTTCGCAGGCTATGTATGCCGTGCCTTTGCGGTCAATTGGGAAATAGGTCGTTACCGACGCCGTGCCTTTCAGGTAACCGGAAGTGCCGTCATCCAGATTCGGCATCGTCCTCCACCTCCTCAAACCATTCCTCGCCGCAGAACGGGCACTCGGCGACCGTCCGCGTTTCTATGCCGTTCTCGCCGTCAAGGTTCTCGCGTACCTGATAAGTGTACGGCTCAAAGAAGATCGCGTGGCAGGCTTCGCATTTGTAAACCATGTAAATTACGACCTCCCCGCTTTCCGTATCATCTCCGACAGGCCGTATGTCCGCCCGACAATGGACGCTATCCGCGCCATCTCGATCTTGCGGAGCAACTCGGCTTCTGCCGGATCGTTTGACAAATAGTAGCCCTTGCCAAAGTTCATGATGCAGTATTCCTCGCCGTCCTCCTCGCATCGTGCCGCCTCGATCACCTTGCGCAAGTGCCGGTCTGTCCAGCCGGTCATTTCGCAGAGCTGCCAACGACGCAGCGCGTTCTGGGCGCCGACGCGAAGATGGTTTCGCAGAGTGATAACATCGTCTGTCATGCTGCCTCCTCCTTGTAAACGTAAGCGGTTTGGACGCCAAACTCCCGCGCGGCCTGATGGTTGTCAAAGAATACGTCGATGCGGTTTTCCTTGATCGCGCCGCCGCAGTCCTCGGCGGTGTATGTATGGCTCGTGCCGTCGGCAAAGTAGATCGTGACGGAGGAGCCGTAAGGGATCACGCGAGGGTCAACCGCGATCGTTCGCCCCTCGGCGGCGGTCGTGCCGGTCGCCGTGATGCCGTCCGTCTTGCCGCAGCACTTCATGCACGGGCAATAGGCGGTCAGCCGGAACTCACCGAGCGGTTCGCCGATGTCGAGCACCGCGCATCCCTCTGCGGGCTTGTCCTCGCCGGGGAGCTTGTCTTCGACGACCGGCGGCTCGCCCTTGTACGGCTGCCCGGTGGTTTTGACCGTCAGCACCGCAAAGAGGATCAGCAGCGCCGCGAGGAACAGGCAGACGGCGGCGATGCGCGCCGAAGCGTCGGCCTTGCGCTGCTCGCGGGTGCGTCGGTCGCGCCTCATGCCCTGCCCTCCAGTTTGTCCAGCGCCCGCATAAACCAATGCGTCACGGTGCCGATGCCGATAAAAATCAAAAAGGTGTTCATTCCCTTTCTCCCTTCTTCTCGTTCGGCAAAAGGCCGACAAACTCAAGGCCGCGACCGCGTGCGTAAATCTCTCCCATGATCGTCCCCAGCTTTACGGGGTCAGGGGGCGTGACCCAAATGATCTTGTATTCCGGCTTTTTTCTCATTGCATTTTCCTTTCCCCTGTGTTACAATGAGCACAGGACACAATATCTGTGCTGAGATTTGTTCCTTCGCCCTGTTCGGTCTGGTACACCGAGCGGGGCATTTTTTACTGCCCGTCGCTGAATTTTAGCAGCGCGTCCACGGTAACGCCGTAGTGCTTTGCCAGCTTCTTGACTTGGCGCGGGTGAGGGCGGCACACGCTCTCTTTCCAGTTTTTGATCGACGTCTGCGATACGTCGATTTCTTTTGCAAGACGGTAATTCGTCTCGCCGCGCTCGGCTTGCAGCCGAGCAAGGTTTTCAGGAAAACTCAATTTATCCTCTCCTTTCATTGCTGTTGTGCACCTCCTCCGCTCTGTGGTAAAATGGAGTACAGAAAGGAGGTGATCTCATGGATCCTATTAAGCGTTACGCGCTTGACATCGCAAAAGAAATCATTGTCGCCAAAATGTCAAACTCTACCATTCACCCCAACAAAGAAAACGGAGTGCAAGTCGCTGATTTCTTCGAAGAAATCTATAAGCGCGTCTTAGCTTTATCCAAGTCGGAAAACTAACCACGTTCCAGATTCACCACCACCTGCGCGGCTGCTGCAAGGGCCTGCATCCCTTCGGCGGTCGCGCAGCCGTATTCAGCCCACTTCTCAATAGCATTGAGCAACGTGTCCTCAAGGCGCTTTTCGGTCTCGGTCAATTTTTTCACCTCCAAAATTAGAGTATTCTATTGACAAATTGGAGCAATGGTGATACTCTAAGTTTGCGACAACTATATGTTTCTCACCAGCTCGATTTGTCGGGGTGGTTCGGTTTCTTATTACCTGTCCACGGTTTTTAGTATACTCTAGACTTGAGTATTTGTCAATAAAGACTTGACTGTTGGATTGCACAAGTATAGAGGGCTGAATTTATGCCATTTACTCAAAACTTCAATTATTGCATGGAGCAAAAGAAATACACCGCGTACAAGTTTGCAAAAATAATTGGCGCGAGTAACCAGGGCGTTTTGAATTGGCAGTCCGGAGAGTGCATTCCATATCCAAAGACCCGCCAGAAGATCGCCGACCATTTCGGCATCACCCTTGCCGAGCTGGACGGTGACGAGCTTCCCGTGCTTCCGGGGCAAAAAGAAAGCGCCCCCGATCCGAAGACCGAGGGCGTAAAAAAAGTCCCCGCCATAGAGGGCGAGGGCTATACAGAGTTGCAGAAGGCCGCTATTCAGTTTGTGTTGTCATTGCCGCCGGAAAAGCTGGAGCGGTTTATAAAAATGGGCCGCGCTGCTTTTGAGGAAGACCAATGAAAGAAATCATCATTTCACTCGGCTGTGCTGCTATTTCCGGCATTGTCGCATGGATCGTTGCAAAGCAAGCGGCAAAGGCAGAAATAAAGAAGCTGCAAACAATATGGGCGCACGAAAAGGAAACGGCCTGCGATGCCGATTTTGACAAAATGGTATCTGCCGTTTCCCTTTATGCAAAATACCCGTCTCCGAATGGTTTCCATGACGCGACCAATGCCGTCGCCGTTTATCGGGCAAAGGCAACCGAGGAAATGGCGGTCGAGGTTGACAAGCTCAGCGGATTGGTGGAGCGGGTTAGCCCAAATTGCGACGCGATCTCGAAGCAGTTAAATGCCGTGATCGAATGCAAGAGGAAAGCCAACGGTTAAAATGCGGCCTTTCCGGCTTCGCCCTCTTTCCAAAACACTTCAAGTTCCCCGGTAAACAGGTTTCGCGCCATTCGGTAAAGCTCGGTCATTGCGGTCTCTCGATCCATGCCGTCACATTCCAGGCCGATTTCATACTCGGCGCCTTTTTCTTTACTGATCGCCCAAATTTTCATTTTAGAGCCTCCATGATTTTTTGAAGTTGTTCGTCGGATAACTTTTGTATCAGGTCAAAGGCTTCCGCCAGCATTTCTTGATACTTTATTGTATCACATTTTGCGTCGTTACACAACATCTTGCGTCCCTCCGTTTGGCTCTAAGGCTATTTTTTGCTCCTCCTCCGCGAGGATGCGCTCAATCAGCGCGAGCATTTCGTCTTTTTGCTTCGGCGTTAGGAGCAGATAAAGCGCCACCGCCGCTTGCACCTGTGCGTCCATGCTTCGACCTCCTTTTCGGTATTCATACCTATTCCCACAACAGGCGTTTGCTGCACGGCGCTGTGCAACAAAATGATATTTTGCAAAAGATTGGGGAAGCGTAAATGGGTATTTTAGGCTCGCTTTTCGGCAAGAAAAAAATGACCGCTGCGGAAACTGCCTTTGTTAAGCGTCAATCGCAAATATTTGCGGACTGCATTCGCATCATTGCCGATACAACCGACATAGAAACCTATTTTTACCGATATGGGCTTGCCGAACAAACAGTAGCGCAGATCGCAGAGGTCGCAGGTGGCGATACTAAGTGTATGGCTGGTGGAAGGGTTTCCCCGAACGAATGCACCGAGATGCTGCAAAACGAAAAGGCTACCCATACAAACAGTTTTCTTTCTCGGTACATCCAAAAAGAAACCGTGCATATTCTCGGCCTATCTCGCGGGCAGGTAAAAAAGGCTCAAAGCATCGCGGCTATCGTTGGCGAGTATTCCGACCAAATGCCGGAAGAAAGTATCAAGCATGGGCGCGCTCTATGTGCTAAGATGATTGAAAAAATTGAAAAGGTGGCGAATCAATAATGAAAATCCCCGGCCTGTCCTTTAGTTGGAAGCGTGCGCTCGGAATCACGAAGACGAAAAGGAAAATTTCAAAAGCAACTGGGATCCCAACGACCAAAGCAGGGCGGCAAAGAAAACTTGGCAAGCTCCTTGGTATGAAGTAAGGTTAGCCCTCGCCGCCTCTGCAACAACGGCGAGGGCTTTTTGCAGCCGGCGGGGAGCGGTCGCCGCCGGCTGTCTTTACCGTAGCCCACTTTGGCTTGGTAATTCAATGCCGAAGCCTTGCAATAAAACAGCGCTCGACATGGCTCGACAAGCCCTCATCTTGCGACTTTGCGGCGCGAAAATCGAAGAAATTAAGGTGGCATAAATGAACATTCAAGAAGTGTGTAGAATCCGTAAAGAAGATTTGAAACTGACCTATCAGGAAATTTCCGACGATTCCGGCGTGCCGCTGTCCACCGTGCAGAACTTCTTTTCCAAGTTTTCTAAATCTCCGTCCATCTACACCGTCGCGCCGATCTGCAAAGCGCTTGGAATATCGCTTGATGAGGCGTTCGGAATTTCCGAACACCTGACGCCGACCGAGGAAACTTTGCAAGCGCGGAATGATGAGCTGGAACGCCATGTTGACGCGAAAGCGGATACCATTGAGATCATGCGGCGCGGTGTCCATATCCGCAACGGCGTGATTGCTATAATGTTTGCCATTATCGTTCTGCTGGCTGCATGGTGCTTGTACATTGATTGGAGGGGGATTTGATGCGAGCGGCATTGTATATCCGTGTGTCGAGCGAGGAGCAGGCGCGGCATGGTCTATCATTACAAGAGCAGCGGGAAACCTTAGTAAAGTATGCGCGGGAAAACAAAATGACCGTGGCGGGCATCTATGAGGACGCGGGCATATCCGCACGAAAGCCGTATAAAAAGCGCCCTGCGCTCCTGCGGCTGCTGGACGATTGCAAAGCGGGGAAGATAGACACGATCCTGTTTATCAAGCTCGATCGCTGGTTTCGAAACGTTGCCGGGTACTACGATGTGCAGACGCAGCTGGACAAATACGGCGTGACGTGGCAGGCGACGAAAGAGGACTACGAAACGCGCACCGCGTCCGGGCGATTAAAGGTCAACATCATGCTTTCCGTCGCGCAGGACGAGGCCGACCGCACAAGCGAGCGGATCAAATTTATCAACGACGGCAAGCGTGCAAAAGGCCAACCGGCAGGGTCAAAAGCCCCTTTAGGGTATATCATCAAGGACAGGCAATACCAGATTGATAACGATACGGCAGATGCCGCGCGAGATATGTTTGCGGCGTATGTCAGACTGCAAAGCGTGTTGGGCGTAAAACGCTATATGCTTGAGACATGGGGCATTGACCGCGCGTATACCAAGTATGTAAACTATTTTCGGAACCGGCTTTATATCGGCGAGGTGTACGGCATCGAGAATGCTTGCCCCGCCCTGGTGAGCAAGCAGGATTTTGACATTGTAAATGATATCCTCCGTCAGCGGTCGCAGCGCTGCGCGGGAGTTGAGACAGATCGCGTTTATCTGTTCTCGGGGTTGCTGCATTGCAAAGAGTGTGGGAAAACGATGCAGTCGGAAACGGCAAAGCATATCTATACCTACTACCGATGCCGGACGCGAATGCTTGACAACTCCGCGTGCCAGCATAAAAAGAGGATCCGCGAAGACGCGCTGGAAGATTACTTATTGCATGAGCTTGAAGGGATTGCCGAGCGAAACAATCGCTATTACAAAAAGGCAGAAAAAAAGCCCACGCAAAGCGCGGACGCGATACGCAAGAAAATGGGTAAGTTGAAAACGCTTTATCTTAACGACTTGATCGAGTTGGACGAATACAAGAAAGAGTACACCACATTAAAGAAATCCATTGAAGCGGTAGAGGAAAAGCCGAAGACAAACCTTGACGCGCTCCGAAATGGACTTGCTGAATATGACACTTATTCCCGGGAAGAGAAAAAGGAATTCTGGACGCGCTTTATCCGGAGAATTGACGCAGATGACGACGGCGCGTTTTTTGTAACGCCACGTTAGGCATATTTGCCCTTGGTGTTCCCAAAGGTAAATTTTGCCCAAAAGAATCCCCCGCCTTACGACGGGGGTGTTCTTATTTTTCGAGCTTCCGCATCACGCTGTTGTACACGCGCTCGTTTACGATTTTCAAGCTGTCCATCAGCTCGTCCATGATCTCCCACGCTCTTGCCGGAGCCATGTCGGAGACGGCCTGCAAAAAATCGCTGTCGCCGTAGCTGCCTACCGTTTCAAACGCATAGGCTTTGACCGGTGCGGGAGATGCCGAATACAGCATCGGCCTTTCCGGTTCTTTGGGCGCGTTTTGATTTTGGATGATGTACAACGCCGCCAGCTTTTGATAATTGGGCCAGCTTGATTCCTCCGTCTCAAGCCGCGATATCCACAGATTGACCTCGTTTTCGTCGATCAAGGGGACGCACCCCCTTTATTCCTCCATCAGGCTCGCGGCACGACGCAGCGCTTCCTTTACGCGGTCGTCGTCCGTCTCGCGCATCATGTCGTTGATTTGCTCGCGCAGGTGCTCCATGCTGTCGGCGCGGCTGTAGTGCCCGCGGACGTAATGCGTGCCGCGGCGAGCATAGGAGCTGCCCCTGCCGTAAGTGCCGCGCATATCGGCCTGCCAGTCGCCGCCGCGAGAATACTCACCGTCGCGGGAATAATCGCCATCGCGGGAATAGCGACGCGAATAGTCTCCGTCGCGAGAGTAACCGTCGTCCTCCATCATCTCGATCTTGTCGATGTTCTTGATGGTGTCGGTCAGCTTGTGCGCGATCTCAAGGTCGCCCGCGCCCAGGTCGCCCTTACGCGCCAGCTCGTCGAGTTCGTCGCACAGCATATTGCGAAGCTCGTACATTGCTTTCTTACTCATGTCCATTCTCCTTTCACGCGATTCTCTCAACCGTCAGGTTCGAGTTGGCGAAGTTGACGGCCTGAGTGCTGGTGTTTTCCATTGCGACCGTCAGGCAGCAGCCTTTCGGGACGCAGACCTGTGCGGAAACATAAATGTTAAAGTAGTTTCCTACCGCCGCAGGCGTGACGGTAGCTGTTGCGCTGGTCAGCGGCTCTCCGTTGATGGCAAGCGCCGCCGTGATGGC
>OWIM01000181.1_pt1 | contig 39417 bp, 19 predicted proteins | sample 1732751 | NCBI WGS metagenome assembly OWIM01 (sample SAMN05065749, study PRJEB22554) | human gut metagenome | biome: ENVO:2100002; feature: ENVO:00000062; material: ENVO:00002003 | host: Homo sapiens | place: USA
ATGCAGCGTAGTCTCGTGGGCTCGGAGATGTGTATAAGAGACAGATCAACAATAAATGATATTCCAATTGGTAATTTTAATTATTTTTTATAAATCCTTTTCAAATACAATGTTAACTTACTCTGTTTCGCATACTTATCTAATTATCTCCCAAGTATAAAAGACTGCCGTCCTGTCCCCAGGAAAGCAGTCCTTTATTTTTTCTTCTTATTATTCAGTTCTCATGACAAAATCTTGTTTCATTCCCCTTTTGGAAGTTGACATCATGCTCAGAAGCTGAAGCGAATTCCTGCATTGATTCTCCAGTCTACCTTGTAATCTCCGCCAAAGCTCTTTGTGAAATCTGCATAAATCATGCTTCTCGGACTCAGGTAGTAGTTGCCGCCCAGTGCAATTTCTGCCCAGGTATCCTTAAGGCTGAACGAGGAACGCTTGCCTGTTTTTCCGGGTTCACTGAACAGGATGTGTCCATCTCCGTCAAATTCATGGAACAGACTTGCTTTGGCATAGAAATTGCCTTTGTCACTCTCTACTCCGGCTACTACACCCAGGCGCCCAATCAAACTGTTGACTGATGATTGATTGACACGCATGCTTTCACCACTAGGCGCCGCTGCATCAAAGCTGTCCGATGACAGCCGGCTCCATGTCAGTTCTGCCTGCGGCGTTACAAAGCCTTTGCCCATACGAATCTTTTTACCGTATTCGGCACTGATGCCATATCCGTATGTATCATACTTACCTTCTACATAATTCCTGAGTGCCGGTGCACTGTACTTGTTGTAGGCTGTGAACTTATTAGAAAGTTTTCCTGCTTTCGCAATGACATCCACATATTGTCCATCTTCCGACACTCTGGTCGCATAGGCCGCCAATGTGTACAATTTCGGATCGCCTTTTCCTCCATATCTGTATGTTGCGCTGCCGTCATTGTATCCGAAAGCACCGCCTACATGCCAGCCTGATGCCAGACGTTTATCTATGCCCACCTGGGCCGCCCAGTAGCTGTTCTTCATATACGCATTGTTGGCGTCATAACTAATCCGGCCGCCGTAGGCTCTTGCCCACAAACCACTTTCCGCACCAATTCTGAGATCTCCCATGCGCTTATACATATCATTCATATCATTCCGCCATACAAGGATAGAGGAAGTCAGAGCGCTTCTGGTACTGCTCATGATAGAAGTTTCATAATCTCCGGTTTCAATTTCCGGCTTATTCGGCTTGGCAGGTGTGTAATCAAAGTATCCCCGTCCATCTCTCTTAAAGCTCAATGCTTCAGTTTTCAGACCGGCACTGCTGGATGTCAGCCCTTCTGCAATTCTCAGCTTACCTTTCAGATTCCTTTCTCCATTTTGATATCCGGTATACTGCAGCTTACCTGCCATCGCATTCAGCACTTCGCTAACCTTATTCTTATCAGCCGCTTTGTCCGAATTTGTATCCAGTCCGGCATTATCGGTAATCATGTCCACTGTGGAACCGGCATCGGCTGTTGCAACGAAAGTGCTGCCGCCAAGTACCTTTGTCGGATTCGTCTTGTCATGGGCATAAATAAGAGATAACCTGCCGCTGAGTTTCCCTATATCTGTATTTCCGCTTTCCGAAGCTGTCTTATCAAGAACGCCGTTGTTGGAAATAAGCTTGCGAACCTTACTATTGCCGGTCTGTTTCCATTTGCCTTCCAGATCGACATCCGTATTACTGTTCATACTGGTACCTGCCCAGGTACTGCCATTCCCCACTTTAACTTGCGTTTTTCCGCTGCCGGCACTGTTTCCGTCCCAATTTCCACCATTGGAAAGAGTTATATCCGTTTGACCTTCACCGGATACATCCCCTTTCAAAGCATTTCCGGCCCGATCCATAACAACATCAGCTGCAGATCCGGCATCCGTTTTGACACCGCCGGAAATCTTACCGTTTCTCAGTTTAAGCTTTCCGCCGTTAAGCGCGGATGCACCATTTACAACATTTGTATTTTCTGTTTCAATCGTTCCGTTATCTGCCGTCGCCGCACCGCTTACACTGCCATCGGTCAGATTGATACTGCCGCCCGCCGCTGCAGCGGCATTGCCTTCCGTTTTCGCCTCGCGGAGGGAAACAGTACCGCCATCGGCTTCCACATCTCCTTTCAGTTTACCACTCTGAAGGCTTACTGAAGATCCGGCACCCGCACGAACAGCTTTGCCGCCAGCTCCTGCCGTTACATTGGTTATACCTGCTGCTTCCACAATACCGCCGCCAGAGGCCACGATACCATCTCCTTCGGCAGTGATATTAGAGTTTCCGGAAAGAAGCACTTTACTTCCCGCACCGTCGGCAACTACACCGGTCTTGCCTGTAATATTGGCATTGCCCTTAATATCAGCGGTCTTTCCTCCTTCTGCTTTGACACCGACGCCAGTATTTCCTCCATTCAGATTCAGCGTATTTTCTCCGCTGTCCACATGGATATCCTTCGCACCTGCATCGACAGCCGCACCGGAATCTCCGTTGACAGTAGCCGGATTCTTTGTGAACTTATAGGTATCCGTATCCGATTTATAAACGCCGGCTTCCTTGTATACCTGTTCAGAAGCAGTACTGCCGTCTATAGTCTTATTAATCGGATCCGTGACCTGTTCATTCGGATAAGCGGTTTCATAAAGGTACTGCCCCTGACCGTTATCTTTCTTAAAGGTGATATTTCCTGTTTTGAGAACTGCTTCAGAACTGGTCAGACCTTCTGCAATTTTTACAAAACCGGTCAGATTTTTCTCTCCGTCCGCATACGCTTTATAGAAGAGTTTATTCGCAAGCGCGTTCAGTGTTTCACTGACCAGATTCTTATCCGCAGATGCATTGGAAGATGTATTCAGCCCCTTATTATCCGTGATGAGGGATATGCCGGAGCCAGATGCCGCTTTCCGTATGATGAAATCTCCGCCGATCATGGTTTTCGGCGCTGTTTCTTCGTGTGCATAATATACATCCGTGTAACCGCTATAGTTATCTACGGTGATATTTCCTGTGTCTTTCTGGAAGATCTGTCCTGCCTTATCCGCACTTACTCCGCCGGCAAGTCTTGTCAGATGGCTGCCTTCGAAGTTTTTGCCGCCCCAGGATGTTCCGGTATCTCCATACTTTTCATTCATCCATGCGGCACCGTTGGCAAGGAACAGATTGGCCTCTCCTTTGAAGGTCAACCCTCCTGCTTTCTTCCCTTCATCGGGGAATGCATTATACACAACCCCTTGGAGTGTAGAATCCGACGTGGTCAGTCCCAGATTAATCTGTGACAAAGTTCCTTTCTTATCCACCTCATTGACAGCACCGGTCGTTACCGCCAGATTTCCCTTAATATTGACTTTCTTGTCAAGGCTTCCTACGGCATTTCCGTTGCTGTCAAGCTTGACATTCATGTTGACAATACCGTCTTCTGCACGGATAGCCGCATAGGGATTTGTCGATGCCTTGTCCACTTCAATGCTGCCGCCGCCGTTGACTGTCACTTTGCTGCCGCCGGCATTGGCAAAAATACCATGGGCTTTGCCTTTCAGGTCTACATTTCCGTTGACTGTGATATCAGCTCCCATAGAATTGGGCCCCATATTACTGGTGGAGTATAGTCCGGTTGCCCCATAATAACTAAAGCCGCCATTGTGTCCGTCCACATCGGCTGTCACATTTCCATTAACTGTCAATCTGCTGTTTCCCTGGATATAAGCACCCAGCGTATTGGCTGTTCCGCTTACTTTCAGATTGACATTTCCATTAATCGTCATTTCGGGCCGGATAGCTGCATTGCTGTTTGCCATATGGATGCCTTCAGCACGGGATGTGCTTGTCACTTCTACATCCAGGTTCTTCGCGGTGATTTCTGCTTTCTTCGCAGTAGACTGGTTGATTCCGTAGACTGTACCGCTGCCTTCCACCGTCTTCATTTTCAGCGTTTTTCCATCAGCCCGGATAATGACATCTTCTTCTACTTTTACTGCAGGTCCGCCTGCAGCAACAGTAATTTCAGAATCCTTTGTGAATTTGTATGTACCGTCTTCTTTACGCACACCAGTATTGACATATTTCATGTCCTTCGCCTTTACGCCGGTGATAGTATCGGTAAATGCTGTTTCTGTCTGTTCTTCAGGAATATCCGAAGCCGGTGTATAGAGGTACTGCCCCTGACCATTGGATTCCTTGAACGTCACATTCTTCAAATCAAGAGAAGCTTCCGATGCAGTCAGCCCTTCCGCCAAAGCTGCCTTGGCAGAAAGTTTTCCATCCTTTGCCAAGTAATAGAGCTTTCCTGCCAGAGCATTCAAAGTTTCACTGACCAGATTCTTATCCGCCGCTTTAGTTGAAGACGTATCCAATCCGTTGCTCCCCGTCATCAATGTAATACGGGAACCATCCAATGCCTTGGATACCTTGAAATCGCCGCCGATCATTTGTTTTGGCGTGCTATTTTCATGGTTATAGTAAATGCGGCTGAAACCGCTGTATGTGCCGACTTCCACATCTGCCTTGTCCTTCATAGCGATGAGCCCCGCATGATCCGCGTCTTTTCCGCCGGTCAGGGTTGTCAGATGAGAAATACCGTCATAAGCCCCGTACAATCCGTTTGACGGACTCGGAAGCGTCGTTTTCCCGTTATTTCCTGCCGCATAAACGGCATCGGCGCGGGAAACCGCTTCATGATTCCAGGTCGCACCATTCTGGAGCCACAGGTTGATATCTCCCTGCTGTGATTTTCCGGTAGGCGTATTTTTATTCGTATTCGATACAACACCGCTCCAGGTGGAATCAGACGTCGTCAACCCCAGATTAATGGCACCGTCACGGAAATAGTATGTATTATCTCCATTTCCATCATCTTTCGATGCATAGAGATTCCCCACCAGATTCACTTTATGGTCGGAGGCTCCGGTCACTTTGACTTTGCCGCCGGCATCCGTTTCAGTCTTTACATTCACATTAACAGTACCGCCAAAAGCACCCAATGCCAGGAATCCCCGTTCTCTACTCTTCGGCGTGATAATATTGACATCGCCATTCAAGGTAAGAACATTATCCAATGAATTCTGCCCTGCGACTTTATAATAAGCATCCGTTACCGCGCCGTTCCCTTTGACTGCCATATCTACATTGCCGTTGATCGTGATGGAACTGCCACCTTCTTTACCAAGATAAATTCCTTCCGGCGCCCAGCGGCTTCCCATATAGGTAGGATAGCCGCCGTCTTCTCCGGTACCCTTAATACCCCAGAAATCATCGGAAGACTGGTCATTTCCGGTACCGCGCATGGTGACATTGCCATTGATGGTCAGTTTGGTCTTTGCCGCTTCTGCCGCCCCCATATGCCCCATAAAAATACCATCTACCATATATGCACCGCCGTTGACGGTCATATTCACATCGGAATTGACAGTAATATCATCTCCGTCTTCCAGATAGATTCCATAAGTTCCCATCATACCGGCTTCCGGTGTCTTCAGGTTCAACTGTTTCGCGTTAATAACCGCTTTTACATTCGGCGTCATTCCTATCGGCGCCCAATCACTGCCGCCGGTGGTAATATTGACTGTCTTTCCTGCAAAGTTATAAGCCAGGTTCTTGCTATTTCCGCCTATCTGACTGACAGATCTGCCGAATACCTTGGAATCCTTCTTATAATCGAAAGTAATCGGACCATTTGCATCAATAATGTCACCGCTCGGATCTTCTTCGGGCGTATAGATGTACTCACCCTGACCGGTCCCGTTCTTGAAAGATATATTGCCTGTCTTCTTTGCCACGGCGGATGTTGTCAATCCTTCAGCAATTTCTACTTTACCCGTAAGATTGGTTTCTCCATTTTTATACGCAGTATAAAACAGTTTATTCGCCAGTGCATTAAGGGTGGCATTTACCAAATTCTTATCTTTTGCCTTGCCAGAATTTGTATCCAATCCCCTGCTGTTGGTACGCATCGTAATACCGGAACCGGCTTCCGCATTAGCAATTATCGTATCTCCGCCGATCATTGTTGCAGGAGACGATGCCTCGTGATCATAAACAAGAATAGTGTGTCCGCTGTAATGATCAATAGTAATGGGATTACTGTCTTTCTGGGCAATTACACCTGCCTTAGCCGGCGTGGTGCCTCCTGCCACTTTTGTCACGCGGCTGCCTGCAAACAAACCATACTGGTCTTTCGCCGTCTGTCGGTTTTCCCATATTCCTCCGTCCGACAGATACAGATTCACAGGACGCTCGTCTTCATTATCAGAAACACCTGTCCACCGGGATTTACTGCTGCCCAGACCCAGATTAACAGTTCCCCCAGCTCCTAAAGAAATTGTGCCCTGCACAATGACATCCTTTCCATTGGATCCTGTTTTCGCATCATTCATCCCCATGGTAAAGGTACCTGAAGTAGCAGCCACAGCTATATAGCTGGCTTCCTCCCTGTCATCCGGCGTAAGGATTGTGCCTCCGGCAATGGTTACCGTATTTTTCTCACTGCCGCGCATATCTACGCCGACACCTTTGACCGCCATATCCACGTTGCCGTTTAAGGTGAACGAAGCACCGTCTTTATCATAGATATTGATACCTGTTGCCAGATATGTCTTTATGCTGCCATACCCGCCCTTTTGAGCCGCAGAAACACCATAGGCATCATTTCCGCTTCCCGTGCCTTTCATAGCCAGGTTACCGTTAATGGTCAGCGCGGAACCGCCGTTATACAGTTTGATTCCATTCGCAAAACCGTCTCCGCCCTGTTTGGCCAGGATAGACACATTGCCGGCAATGTCTGCCTTTCCGCCTTCATGGATATATATACCGTATACATCACCCACAGAAGATTTGGTATCGATGGAAATATCTTTTGCCACAGCGTCAATCTTTTTCTTCGTGTACATGCCTACAGCACTGTTGCGTTCTGTCTTATTCTCCGCATTCAGTTTCAGACTCTTATCTGCCGCATGAATCGTAATATCCTTATTGATCCCCACCACGGCGGCCACAGCCTTATGGTAGCCAAGATCTTCTGTCGTGGTATCTCCGTCATCGACAGTGACCGTATTCACCGCATTGGTAAAAGTATACACGTCATCTTTCAGCACATTGGCTTTGACATACTCCTGATCCTTATCGGCTTCTCCGGTGATAGGGGTACCGAAATCAGACGTAGTCTGTCCATGAGGGTCATCTTCTGCGGGGGTAAATTTATATTCACCTCTGCCCGTGACATCCTGGAAGCTCATATTTCCCGATATGATGGCAACCGATGCGGAACTTGCCGTCAGGCCTTCCGCAATTTCTACGGTACCTTTCAGATTATCTTTGATTGCCGCATTGTTATAACCGGTATAGTAAAGCTTATTCGCCAAAGCGTTCAGAGTTTCACTGACCAGATTCTTATCGGCCGCCTTGTTGGAATTGGTATTCAGACCGCCGTTCCCGGTTACCATTCTGACAACAGATCCCGGTTCCGCTTTTTTTATCAGCGTCCTGCCGCCAATCATCTCTTTTGGCTTTTCCGCTTTATGGTCATAGACAAGGATTGCATGACCGCTGTAATGATCTATATTGATGTCCCTGTCGTCGTTCTGTCTGATAATACCCGCGTGGGCCGCATCACTGCCGCCTTTGAAATAATCTATATGGCTGCCCATGTAAGAGCCCGTCACGGAAGCAGTCTTCTTATTATTCCAAACCGCATCATGGCTCAGATACAGATTGACCTCGCCGGCATCGCTGGAAAAACTCCTGTTATAATCGGTTACACCTGTCCATGAAGAATTCTTGCTTGCCAGCCCTACATTTACAACGGCCTTAGACCCTGATCTTCTTTCGGTGTAAATATTTCCCTGAAGCACAGTGTCTTCAGCTTTGGCAGCCGTTCCGTCCTCATTCATATTAATGAAAACAGTACCGTTCACGCCCTTAACAAGCTTTGAATTCCCCTGGGCATGTTCATCCATAGGCGTCAGAATCCTGCCGCTGCCAAGGCGCATAACGCCGCCTTTAGCGGTAGAATTGATGGCAGTCCCCTGAATTTTTACGTCCAGCGGCCCTTCAATAGTTAATTTGGCATTATTCCCGATATTGGCAATGGCAGTTACCGATATACCCGTTGTATCCTTGGCAGCTTTTACCGTTCTCCATTCATCGGCACCTGTACCGGCTATTTTCAGCCCGCCTTTAATGATAAGTTCCGCATTAGGTCCGCGGTTTGCCACGCCGTACGCCATTCTGCCTGAAGTAGACACCTTATCAATCACTACATCCCCGGCGACGGAAAGCTTACCGTTCTCGGAAACATAAATACCTGTAGCTTCTCTTCCATTCGTCTGATCTGCAGAAATAACCAGCGGTTTGTTTTTCTCCATATTGATGAAACTGATGCTCTTCTTGTTGCCGTCCGTCCCTTTTCCGACACGGACAGCCGCCGCCTTTGCAGATGCGGAAGAAGCCGCTTCCAGACGGAGTCCATGATTTGCCATGTCCACGGTGATTGAATCATCGCCGTTGTAAGCTGCACTGACATATCCATCTTCAGCATGGGTGTCATCAGCAGTGACCGTAGTTTCGCCTTTCAGCAGTCTGTCTTTGATGATCGGCCCGTCCAAAGGCTCTTCCGGTTCATATACATAGGTGCCCTGTCCGTTCTTATCAGCAGCCGTATCTGTCCTGAAAGCAATATCCCCACTTGCTGAAACAGAAGAGGAAGTCAACCCTTCCGCAATTTCCACAGTGCCTTTCAGCTTTGTGTCACCTTGCGCATAAGACATATAGTAGAGCTTATTTGCTAAACTGTTCAGCGCTTTTCCCGCCGCCGTTTTATCGGCCGTATTGATTCCGCCTGCACCTGTGCGCAGCGTGATGGAAGATCCTTCTTCCGCTGTCTTGATTCTGAAATCACCGGCGCTGTAATTTTCAGCGGCAGAACCGTCTCCAGTATGGTCATAGAAAACAAGAGTGTGTCCGCTGTAATTATCTACAGTAATGGGCTTGCTGTCTTTCTGATAAATATACCCTTTATGCACTGCGTCACTGCCGCCATGAAGCTTCATTAAATAGCTGCCGTTATAGACAGGATTCTTACCAACAAGCGTCGTAGTAGTCACATGCGACTGCTGCTCATTCGTCCAGGTGGCCCCGTTTTGCAGATACAGATCAAAATTCCCGATATCATGCATCGTATTCCCGCCGCTGCCGTAATTATCATTGTACTGTTCATACGCCGCCACACCAGTCCAGGACGAATCCTTATCTGTCAGCGCCACATGAAGATTTCCTCTGTGCTGCCAATCTGCCAGCTGGCCTCCACTGTACTCAATAACTTTCTTTCCATACTGCCCTGTAACATACATATCCCCGATGATATTAGTTCTTGCGCTTCCTGGCGCACCATTTCTCATGTTGATATTGACAGTTCCCTTTTCCACACGGGCCGCATAGAAATTATGGGATTTATCCGCATCCGCTGCCGTAGAAATAGTACCGCCGCCGACAGAAATCACACTGTCCGCACCCACAGTATGCAATGCCGATCCCTTGAAATCAGAAATATTCACCGGCCCCGTAACGGTCATGGAAGTATTATCACCTGTCATCCGGATTCCGGATACGCCGATATACCGTCCCTGTTTCTCTGCTTTATCACCGTCCACATTTGAAATAGTAAGAGAACCGTCAATCACCGCTTCACTTCCGCTGCCCTGGAAAGCAATACCTGTGGCGGAACCGCCTTTGGTATGCACCTTGGTAATCTCTACCGGCCCCGTTATATTCAGATGGGAATTTCCTTCAAGGAAAATGCCGTTGGCGGCACGGGTATCTGTATTGGTGGAAGTAATGCTGATTTTCTTTCCCGCATCATTTTTTACAGTGATATAATCATTATTTCCCACATAAACGGCATCGGCAATCTCATTGCCGCTTTCTGCCGCTATACTCAAATTGAATCCATTCATATCCACAATCATCGGATTATTTTTTGTTGTAGGAGTGGACTTATTGTACATGCCGCTGACCACTTTTCCCTGTTTCGCATTCGGTGAAACGCCTTTTGCATTGCGGTCAGCCGTTTCTTTTTCCGGACCGGTAATCGGCCCAACAATTTCATCTGTCGCCGGTGTATAGAGATACCGGCCCTGGCCGTTATCTTTCTTAAAGGTGATATTTCCTGTTTTGAGAACCGCTTCAGAACTGGTCAGACCTTCTGCAATTTTTACAAAACCGGTCAGATTTTTCTCTCCGTCCGCATACGCTTTATAGAAGAGTTTATTCGCAAGCGCGTTCAGTGTTTCACTGACCAGATTCTTATCCGCAGATGCATTGGAAGATGTATTCAGCCCCTTATTATCCGTGATGAGGGATATGCCGGAGCCAGATGCCGCTTTCCGTATGATGAAATCTCCGCCGATCATGGTTTTCGGCGCTGTTTCTTCGTGTGCATAATATACATCCGTGTAACCGCTATAGTTATCTACGGTGATATTTCCTGTGTCTTTCTGGAAGATCTGTCCTGCCTTATCCGCACTTACTCCGCCGGCAAGTCTTGTCAGATGGCTGCCTTCGAAGTTTTTGCCGCCCCAGGATGTTCCGGTATCTCCATACTTTTCATTCATCCATGCGGCACCGTTGGCAAGGAACAGATTGGCCTCTCCTTTGAAGGTCAACCCTCCTGCTTTCTTCCCTTCATCGGGGAATGCATTATACACAACCCCTTGGAGTGTAGAATCCGACGTGGTCAGTCCCAGATTAATCTGTGACAAAGTTCCTTTCTTATCCACCTCATTGACAGCACCGGTCGTTACCGCCAGATTTCCCTTAATATTGACTTTCTTGTCAAGGCTTCCTACGGCATTTCCGTTGCTGTCAAGCTTGACATTCATGTTGACAATACCGTCTTCTGCACGGATAGCCGCATAGGGATTTGTCGATGCCTTGTCCACTTCAATGCTGCCGCCGCCGTTGACTGTCACTTTGCTGCCGCCGGCATTGGCAAAAATACCATGGGCTTTGCCTTTCAGGTCTACATTTCCGTTGACTGTGATATCAGCTCCCATAGAATTGGGCCCCATATTACTGGTGGAGTATAGTCCGGTTGCCCCATAATAACTAAAGCCGCCATTGTGTCCGTCCACATCGGCTGTCACATTTCCATTAACTGTCAATCTGCTGTTTCCCTGGATATAAGCACCCAGCGTATTGGCTGTTCCGCTTACTTTCAGATTGACATTTCCATTAATCGTCATTTCGGGCCGGATAGCTGCATTGCTGTTTGCCATATGGATGCCTTCAGCACGGGATGTGCTTGTCACTTCTACATCCAGGTTCTTCGCGGTGATTTCTGCTTTCTTCGCAGTAGACTGGTTGATTCCGTAGACTGTACCGCTGCCTTCCACCGTCTTCATTTTCAGCGTTTTTCCATCAGCCCGGATAATGACATCTTCTTCTACTTTTACTGCAGGTCCGCCTGCAGCAACAGTAATTTCAGAATCCTTTGTGAATTTGTATGTACCGTCTTCTTTACGCACACCAGTATTGACATATTTCATGTCCTTCGCCTTTACGCCGGTGATAGTATCGGTAAATGCTGTTTCTGTCTGTTCTTCAGGAATATCCGAAGCCGGTGTATAGAGGTACTGCCCCTGACCGTTGGATTCCTTGAACGTTATATCTTCCATACGTTTGGACAGGCTGGAAGACGTCAGGCCCTCGGCAATTTCTACTTTACCGGCAAGATTGGTTTCCCCATTTTTATACGCAGTATAAAACAGCTTATTCGCCAGAGCATTCAGCGTTGCGCTGGCCAGATTCTTATCTGTTGCTTTGGACGAATCCACATTAAGACCCTTGCTGTCGGTAATCAGAGTAATTCCCGATCCAGGCTGCGCTTTAGTCACGGTAAAAGTCCCGCCGAGGATATCCGTGGGTTTCTCATCCTTATGCCCATAGTATACGTTTGTAAATCCCTTATAATCGTCTACGCGGATATTAATGCCTTCGCTGTCTTCATCCTCTCCGGGTTTCTGGAAAATATGACCCGCCTTATCGGCGCTTTCCCCGCCGACCAGCCGTTTCAGATGACTTTCCGAAAAATCCTCTCCGAAATAAGCATCAGGCGGTTCGCCCCAGGCCTCATTCGTCCAGGAAGCGCCGTTCTGCAGCCACAGATTAATTTCCCCAAAAAATTTCTTGCCACCGGCGTCATTGCCTTCATCTTTAAACGCATTGTATGCGACCCCCGTCCAGCTGGAATCGGGCGTAGCCAGCCCCAGATTGACGCGGGTATAAGGCTCCGGCTCATTCACATTGATCGCGCCGGCGGATGCGCCTACATTTCCTTTGATCGTAACTTTGGAATTACCGGCTCTGACAGGCACCTTATTTTCGTCCCGCTCCATATTCATCGTGGTGGTGGCGCACTCCGCCAGCAGTGCGTAATACCCCTTGGTATTATCTTTATTGATTTCTATATTTCCGCCCTTGAAATAAATATCCGAATGGCCGCCATTGGCAAATACGCCGTTGGCATTCACCTTCAGATCCACCAGTCCGTTAACGGTCAGCTTCGGTCCCATCTGGAGTGTGTAATTATTTCCGGCATAGATGGCAGAGCCGCCATAATAGCTGAAACCGCCGTCATTTTCCACATAGACCGCCCAGGGGTTCTTTTCATCATGGGTATTCATGGTTACGTTCCCATTGACAGTGGTTTCCGCATTGCCGCACAGATACATGCCCAGGCCGTAATTAGCGCCATGAGCCCTGATATCCATATCCCCATTAATCGTCAGCTTGTACGGCGTATCCTTATTCGTTCCGTTCTGTCCGCCTACACGGATTCCTTCAGCGCGACTTTTCGTATTCCCTGCATTAATAAATATCTTTTTTGCAGTAATCGTAGTCCCCTGCAATGACTCTATCTCAATCGCATGAAGCTCTAATTTCTTATTATTTCTTTCCGCATTAAAAATTAAAGTCTGTCCCGATGCATCAATATTTACAGGATGGCTTAAATCTCCTATCTTTATACCATTAGCGGTATTAATTATTGCATCTGTAGTAAACAGATAATTTTCCCCATTATCCTTTAAAATCTTTCGATTTACATAAATGTCATCTTTATCTTTCTCCCCGGTAATACCATTTGTAAGCTGTATCGCATCAGGATACTTCTTTTCCATGTCTTCTAAGAAATCAGCACGAACATCATGATACAAACCAAGACTGCCAAGTAATGACAACGTAACTGCCGCCGTCAGAAACCGTTTCCCCGATTTCCATTTTGAATACTCTTTCATAACCTGCTCCTCCGCCTTTTTATTCACCAGAAAATATGAAATATATGCACTGCTTCTATCCCCGCTTCTCTGCCATAGAGGATTATCTCCGGCCGGAACCGTTATGATGCCTGCCGTTCTGCCATACTATTTCCGCACCGCCTTTCTCAGAACTCGCACCGGAAACCGGCATTCAGCTGCCACTCCCGTTTCCAGTCCCCGCCAAATCCTCTTGTCACATCTATATAAATACGGCTTACAGGTGACAGATTATACGTGCCGCCTACCGTTAATTCCCCCCAGGTATCCTTTAAATCATAGCTGGTTTCCTTAGTACCGCCGTCAGCAGCGGAATAGGACGCTTTAATTCTGCCGCCGAATTCATGGGCAATGCCCGCTCTTACATACAGATCGCCGAAAGAACCGATACGTCCTGCTTCAATACCTGCCCTCGCCACATAACTGTCAAAAGACTGCCCCTTCACAGTCATCACGGCGCTTTTATTGGAAACATCGCATTCATCAGGTTCCAAATGCGCCCAGGTGAACTGGATCTGCGGCTGCCAGTAGAAATCTCCCGTTCCGAAGCGCTTTCCATATCTCCCTGCCACACTGTAACCTCTGGCGGTAGATGATCCCGTAAACTGATTTCTTCCTCTGTCATACAGGGTAAACTTATTCTTTATATAACCCCCTTTGACGATCATATCCACAAAGGCGCCCCGGGCAAGATCTTTCGAGCCGTAGAGCGACAGGGCATACAGTTTGCTGTCGCCTCTTCCGCCAAAATCATACTTGCCCTTTCCATCTCTGTAATCCAGAGATATACCTGCACGCCAGTTACTGGGGTAACGGCGGTCGTACCCGGCTTCGCCTGCCCAATAGTTTTCTTTTATTCCGATACCGTTTCCGTCATATTTCCATCTGCCGCCATAAGCTCTTCCCCATGCACCCTCCATGCCGCTTCGATAGCGGAGCATGTCCAAACGAAGCATCCCCTGCATGGCGTTATCTCTCCACTCCAAAGCGGAATCAGTCAGCACGCTGCGTCCACCTTTCATCAGCGCCGTCTCATTATCCCCATGGACAATCGGTGGAACCGGCGGTGTCGGTGGATTCGGGTTCGGATTCGGGTTTGGATTCGGATTCGGATTCGGGTTCGGGTTCGGGTTCGGATTCGGGTTCGGGTTCGGATTCGGTGCTGATCCTTTTTCTACATATCCCTGCCCGTGGTTGTCTTTCTTATACTTCATATCCGCTAATTTGGCAGATGCTGATGACGCGGTCAGCCCTTCCGCGATTTCTGCCTTACCTGCCAGATTACTCTCGCCGTCCACGGATCCCTCATAATATATCTTCCCCGCCACCGCGTTCAATGCTTTCCATACAGCATCATCATTATTCATATCAATACCTGCGTTATTAGTGGATACCACAATTCCCGAACCGGCAGCTGCTTTCTTTATCCGGAAATCACCTCCGCGGTAAGATGCGGTCGTACTGCCATCTCCCTCGTGAGTATAAATAACTTTGACATGTCCGCTATAGTTCATCACATGGATTTTCAATGCTTCCTCGGGATAAATGATGCCTGCCCTGTCGGCGGAGTTTCCGCCCACCAACTGGTTCACATGGGATACTCCGTCATATTTCCCATAGTGGAATACGCTCGGTTGGGGCATTTTTTCTACCTGAAGCCCATTGGTCCGCGATGGAGAGCTGTGTTTCCATACGGCTCCGTTCTGCAGCCAGAGATTTACTTCTCCTGCCTGATCAGATCCGCTGTTGTCTACCACACCGATCCATTGGGAATCACTGTTTGCCAAAGCCAGATTGATACGGCCGTTCTGGAAAAAGTAAGGCTGTCCGTTGTGGTCTTTATCATCCCGCATGGCAATGATATTCCCCTTGATATTCACTTTATGGGAAGCCGCGTCCGCTCCTGCCATATTCACATTGATAGTGCCACCGTAACTGGCAAGGGCATAAAAACTCTCTTTATCGCTTGTCGGCGTCACTATGGTCACATTCCCTTTATTGGCGTTAATAACAGCGATATCATAGTCATCCATGCCGGCAGACTTGTAATAAGGATCCGTCTTCATTGCGGAGCCGCGGACAGCCAAGTACACATCGCCGTTGAGATCAATGGAGCTGCCGTCCGACATATCCACATCGACCCCCGTAGGTTGCCAGCGGGCACCGGTATATTCATCCGCCCATCCCGGAACATGGCCGTCCGGCCCGTAACCGCCATGTATTTCCGCCGCATTAACTCCCCATTTCGCGTCCCGGGAAGAGGAATCCGGAGGTTCTCCAACGGCTGCCGGATCCCCTATATATACGTTGCCGTTGACAGTAATGTTCGCTTTGGCTCCCGTACCGGTGCCGGCACGCATCATGTAAATACCGTCGGCAAAACAGCTGCCTCCGTAAGTCTTAATCTGCAGGTTCCCGTTTATGGTCAGCCGGCTCCCGTCAGATGCGAGAATCCCCGCCCCCTGCGAATTTCCTGCTTCGCTGCTGGAAGTATCAATGGACAGCGTTCCTGTCCCGTCCCCCACGGTGACAACGGATGTCGTTCCTTTCCCCGGCGTAATACCCTCAGCGTGATAAGTGCCGTGGATACTGATTTTTGATCCGTCTTCCAAGTTATACTTATTAACACCGTTTTCCACTTTATAGGCACTTCCGAAAGTTGCCTTATCTTTTTTTGCCTTGGTCGTGATACCGGAAGTATAAACAGGCGCCGCCAGCACATCCGAAACTGCTCCGGTGCCGCTGATAAGCAATGCTGCCATACCGGCTGCCAGCCACTTTTTTCTGCCATACACATATTTCATCATTATCCCGCCTTTTCTCCACTACAACGATCTATGCCTTACACTTCCATCTTCACGCCGAACAGCCATGTGCGCCCCGGCATGGAATACCATGTTCCCGGCGTATGGTCGCTCCATATGACATCTGTATGCTCCGCCCAAAGTTTATCGAAAATATTATTGATTTTCAGATAAAAATTAAAATCTTTTCTCGGTTCATAATTAAAGCTCAAATTATAAATTCCGTATTTATCGTTCGGCCACCCTTTCAAATCACTGTTTACCGGGTTCTTTCTCCGGATAAAATAGAATCCGTCCAGACCGCCGGTAAATTTTTTATTGTGATAGATCATGTCAAAAGTAAGTTTATCTTTCGGCGAATATCCGAGAGAAAAATTATCCCCGGGAACATTGGAGTACAAATGCGCCCATCCTACATTGGCGCTCCATTTACTCCCGATCTGCGAAATCAGCTGGGCATTCCATCCTCTTGAAACACCCTGATTAAAGTTTTTATATTTTTTTGATGAAGTATCATATCCGATAGATTGTTCATCTTTTGTTCTGAACCAGTTAAAGGTAAACATAGTCTTATCGCTGAATACATGGCTGTAGCCGACGGTATCCGTATATCCATAAGCAGGTCTGACCTTGGCATTTCCATACTGGGGAATATAAAGAACATCAAGCCCCGGCAGAATGTAGAAATCATTGCGTCCCGCATACACTGTATCCTTAGGTGTAATTTCATAGCTCAAACGATAGCTTTTGGATGTATGACTGGAAAAATCGGCAGTGTATTGATCTGTCTCAGGGCGGTCATGCCGCAGGCCTCCGGAAAGAGACCACCGGGGCAGGAAATTCCAATCTTCCTGTATATAAAAAGAATAATTTTCATACCAGTGGTTCGTTTTGACCGGATTCCCATTTACGTCAAATCCTGCCGCCCGAAGAACATTGTCCCTTCCCTTTGAATAATCCACACCAAAAGTCAGTCGGTTCCATTCATCATGGAAGCTCACCTGCTCGCCGATGATGTCATAAGTATAGTCGCTGCTTATCCCCCAATTGGACTGCGCATTCATGTCATAATCCTGAAAATAATTTGTCTTTACTTTATTCCGGCGGTAAGTAAACTGGTTATCCCAATGCTTCCCGATGGATATCTTATCCTGCAGAGTCAGCATATCGGACTTATAATCGCCATGATACCGGTTTGAATACACAAAATCATATCCTCTATATCTTGACTTCATTTTGTCATAACTTAAGGAAAGAGAATGTTTATCAGTAAAATCATAAGCAAATTTCACTCCGTCCGATAAGGTATGGGTGTGCCCGGGCCATAGCCTTCCGTCACCGGATTTGGTATCACCTATCAGCAGTTTGTCATAATAGGCCATGTAGGAAAACTTCCCTACTCTCCCCATAGTGGTCAGCTTATATATTTCCCGTCCGCCGGTTCCTCTGGCTATATCCACGGTCGTTTTCTTTTCCCCGGGATTCTTGGTGATGATATTGATCACACCGCCTTTGGCGCCACTTCCATACAACGCGCCGGCACTGCCGCGCAGCACTTCGATACGTTCGACATTGTCCATATTATTCAGCAGAGAAGAATACATATACCCTGAATTATTCGCGCCGTTGAAATCGGTTACACGTACGCCGTCCACAAGCAGTATAATATCCTTGCTTCCATTAATCCGGATCCCGCTTAAATTGGCATTCAATCCATTTCCGCCATAATTCAGATACTGTGTCCCCGGAACTGTACGCAACGCATCTTCCACGGTATTCAGATGGAGTTTTTCAATCTGCCGGCTCGTAACTACACTGATATCGGCTCTGGCATCCACCAAATTTTCATTCACACGATTCGCTGTGACAACAACGGGCGCCATCTCAAAAACATACTCCTCTGCCAACACAGGGTATGTCATGCTCCCGGTTAAAACTGCTGCCATCGTCATTACCAATGTCTTCTTCATCCTGATTCTCCTCATGACCAAAAGAATATAAAAAAGATATGCACCGCTTCCGCGGCATTTCCCCGCACACAAAAAATTTATTTTTAATTTTTAACTTATGGTACGCTCATACCACAAATTTATAAAACGAGGCATAAGAAAGATACATAGAAGACTTCTGCCATATTAAAAATACAGCACCAGCTTCCTATGCATTAACTTATACCTCGCAAGTTACGCCAATCTCATAGAAAGCAGGTGGCACTCTGACTCAGTTCCTTATCCTGCGGCTCCTCTGTGAAAGGCTTACAGCCGCAAAACTCCCTCTACAGTTGCGGGACAGTTCCGGATTCTAACCGGATTCCCCACGACTGCTTTCCTTATATAATTTTGTGTGATTCCTGCATGCAGGATATAAAGGTTAAATTCTTAATGCTTAAACCCATTTGCTTTAAGAATACCCACTTTTATGATATCACTATGCCATATTTTTTACAATATATGACTAATACTTCTATCACTTGATCACAATAAATAATTTATTTGTTCCTTAATATTAGGGATCTGTAATCAAAATCAAGTTTTATACAACACCGCCATTGTACTTGAATGTGCTGTTTATAACAGAACATAAAATTCCCGATTTTGAAAACCAAGCTGTATTCTTCGGTTTCAATTCCTTATTCCCACTGTCATACATTCATCAAAAAAGAGCTGTAGGAATGAGAAATCATTCACAACTCTCTTTTAATCACCGGTCTGTAAAATTTTTTGAAATACCAAATCTTTGTGACATGGGACAGGAAATGCTTTATGCCCGATTGACTATTCCACATATCGTATCTGCTTTTTATTTTCCCGTTCCGCTTTTGCTTTATCCCACCATCTTCGCATTCTTATATTCTTCAGGAATCGCAAGCCCCAAAGTTTCCGCCGATTTCTTATTGATGATGACTTCCAGCACTTCAGGATCCTCTACGGCAGTATCCTGTGTTTTGATTTTTCCATCAAGCACATCCGCCGCCATGTGTCCTGCCTGTACACCGGACTTGTAGAAATCCACGGAGAGCGAGCCGAGCGCGCCGTCTTTCGCCATGCTGTCCGCACCTACGAATACGGGAATCTTCGCGGGATCTGTCACCTTGACCAAAGTGGGAATGGAAGAAGCGATCACGTTATCCGTAGGAACATAGATGAAATCTACCTGTCCCACCATGGATTCCGCTGCCTGCTGGATATCATTGACAGAGGAAACGGTCCGTTCCACCACAGTAAGGCCGAGGGACGCCGCATAGACTTTCGCCTGGTCTGCCTGGATCTGGCTGTTCACTTCGCTGGAGGAATAAATCAGTCCAAGACGTTTCGCCGCGGGAAGGAACTTAAGTCCCATATCCACTTGCTTCTCCACAGGGCCGCGGTCATTGACGCCGGTCACGTTCGTTTCCGGTCGGCTGTTCGATTTTACCAGTTTCGCCGTTTCAAAATCAGTAATGGCGCACCCGATAATGGGCAGGTCATGAATTTCATTGGCTACCGCCTGTGCAGCAGGTGTGGAAATCGCGCAGATAAGATCAGGACGATTGGACTTGAAACGGGACGCAATGGTCTTTAAATTTGACTGGTCTCCTTGGGCATTTTGCTGGTCTACTGAAATTTTGTCCGCTCCGTAGCCCCTTTCCTTCAAGCCGTCAAGGAATCCTTGATTGGCCGCATCAAGAGAACCATGCTGCATCACCTGCACCACAGCAATCTGTTTCTTCCCGTCAGTCGTCTTCTTCTCTCCGCCACTGTTTCCTCCGCAGCCATAGAGTAAAGCTGTTGCCGCCACTGCCGCTGCTGTAAGTTTCATCCATTTTTTCATTTGAGAGCCCTCTCTTTCTACTGCACTTCTATCCTATAAAAAATGCCCCCTGCCAATTGCAAGGGACGACGGGACTCATCGCGGTACCACCCTGTTTACCTGATGAAAAAGAAACAAAAAAGGCGGCAACCAAGGGACGGATATTCCGTGGTACCACCCTACTTCATCAGATCAACTCTCAGCCGCTTAACGTGAGCCACTCCGGCAATGCCTACTGTTATTTCAGCAAAGCAGTTCGGGAAAGAACTTCGACTTCCTGCCCGCACCGATTTTCACCATCCATCGGTTCTCTGCGCCGGGTAAGGAAATTTACTTTTTTCCGTCAGCACTTTTAAATATTGTGATTATTTTAGCGAATAGAGATTTTCTTGTCAATAGTCTTGGGGAAAATATTTTAAATTTGAGCGACCCTCTTTCTTCAGCAAAAGGCAGCAGTCACAGGACTGACAGGGCAGAAGGCGTCATTATGCATATTAGCGAAGAATCGGCTGCCGTAGTAAGGAAAACGGTAAAACGTCATTCCGAATGAATGTAAAGGATCTGCTGGCATGATGAGGAAGATGGTAAGCTGTCATCAGAGTAACAGATTCTTCGCTTTGTATTATATTGCTGCCTCCCTGCTTTCTCATACGGTATTTTTGCCAAAGCTCTGAATGACGGGGTACGGAAGTCGTCACAATGAGGGTAAACATTAAGCATCACTATGATGGAAAACGTTAAGCGTCATGATGACAGGAAACGCTAATCGTCATCCTGAATGAATGTAAAGGATTTGTATCCGTGACAAGGAAAGCCAGTAAGATGTCACCAGCGTAATAGATTCATCGCTCCTCGTCACATAACTCTTTTCCCTTATTCCCATAAAGCATTCCTGTGTCCGCTCTGAATGACCGGGGTATGGAAGTCGTCATAATGACGGTAAACATTAAGCATCACTATGATGAAAAACGTTAAGCGTCATAATGACAGAAAACGCTAATCGTCATCCTGAGCGCAAGCGAAGGATCTGTACCCGTGGTGGGGAAAGCGGGAAGATGCCATCCGGGTAATAGATTCTTCACTCTGTGACACTATCCCGTTTCCCATCTTTCCCACAAAGCATTCTTACTCTCGTTCTAATGACGGTGGAGGGAAAGCGCGTCACCAACAATGGGGAACGGAAAGTGTCATAATGAGAATGCTCGCTGCCGGTACATGCTCACCGGGCAGTTTCAAAAGAAAAACACCGTCCCTGTAAAGACGATGTTTTCTTTCTATTCCTTATTTCAGTACGCCGATTTCCCTGTAATATTTTTCAGCGCCGGGATGGAGCGGCACGCCTGCGATATCTTTCACTGCGTCTTCCGGCTTGAGGCCTTTCAGGTTCTTCTGTGCCTGCCCCAGTTCGTCGATATGTTCCCAGAAAGTTTTCGTCAGATTGTACACCACGTCTTCCGGCATATCCCCGCGGGTGAACATAACCATTTTAACCGCTGTGGTACGGACGTCCCTGTCCTGATTCGGATAGGTACCCGCCTTGATGGTATAACTTGCATACCAGGGGTATTTTGCTTTCAGTTCTTTCACGAGCTGATCATCGATATCTACCAGGCGTGCGCCGCCGGTTAAAGCCTGGGTAACGGCGGAAGCAGGAGCGCCGCTCATAATCCATGCGCCGTCAATGGAACCGTTTTGAAGCATATCGGCCGCATCGGTAAAGGTAATATACTCCGCCTGTATGTCATCAGGAAATTTCAGTCCTGCCGCGGTAAAATGGGCATTGCTTTCGTTATATACGGAAGATCCTGCCGACGCTACGGCAAAACGCTTTCCTTTTACATCCGCCAAAGTCTGAATGCCCGACTTGGCAGTGACCACCACCTGGTTCGGATTCATGTAAAGACCGGCAATCGCTTTCAAATCTTTATAAGGATGATCTTTGAAACTGTCCGTCCCGTTGAGACATTGGTACACATTGCTGGAAATAGCGATGGACACCTGTGCTTCGCCGTCGGAAACCATATTCAGGTTGGCAATTCCGCCTGCAGACGCCTGGCTCGCTGCCTGCACACCGGGAACATTATTGCTCCACATATTGGTGATTGCCGCCCCCACCGCATACAGGGCGCCTGACGCGCCGGCCGTCGGGAAATTAATTTTCACCGTCTGCGCTGCCGGCTGTGATGACGGCGCCGATGCTTTCTTTTCTCCGCCGCAGCCTGCTATCATCCCTGCGGCGGCTAAAGCCGCCAGTGAAACCGCCACCGCTTTTTTCAAATGTCTCATGTTCATTTTTCCATCCTCCCATGCTGCAAAAAATAAATGATTATCATAAGTATACCCCTGTGCCGGGGGAAATCAAGTTTCTTTTCTCCGCCGCAGGAACTGGAATCCTATAACCGCGGCAATCCCTGCAAATCCGGCAAAGTCCGTCATTGTTCCGGGAAAAAGGAGAAGCGGTGAAGCGATGAAAAGTACAATCCGTTCCGCCCATCCGCACTTGCATAGAATCCAGCCTTCCAATGCGCCAACGAGGGCAAACGTTCCCACCGCCGCGCTGAAAACGGCCCAAAGGGTTTCCACTGTGGTCGCCGCCGGATCGACACCGATGAGAAGAACAGGATTATCCAGAAAGAAGAAAGGAATAATAAAACCGATAAGCCCGAGACGCACCGCCATAAGTCCCGTCTTTGTCTGATCGGAACCGGCAATCCCAGACGCCACATAGGCTGACATGGCCACAGGCGGCGTGATATTGGAAAGGCAGGCATAAATCAGGCAGAACATGTGAGCGATAAGAGGCAATACCCCCGCCTTGATCAGGACAGGAACAGCAACCGCCTGGACAATGACATACGCCGCGACGCCGGGAACGCCCATCCCCAAAATAGCGGACATGATCATGACAAGGAAACCGGCAAGGTACACATGATTATCCTGCAGAAGAGACAGAATGAGATAGCCCATGTTCAGTCCCATGGATGTCAGTGTGACCGTACCGATAATGACGCCGATGATGACGCAGCATACACCTACGGAAACGGCGCTCCGCGCGCCCTCAATGACAGCGGCAATAATCTTATCTCCTGTCATTCTTGTTTCTTTGCGGAGCCAGCTTGCCGCCACAGTGATGAAAATAGAAATAACCGCTGCATAAAGCGGCGTGAATCCCGTAAACATCAGCCCGATAAGGCTCACCAGGGGAAGGACAAGATGTCCCTGTTCTTTTATCACCGACAATGCATCGGGAATATTTTCCCTGGCGATCCCTGAAAGTCCGAGCCGTTTCGCTTCAAAATGAACCGCCAGAAGCAGGCCGATATAGTAGAGCAGCGCCGGTGTGACAGCTGCCAGTGCCACATAGGTGTAGGACAGGTTTAAAAACTCCGCCATGACAAAACCGACTGCCCCCATAATCGGCGGTGTGAACTGTCCGCCGGTAGAGGCCACCGCTTCTACTGCGCCTGCAAATTCGCTTTTATATCCGGTCCGTTTCATGAGCGGAATCGTAATCGTCCCCGTCGTCGCCACATTGGCAATGGCAGAACCGTTAATCATCCCCATAAGGCCCGACGCGATGACCGCCACCTTCGCGGGACCGCCGGAAGTCGTTCCCACAAGAGTAAGCGAAAAATCATTAATGAATTTGGAAAAGCCCGAATATTTCAGAAACGCGCCAAAAACGACAAAAAGAAATATGTAAGTCGCCGAAACGCCGATGCCCGTGCCGAGAATGCCCTGCGTTCCCCAGAATTGGGTAATCAGCACGCGTTTCAAAGTGAAGCCGTTATGACCGAGATAGCCGGGCAGGTACGCGCCGAACCAGTTATACGCAAGAAAAATTCCTGCAAGTACCGCCAGATTTCCCGATGCCCGCCGGGCCGCTTCAAAAACACAAACCACCGCGACTAAGGCAATGGCCGCCTCCATATCGGAAATACGTCCTCCCGTTCGGGCGATACGGGTATAATTCAAAATGAGATAAAGGAGACTGCCTGCGGAACAAAGGATAAACGCCACGTCCCAAAGGGGCGGAAGCTTTCTTTTCCGCTTTTCCTTTTTAAACGTCGGAAATAATAAAAATGTAAAAACAAGAAGAAAGATACAGTGGATCGCCCGCAGATTGACGGCACTGATTGCTCCGATGGTCGTGAAATACAGCTGGAATGCCGTCCACACGCACAGCAGTACGGCTACCGCCCTGCCTAACGGTCCCGTATATGTCCTCATACGGGAGTCCGCTTCCTTCTCCTCAAGTATTTTCTGCGCTTTTGCATCAAGTTCTTTTTTTGCTTCCAATGCTTCTTCCAGCTTTACGCCGAACTGATGTTCATCCATTCTGATTCCTCCTGCACTGCTATCCTTCGTATAAAATTATCCTCATTAAGGCATATTAGTCATTCCATATAAAGCAATTGAGAACTTATTGCCCTCTATTTAGAACCTATTTCTTACCTTTCTGCTGCATCCCCAATCTACAGATACCGCTTGAATCAAAAACTAGTCATTCTTCGGAGAGAACACATATATTCCATCCTTTTTACCCAATGCAGCCGCTTTTCGATCTTTTTCTGCCCATTCCTTCTTTCCCAACTTATCGTAAAAACCTGCACGCATGAGAAGTGCTGATGCAATATTGGGATTAATTTTTAAAAATTCCGTAATATCTGCCACCGCCTTTTCGTATTCCCCCATTTCCGCATACACTTCTCCCCGAGAGCGATAACTTTCTCCATAACCGGGATCCATTTCTATAGCTTTATTCAGTATGCCCAACGCCTTTTGATAATTCCCTTTCAATTTATAAACATATCCCAAGTTATTGTACACATCTGCTTTTTTATGCCCCTTTGCAATTGCCGTTTCAAACGCAGTAATCGCTTCATCATACCGTTCTGTCTGGCTGTATACAAGCCCAAGCATCATGTAATAGTATCCTTTATCCGGCTCCAATGCTATCGCTTTTCTTATATCTTCCAATGCCCCGCCAAAATCATGCAACTTCATACTCGCATCACAACGCTTCGAATAGAAATACGCATTATTCGGATAAATGGAAATCAAATGCGTTAAATCATTTCTCGCATCGGTAAATCTTCTATGCTGCATATAATACATATTTCGTAATAAATAAGGAATCCCATCTGTTTCTCCAACCACGTGCCCCTTGTTAAAAGACGTCAATGCTTTTTCATCCTCATGCAAATCCAGAAGTACTTTGCCTCTTTTCATCCAAGCAAGAAGATTAGATGAGTCCGCTGCCACCGCCCTGTCAAGAAAAGGTAATGCTTTTTCCGGTGCATGGTAATGCAACCACTGCAGATCAGCAATCGATATAAGCGCTATTACATCCTTGGTGTTAATAGATAATGCCTTCTCAAAATCAACATAACTCTTATCCATCTCGCCAAGAAGCAGATACGCAAGTCCTCTTTTGCTATAGACCTTTCCCTTTTCTTCTCCTTTTAGATACTTCAACGCTTCATCAAAATCATTAAGACAAGATTCTGTCTCCCCGAGTTGCACATAAGCAACCCCTCGCCCCAATAAGATATGCCCCCTCATTTCCGGTTCAGGATTCTTTTTCAACGCTTTATTGTAATCCTGTTCTGCTGCATAAAAATCCTCTTCCAAACTATATGCGGTCGCCCTTGCATAATAAGCCAGTGCGGAATCAGGATTCAATTCTATAGCTTTAGTATAATCCTTAATTGCCTGCTTATATTTATGCTGATTTATTGCTACCAATCCCCGAAGCATATAAATTCCTTCATTCCCCGGACGCCTATACACTAATTCATCTGCCGTCCCTGTAGGGATAACATTTTTTTCTGATGCTGCCTCTGCATCTTTTCCTGCCCTATCTGAAAAATATTGCGTAAATTTTACAGGCAACTTTTCCTGTACAGAAAAAGTATCTCCCCCCGCAGGCATATCTTTACCCGCCGTCCCTATTGTTACATTTGAAAAAGCTATTCCCAACACCAACACCGCTATCAAAATCTTTTTCTTCATAAGCCACCTGCCTGACATATAACTCATAGTGCTTCCTCATTATAGCACTTCCGATAAGATATAACCGTCTTCTTCCATATATACGCATATGTTTCTATATTAAAAGATATGGAGATAAAAATGTTTTTTCATTTTGACCCTTGCAGTAAATGCTAAACTTTAATGCATTTATCTCCCCCCTATATCCATTATCAAATCATACAATGCCTTACAACCACATCTTCCACACATTTACATTTTCCATTGTAGATTAATAATTAACCATCATGTATAAGTATTTCCGATGATGTTCATTAAATCCTCACTTTTCAATGACATCCATTTTTTCATCACGACTCTATTATATTTTTTCCCACGAAAAAATCACCGCCCCTTTCGAGACGATGATTCCCTCTTTTCCTTACCTGCTTTCAAAGAATGCCTTGTACGCCAGGTACGTTTCGTAAGCGTCCGCCTTGGACAGCAGGTCGCAGGGAGCGTGCATGGACAGCATGGACGTGCCGCAGTCTACCACTTCCGCGCCCCAGTTCGCCATCATGAAAGCAATCGTTCCGCCGCCGCCCTGGTCGACTTTTCCCAGTTCACCGATTTGCCAGCATACACCGGCATCATTAAAGATTTTTCTGACCTTCTGCAAAAATTCCGCATTGGCATCATTGCTGCCTGCCTTGCCGCGGGAACCGCCGTACTTGGTCAGGTTAACCCCGTATCCCAGGAAAGAAGCGTTGTCTTTTTCAGAAACTTCCGGGAACATAGGATCAAGACAGGAATTGACATCGGCAGAAAGCATCTCGCTGTTTTCCATGGTTTCATAGAAATCAAGAAGGCTTCCCTGTCCCTGCAGCGCAAGGAGTTTCATCACAAATTTCACGAAATAGGAAGATTCCATTCCCGTATTTCCATAAGATCCGATTTCTTCCTTATCCGTAAGAAGAGCGGCCTGGGTCTTCACACCGGGTTTTGCGTCCAGGATGGCTTCCAGATTCGCGTAAGAACATACGCGGTCGTCCTGTCCGTAAGAAGCAATGAGGGAACGGTCAAATCCGACGTCGCGGCTCTTTGTGGCGGGAACAAGTTCCAATTCAGCGGCAGCGAAGTCTTCCTCTTCAATTCCGTATTCCTTTTTCAAAAGCGTCATGATGGCGTCTTTCGGTGTCTGCCCTTCTTCAGAATGAGTACCCGCGACAGCCTGGAGCTGTTCTCCGGTAATCCCTTCCGCCAGAGTCTTTTTCATCTGGTCCTGTGCCATATGGATAAGCAGGTCGGATACATAGAAAACGGGATCGCTGTCTTTCAGTCCGATATTGATATCCACTTTTTTACCGTCTTTCGTGAATACCACGCCGATGAGCGCCAGCGGAATGCAGGTCCACTGGTATTTCTTAATCCCGCCGTAGTAGTGGGTACGGAAGTACACAATGCCGTCCTGTTCATGAACCGGATTGGCTTTCAGATCCAGACGGGGCGAATCAATATGGGATCCCACGATTTTGATGCCTTCATGGACGGGTTCTTTCCCAATCACCGCCAAAATAACGGATTTATCTTTCTGGTTCCAATATACCTTGTCTCCCGCTTTGAGCGATTTCATGGTATAGACAGGTTTAAATCCCTTTTCTTCCGCACGGCGGATAATTTCCGCTGCCGCCAGTCTTTCCGTGCGTGCCGTATCAAGGAACGCCTTGTATTTTTCACCGTATGCCATGGCGGCCTTGCGCTCACGGGCATTCATCCGCTGCCAGACGGATTTGCTTCTGCTGTATGTTTCTTTCATTTCTGCCTCCTAAAAGAGAATTATTTTCACATAGATACAGTATAAAACTTTTTCTCCCTCCCCGCAAACCGCGGCCGGAAGGAAATCCCGCTTCTTCAGTCTCCGGGAAATACTCTTCGCAAAAGATAGGTCAGTCCCATAAAAACAGCCATCACCACGAAAAGCAGGGGATACGCAATGACCAGAAGATAAACGGAAGCGTCCAAACTTGACATGGTTCCTCCTTTATGACAAAACGGGAATAAGAGCAAGCACAAGGCCGCCGGCGACGACGGAAGCGACCTGCCCCGCCACATTGACGCCCATGGCGTGCTGGATAATAAAATTGGAAGGATCTTCTTTCAAAGCCATCTTGGCAACAACACGCCCCGACATAGGGAACGCGGAAATACCACAGGCGCCGATCATGGGATTCAGTTTTTGCTTGAGGAAGAGATTTGCCAGCTTTGCAAAAAGCACACCGCCCACCGTATCGAAAATAAACGCCGCCGCACCGAGGATAAGGATCTTCAGGACATCAAGGGTAAGGATATTTTCCGCCGTCATCGTAGCGCCTACCGTAATACCGAGAAAGAGCGTCACCAGATTGGCGAGTTCATTCTGTGCCGTACTTGCCAGAGAATCCACAACGCCCGATATTTTCAGCATATTGCCGAACATGAGCGCGCCAATGAGCGGTACGGAAATAGGAGCCAGAATACCTGCAAAAAGCACCACCATGAAAGGGAAAAGGAAACGTGCCATCCATGACACGGGCTTTTCTTCTTTATATGCCATACGGATACGTCTTTCACGCTTTGTCGTCAGCAGTCTGATAATGGGCGGCTGGATAATCGGGACAAGGGACATATAGCAGAATGCCGTCACCGTGAGGGGCGCCAGAAGTTCTGTAGCAAATTTCTGCGCCACAAAAATCGTCGTCGGACCGTCCGCCGCGCCGATGATGCCAATCGCCGCCGCCTGGTTGAAAGGAAATCCAAAAGCTGATGCCAGAAGCGCCGCTGCAAAAATACCTAAATGGGCTGCTGCCGCAAAAAGCATGACATAAGGCTGTCGGATAAGCGGCGTAAAATCACACATCGCGCCTACCGCCACAAAAATCATGACAGGAAACAGCTCATTGGCAATTCCCGCTTCATAAAGAACCTGCAAAAAGCCCGGCTCCCCGCCTCCCACCGGAATAACGGCAAAATGCCCTGGTATATTTGCCAATATACAGCCCACCCCCATAGGAAAGAGGAGCACCGGCTCATAATCCTTTTTTACTCCGAGCCAGATCAGAATCCCACCGATGGCGAACATAGTCCAGATGGCAGGATCTGACATCTCCATAACCCCTGCAAAAAGTTCCTTAAAAATTGTTTCCGTGCTTGTCATAAATCTCTCTCCGCAAATAAACAGCCTTACAAAAAACGGACCCGGAAAATACCAGGTCCGATACTATTTCCTGCCCCTGTGCCATACGCAGAAAACATATTTACTTAATAAGGAAAAACAAGGCTTACACATGATAGCCGAGTACCGGAAGAATCATAAAGATAAGCAGCGCCCACACAATACCCGCCCCGATGAAAATACCTGCCGTAATGGCAAAGCCCATCTTGGAACGGGGGACGCCGAGCAGGCTGAAATTTCCAAACCAGCCGCGGCGGACCATGAACCCGTTGTCACTGCGCTGTCTGAACCAGACCAGCTTTTTCTGAGGGTCGATATTGTATGCCACGAGAATGGCAATGACTGTCGCTACCAGCCAATAAATGAGGAAACGAGCGGCATTGAAGTCCTTGACGCCGGACAAATCAATCATCTGCATATTTTTACCCTGCCTTTTAAGTATAACTGCTTTACCAATTTATATATTATACCGCAAGGCACGGTTTAGTCAAAAACAATTCTTAAAATTATAAAACACCGGACAAATAACCATAGCCTTCTTTTTCCATATCCGCTTCGGGAATGAACCGGATCGCCAAGCTGTTGATGCAGTACCGGAGACCGCCTCTGTCCCGGGGACCGTCATCAAACACATGCCCCAAATGGGATTCTCCCATACGGCTCCGCACTTCTGTACGCCGCATATTATAGCTCAGATCTTCTTTGTAATTTACCACATCGGCAGAAATCGGTTTCGTGAAACTCGGCCAGCCGCAGCCCGACTCGAACTTGTCACGGGAGGAAAAAAGCGGCTCTCCCGTCGCCACATCTACATAAATGCCGCGGTCAAATTTATCGAAATATTCATTGGAAAAAGCTCTTTCCGTCATACCTTCCTGCGTGACAGCATATTGATCTGCCGTTAAAAGGCTGCGGAGGGTTTCCTCGTCAGGCTTCGGGTACAGGGAACCGTCAATCACGGGATCCGCCGCCCTGCTTACATCGATATGGCAGTAACCGCCGGGGTTCTTCTTTAAATAATCCTGATGGTACTCTTCCGCCGGCACAAAATGACGGAGCGGTTCCACCTCGATAGCGATTTTACCGGAAAGTGTTTTCTGCTTTTCATCAAGTACTTCCCGGGCCACCGCCCCTTCTTCATCAGTGGTGTAATAAATGCCTGTCCGATACTGGCGTCCGCGGTCATTTCCCTGACGGTTCACACTTGTAGGATCCACCACCCGGAGGTAGTAAAGCAGCAGATCCCTGTAGGAAACTTTGGAAGCATCATAAGAAATATGAACCGTTTCCGCGTGATCTGTCTGCCCTATATGTTCGTAATCCGTCTTGTCCGTTTTCCCGTTGGCATAACCGGAAACCACGTCCACTACGCCGTCCACACGGGAAAAATATTCCTCCAGTCCCCAGAAACAGCCTCCCGCCAGGTACATATCCCGTAAATTTTCCTTATTCACCGTTTCCACCGCCATTTCTTTCTTCATACTTTCTTCAAGGCTTACCCCCACAGGCGCTTTTTCCCCGCTGCCCAAAGATGGAGTCATTGCCATCGAATACCAGCCGAAACCGGCTGCCGCAATGATCGCAAGACTTCCTAAAATTCCTGCCGTTCTCATCATAATCCTCCTTTACGAAATCCCCTTCATCTCCATGGCAAGCGATTCTTTGTTCATATGTCCCGGACGGAGCATCTTCACATTTCCTTCTGTATCAATCAGAGCCGCCGACGGATAGAAACGAATACCGTATTTCTTTGTCACCGCGCCGCCTTCGTCAAGAAGCACGGGGAGATTATTATAGCCGAGACCTTTATACCATTTTACGAAATCCTCTTTTTTCATTTCACCGCCAAATCCGGGCGCCACAACGGAAAGAACGACAAAATCCTTATCGTCACTTCCCGCCAGCATATCCGTATCAGCCAGCGTAGCCATACATACAGAACACCAGGAAGCCCAGAACTTGATATACACCTTTTTCCCCCTGTAATCGGAAAGCCTGTGTTCCTTTCCATTTACATCGGTCAGCATGAAATCCGCATCCTTTGCATCCATAAAATTCTGTGTACGGCCGGCTGCCTTTTCCTGCTGCATCGCCGCGGGGCGGGCCATGTCATTTGCATCCGCATTCATACCGGATCCGCATCCCGCCAGAATCCCTGCCAAAACGGCTGTTGCCGCAAACGCTCCAAACTTTTTATAAGAAATTTTCATCATGATAAACCTCCTGTTTACAAATCTGTAAAATATTTCAAGAAATAACTGCCGCCAGCATATCCAGCTTGCCAAGCATAAGCAGGATCCCCATAAGAATGATCAGCACGCCGCCAACCTTTTTCAGCAGGACCATATGGCGCTTCACGTGACTGCTGTACTTCAAAAGCCAGGAAGATGCCACTGCCAGAATCAGGAAAGGGACCGCCATCCCCGCAGCGTACACCGCCATCAAAAGACCGCCATACAGAGCGCTTCCATTTTCAGAAGCCACCACCGCAAGCACCGCCCCCAGCACAGGTCCCACACAGGGCGTCCAGCCAAAACTGAAAGTCAGCCCCAGAAGAAACGCGCCGAGAATACCGCCTTGACGCTTCCCGTCCAGCTCGATCTTCTTCTGCCGCTGGAGAAAATTAATATTAATCAGCTCCATCTGATGCAGCCCAAGAAGTATGACGATACCACCCATGACATACGGCGTATAGGGATGATAAAAAATGTGGCTGAAAAAACCGGTCCCAAACCCGAGACTGAAAAATACCGTCGACAGTCCCGTAATAAAGAAAACAGTTTTTACCAGCGGAGATACATATACCTTCAGTCCGAAAAAAGAAAACGACCTCGTCCCGGGATCCTCCGCCAGCTTTCCCAAGTAAACCGGCAGAAGCGGAAATACACAGGGCGAAAAGAAGGACAGCACACCGGCCAGAAAAACAGCACCTGCAAATAAATTATTGATTCCTTCCTGCATAAAGCACATCCTTTCATTAATAGATAAAAATAAATATGAGAATCTATATCATATTCACTTTTATCTATATGATATTTTATCTTTCTTCAAATTGCAATATTTTATCTATACGCCTTCATGACACTTATATGATATTTTTATATGAATAAAAATCGATTTAATAATCAAAAACGGAATCCCCGGCAAAATATCAGTTAATCACCGCCCGCCTTGAATATCGTTCCCGACAGGTATACCGCTTAGTGTCATCAGGGTTATGCAGAGGACAGTATCTGTATTTATGACCCTCTCCTTGCCTGTCATCCTTGCAAAATCAAAGCAGGAATAACTGTTCCGTATAGGCAGTCGATTTATCGAATTCAGATAGTCAATCGCTATTAGCAGCTAGAAGCTAAGAGCGGCAGCGAAGGATCTGTTACCGTGGTGAGGAAAGCCGTAAGCTGTCACCGGCATAATAGATTCTTCGCTCCGTTTCATATTTCCATTTACCTTTTTCTCATAAAGCATTTTTATAACTGCTCTGAATGACATTTTACGGAAAGGTGAACCTTTTCCGTCTTTTATCAACTGATTTCCGGCTTCCGCCAATCATCCAAAGCATCAGCAAACGAGCTATCACGCCAAAGCCTTGAGGACGAAAGAATCGGCACCCCATCACTCCAACCGTCCCGTTTCCCCAATTCCTTTTCAAAATTTACACAGCAAAAAACGCCCCCATAAAGGAGCGTTTTCGTTTTAATTCAACCAGACGAATCAGTTATACTGATCAGCCTCCGAACTGTGCCAGCATGGTGCCTGCTGCTACGGCAGTGCCGATAACCCCTGCTACGTTCGGGCCCATCGCCTGCATCAGCAGGTAGTTAGACGGGTTGTCTTTCAATCCTACCACCTGGGATACACGTGCTGCCATCGGTACAGCCGATACGCCTGCCGAACCGATGAGCGGGTTGATCTTGTTGCCCGAAGCAATTCTCATGATCTGTCCAAAGAGGACGCCGCCTGCCGTGCCTGCCGCAAAGGCAATCAGACCGAGCACGATGATTTCAATCGTTTCCAGACGGAGGAATTTGTCGCCGGACATCGTCAAGCCTGTGCCTGTCGCCAGGAAGATGGTAACGATATTGATCAGCGCATTCTGCGCGGTGTCGGAAAGTCTTGCCGTTACTCCGGATACTTCGAACAGGTTCCCCATGCACAGGCAGCCCATCAGTGCCGCTACCGGAGGCAGAAGCAGGGATACGACGATGGCTACGACGATCGGGAATACCACCTTTTCAAAGTGGCTTACCGGACGAAGGTTGACCATCTTGATCTTTCTCTGTTCCTTGGTCGTCATCAGCTTCATAATCGGGGGCTGGATGAGCGGAACCAGGGACATGTAGCTGTATGCCGCCACGGCAATAGCGCCTAAAAGATGCGGTGCCAGTTTGGACGTCAGGTAAATCGCAGTCGGGCCGTCAGCACCGCCGATGATGCCGATGGATGCCGCTTCCTGCACATTGAAGCCGAGCATCATAGCGCCTGCCAGCGCAACGAATACGCCGATCTGGGCAGCTGCGCCGAGAAGCATGGTCTTCGGATTGGCGATAAGGGGACCGAAGTCGGTCATCGCGCCTACCCCCATGAAAATAAGGGGCGGGAAAATTTCATACTTGATCCCGAATCCAATGGCCATCATGACGCCCATTTCATCATTGAACCCGGTATTCGGGAAGTTGGCCATGATGCAGCCGAACGCGATTGGGAGCAGCAGCAAAGGTTCATATTCCTTCGCAATTGATAAATAAAGTAAAACAAGTCCTACTAAAATCATGACACAGTTTTCCCAGGTCAGCGCGGCAAAGCCGGAATCTGTCCATACGGAAACAAGTGCTCTCATAAAACCATCCATTATTGTACCTCCTATACGGTATTTGTATTCACTAAGCTCTTACTTCTTATTTCTTTTTCTTGGTCGGATCCACCACGTGGATCAGTTCGATGACAAAAGCCAGAAAAATAAGAACACCAAATACGATAACCATGTTAGTGATACAAATGGAAAGTGGGCCTGGAGTATCCATGAATAAAATCCACCTTTCTAAATAGGAAGATGTGTCCTCCCCGGTTCACCCGAAGAGAACACTCCCCTGTAAAACCTATTGATTTGTGACCGTAATTTTAGAACGGCCAGAAAATCGGAATGATGATAACGCAGGCTACCAAGGAAATCAGGCACATCGGAACGCCGACCTTGACATAGTCATTGAAAGAGAATCCGCCTGGTCCCAGTACGAGGGTGTTCGGAGGCGTTGCCATCGGTGTGGCAAATGCCATGGAAGCCGCGATACCAAGCGCCATCAGAACCGGTTTCGGGTCAGCGCCTATGGACTGGGCAATGGAAATACCAATCGGTGCCAGGAGCGCTGCCGATGCCGTATTGGACATGAACTGGGTCAGTACGTTGGAAATGAGGAACAGCACCGCTGTCAGCACATAGGGGTTCGGATTGTCACCCATCATACTTACAACAGCGTCAGCAATCATTTTCCCTGCGCCTGTCTTTTCCATAGCAGTAGCCACGGAAAGCATGCCGGCGAAGAGGAAAATGGTTACCCAGTCAATACCTGCATAGGCTTCTTTTTCTTTCAGGCAGCCTGTAATGACGCAGAGGATAGCACCGGTTACCGCCGCGGTGTGCAGCGGCAGATTCTTCAGTCCCAGAGCCATGCAGGCTACTACACCCAGAAGGATGATGCCGGAAATCCACATCTTTGTTTTGCTCTTCGGAGCCCCGTCTCCGGAAGCGCCTGCTTCTTCGGCTGCAGCCTTTACCGCTTCTTCATCCATTGCGCCGGCCTGCTTATCAGGCACAAAATGACGGCCGATGAACAGTGTGTAGAGCACAATGATGATAGACAGCGGAATGCCGATATAAGCGAATTCGAAAAATCCAAAAGTCGGCAGACCTGCTGCGGTCAGAGCGCCTGTGACGATAACGTTTGGCGGGGTACCGATCATGGTGATGGTACCGCCTACGTTGGCAGCGATTGCCAGAGGCATAAGCTCTTTCGACGGAGAAATATTCGCCGCCTGGCAGATACCGATAATAACCGGCATGAGGCAGGCTACCGTCCCCGTATTGGAAGATACGGCAGAAAGGGCAATGGTAACGAGCATGATTGCCGCCATGAGCGGAACCTGGTTGGTGCCCGCTTTCTTGACTACGGCAATGCCGATCGCTTCCGCAAGACCTGTTTTAAACATAGCGGCGCCGATAACGAACATACCGCCGAAGAGAACTACAGTAGAATTGGACAAACCGGCATAAACCTGCTTTGACGGCAGGACGCCCAAAATACCTAATGCAGTACAAGCTGCCATAGCTGTGACTGCCAGCGGGATCAGTTCAGTAACGAACAGAAATGCCGCAACAGCGAGGACACACAGCGTGATAACGGCTGGATCCATAATTTCACCTTCCTTATAAACCTCCCATAATCTGATTTGAAACAGGTGTATATTCAAATCAAATCATGAATATTTTCCGGAAGACAATTCATATTTAATTGTTAAAAAAATGAATGCTGTTTACTTTATGAATTTGCCTTACGAAAAAATAAATAACAGCCTCCCTTTTACTCCACAGGCCTCCTTTCAAAACAGCCCCGGGACAGGACTTACACAAAATGCATAGCATGCGATGTATATGCCATTGCATACTGTTTGCATCAACACCTTGCCTGTATTGTATCTTTTATTCTCTGAACTTTCAACGATTCAGGAAATGGAAATGTTTTGCATTATTTATATATTAGACGTTTTTACTTTATATATTTTATTTTTAATTTATTATAAAGGGAATTTATCGTCTGATAAACCATACAAATTTAATTTTCACTTTCTGCATTTTTATTGCATAGCATACAATGGATATATCTGATAATACATAGTAATTTATCTATTTCCTGTTACGGCAAATGCATACTATTTACAATAGTACACTATGTAAATAATTTTACCTTTTTTCCTTTCCCGCCAGTCATATCCAAATACTTAAATTATGTGACTGCATATCATTACTATCCGTTTCTTCCAATCTTCATATTCAACAGATTAGATATGCATCGTCTGTCTTATCCATTTATTTCTTTTATAAAAGTTTAGTTAGAAAATAAATCTTTATACGAAAGCAGACATTTCCTTGCCCGCTTTACCTGCCTGCTTTGTGAAAATACAAATCGGGGATGTCTCTCCTTTCTTATACCCAGCATTTAATTAAGATTCAATAGAAAAACGCCCCGCAAAGGAGCGTTTTCATTTTGATTCAATCAGACGAATCAGCTACTAATCAGCCTCCGAACTGTGCCAGCATGGTGCCTGCCGCTACGGCAGTGCCGATAACCCCTGCTACGTTCGGGCCCATCGCCTGCATCAGCAGGTAGTTAGACGGGTTGTCTTTCAATCCTACCACCTGGGATACACGTGCTGCCATCGGTACAGCCGATACGCCTGCCGAACCGATGAGCGGGTTGATCTTGTTGCCCGAAGCAATTCTCATGATCTGTCCAAAGAGGACGCCGCCTGCCGTGCCTGCCGCAAAGGCAATCAGACCGAGCACGATGATTTCAATCGTTTCCAGACGGAGGAATTTGTCGCCGGACATCGTCAAGCCTGTGCCTGTCGCCAGGAAGATGGTAACGATATTGATCAGCGCATTCTGCGCGGTGTCGGAAAGTCTTGCCGTTACTCCGGATACTTCGAACAGGTTCCCCATGCACAGGCAGCCCATCAGTGCCGCTACCGGAGGCAGAAGCAGGGATACGACGATGGCTACGACGATCGGGAATACCACCTTTTCAAAGTGGCTTACCGGACGAAGGTTGACCATCTTGATCTTTCTCTGTTCCTTGGTCGTCATCAGCTTCATAATCGGGGGCTGGATGAGCGGAACCAGGGACATGTAGCTGTATGCCGCCACGGCAATAGCGCCTAAAAGATGCGGTGCCAGTTTGGACGTCAGGTAAATCGCAGTCGGGCCGTCAGCACCGCCGATGATGCCGATGGATGCCGCTTCCTGCACATTGAAGCCGAGCATCATAGCGCCTGCCAGCGCAACGAATACGCCGATCTGGGCAGCTGCGCCGAGAAGCATGGTCTTCGGATTGGCGATAAGGGGACCGAAGTCGGTCATCGCGCCTACCCCCATGAAAATAAGGGGCGGGAAAATTTCATACTTGATCCCGAATCCAATGGCCATCATGACGCCCATTTCATCATTGAACCCGGTATTCGGGAAGTTGGCCATGATGCAGCCGAACGCGATTGGGAGCAGCAGCAAAGGTTCATATTCCTTCGCAATTGATAAATAAAGTAAAACAAGTCCTACTAAAATCATGACACAGTTTTCCCAGGTCAGCGCGGCAAAGCCGGAATCTGTCCATACGGAAACAAGTGCTCTCATAAAACCATCCATTATTGTACCTCCTATACGGTATTTGTATTCACTAAGCTCTTACTTCTTATTTCTTTTTCTTGGTCGGATCCACCACGTGGATCAGTTCGATGACAAAAGCCAGAAAAATAAGAACACCAAATACGATAACCATGTTAGTGATACAAATGGAAAGTGGGCCTGGAGTATCCATGAATAAAATCCACCTTTCTCTTCTCATATCCGTTTATACGAATACAAATAGATAAAATTAATCAAATTTCTACTTTCAGTATGTAGACGGACAATAAGATTATGCTGGGAAAAACGGCCAGAAGATCGGAATAATGATAACCGACGCAATGAAAGTAACAATACAGAGCGGAAGACCGACCTTCACATAGTCATTAAACGTAAAACCGCCAGGTCCCAGTACAAGAGTATTCGGAGGCGTTGCCATCGGTGTGGCAAATGCCATAGACGCTGCGATACCGATAGCCATCAGAACCGGTTTCGGGTCAGCACCGATGGACTGGGCAATGGAAATACCGATCGGTGCCAAAAGAGCTGCCGCAGCTGTGTTGGACATGAACTGGGTCAACACATTGGAAATTAGGTACAACACTGCGCACAAAACGACCGCATTCGGATGTTCACCCATTGAACCAACAACCGTATCGGCAATCAATTTTCCTGCTCCAGTTTTTTCCATAGCGGTGGCTACGGAGAGCATACCAGCAAACAGAAAGATCGTTACCCAGTCAATGCCCGCATAGGCTTCTTTTTCTTTCAGGCAGCCTGTGATAACGCAGAGGATAGCCCCGGTTACCGCCGCGGTCTGCAGCGGCAAAGTCTTCAAATCCAGAGCCATGCAAATAACTACACCAATCATGATCAGTCCTGAAATCCACATCTTTGTGGTGCTCTTCGGTTCGCTGTCTTCGCCAGAAGCACCCGCTTCTTCGGCAGCAGCCCTGATAGCTTCTTCATCCATTTCTCCGGCAGCATTTGCAGGAAGCAGGTGACGGCCGATAAACAGGGTAAAGAAGAAGACAATAATAGACAGCGGAATGCCGATATAAGCAAATTCGAAGAATCCGAAAGTCGGCAGACCTGCTGCGGACAGAGCGCCTGTGACAATAACGTTTGGCGGGGTACCGATCATGGTGATGGTACCGCCTACATTGGCAGCAATCGCCAGAGGCATCAGCTGACGAGACTGAGAAATTTTGGCTGCCTGGCAGATACCAATAACTACGGGCATAAGACAGGCTACTGTACCCGTATTGGAAGATACAGAAGACAAAATGATGGTAACGAGCATAACTGCGCCCATGAGTGGCACTTCTTTAGTACCCGCTTTTTTGACTACACCAAGACCAATCGCCTGAGCAAGACCAGTTCTGAACATAGCAGCGCCGATAACAAACATACCGCCAAAGAGTACCACGGTGGAGTTGGACAAACCGGCATAAACCTGTTTTGACGGCAGAACGCCCAAAATACCTAATGCAGTACAAGCTGCCATGGCTGTGACTGCTAAGGGAATCAGTTCGGTTACGAACAAGAAGCACGCTACTGCTAGGACGCACAGTGTGACAACGGCTGGATCCATAAAATTCACCTTCCTTAAAAATATCCCACAGCCTGATCGGATTCAGGTGCCTGACACAAATCAGAGTATGGGCATTTCCCGGAAACCTCGGAATTCATAATGATTGTAAATAAAATTAATGCTGTTTTCTCCATGAATTCCTTCTGCCGGAAAACGAACTGTATCCCCTCCTACTTCTCATGACCTCCTTTCTGGACAGTCCCGGGGCAGGACTCGCATTCATACATAGCCGCAAATACATTGCATTCTATGTAAAAGCACCTGTGGCTATTGTAATCAGTCAAATATAAATTTTCAATGCTGTCTCTTATACACATCTCCGAGCCCACGAGACTACGCTGCATCTC
>OWIM01000190.1_pt1 | contig 38227 bp, 31 predicted proteins | sample 1732751 | NCBI WGS metagenome assembly OWIM01 (sample SAMN05065749, study PRJEB22554) | human gut metagenome | biome: ENVO:2100002; feature: ENVO:00000062; material: ENVO:00002003 | host: Homo sapiens | place: USA
ACGAGATGCAGCGTAGTCTCGTGGGCTCGGAGATGTGTATAAGAGACAGGCATGGTTGACGAAAACGGCATTTGCGCGTTCGGAACTTTCGACAAGGAATTTGAAAAAATGGACCTTGTGAAACTGAAAAAACCCACAAGTTTGCCAAATTGCTTCAACAGGCTTAAACTCACGCTGTGGGAAGCGACGGAAGTCCATCTGAAAAACGGTGTGTTGCTTGCGGTGGTTTGCGATATGGGCATATTCGGAAAAACGCTGAACGTGTTTTACGACAAGCGTACGAAAAAGGTTTATTGCTGGGATACCAACTTAAAATCAAAGGACACCGTTATCGCGCCGAACCTTATCAACGGTGCCGTTGCAGAAGGGAAAACACCCGTGTCGCACGTCAGATACGTCAACGACTTCCAGGACGGCAAATGCCATCTTAAAGGACAACATACGGGCAAATGTCTGATCACCGTTCCTCAAAAAGACAAAACGATCGTCGCGGCAATCAAAGAAAACTACGGCGAAGCGACAATCGAGTACGACTTCACGCTGACGCGTTTGTCAAAACCTTGCGTAGCAAGCATTCCTTTTGGCAAAAACCGCCCGCTGTACAGCCAGAAAGACTTTTTTAAGGCGGAAGGCAGGCTTGTCATTAACGGCGAAGAAATGCTGACGGACGAGGATTCCGCGGCAATCGTCGACGATCACAGGGGCTATTATCCCCGCCGCGCCCATTACGACTGGGTAACGACGATGGGTAAATGCAACGTCGACGGCGCAGAAAAATGGCTTGCGTTCAATCTCACCAGAAATCAATCCATCGATCAGGAAAAGTATAACGAAAACATACTCTGGCTTGAAGGGAAAACAAGCATTCTTCCGCCGATAACGTTCACGAGAAACCCCGAAAGCAAGGACTTTAAGGATTATTCGGAATGGATTGTCAAGGACGAGCACGATATGGTAAACCTTAAATTCAAGGTATACAATATGAATCCGATGATTATGCACGCGCTTGTCGTAAACATAGATTATTACGTCGCATACGGCGAACTCGAAGGGTATATCCGTGACGAAGACGGCAAGAAATACGTCCTTGACGGAATGCTCGGCATGGGCGAAGATAAAACGCTGCTGCTGTAATAAAGCCCGAAAAACAGCATGCAAAGTACTGCCGTACGACAAAAAACACAATAATTGTATGAAAGTCTTAAACGGAGAAACATGCAGTTTATCGGTCAAAACCGCGCGATAAAACATCTTATTGCGAGAACAGAACAAAAACAAAAAAGACAGCCCGCGGGCTGTCTTTTTTATGCAAGAAAACAAGTTGTTTTTAACGAGGTTCCGAATTACTGCTCCTGCGTTTCCTGACGGAGCAGAGTTGCGTAGCGCAGCATATGTTTGCGAGAGGACACGCCGAGTTTTTCCAGAATGTTGTGGTTGTGGAATTTAAGCGTGCTTTCGCGGATATTAAGGACGTCGGCGATTTCGTTTGCGGACTTGCCGTCAATATACAAGTCGAAAATCTTTCTTTCCGTTTTCGTGAGTTCTTTCAGCCCGGCTTTGAACGCCTCGTAGTTGTCCGGATCGATTTCGTTTTTGCGGGAATACGCAAGCCTTTCGATTTCGGCTTGTCGCTTGTCGATTTCGGCGGTCTGGTTTTCGGTGACGCTTGCAAGTTCCTCGTTCTGGCGTTTCAGCTTATCCGTTTCGAGATCGCGCAGTTTATCCTGTTCGGCAAGGTAGACGAACAAGTCGTCGATTTCGATAATGTCGGAGTTGTTTTCGGCGTGCTCCTGCTTGCGGATTTGTTCCAGATTTTTTATCACCGGCGCGACGAATTTTCGTGAGAAGACAACCGAAAGCACGACGGCGGCGAACACCAACAAGAAGCATACCAAAACGATTCTCGTTGCGTTGACCGCAATGGTTTTGTCAAAGCCGCTTTTCGGCTGCATTACCACAAGGGAGTATGCCGTATCGCATATCGAAATCGTTTTCGTGACGGCGACGAAATTTGTTTCGCCGCTAAGTTCGGTAAGGTTGTTTTTAATTATTTTCGGGGAAAGAGTGCCGCTCGGTTTCAGGGAATAGCCGCCGAGAACGCCCGTCCAAAAGATATTTTCGCAGTCGATTTTGCTGTCTTTTGAAGTTTTTGAAAAAGTGCAGGTCAGTTGATCCAACCTTGTCGGCTGGGCGAAGTAGTCCTTGAAGTAGGTGTTGGAGATTTCAAAGCCGCAGATTCCGTAAAAAGTGTTGTCCGCGCCGAAAATCGGGGTGATATAAGCCATCGCACTGTCGCTTGTGCCGTCAAGCGCATAAACGTCGGACAGCAGCGGTCTTTTATCTTTTACGGATTTGCCGAAGATGTCTTTTATTTCCGTCACCGATTCGGTATTGAATTCCAACCGCCATTTACGATGCGGCATTATGCCGTTTTGCCTGCCGAGATCCGAGTTTCCTCTGTACATAAGCAACGTTTCGTCCGTGCGGTCGAGGGTACTGCGCTGGAAGTACAGCCCGGTTCTGGATTTGTCGGCGTTTGTAGCACCGGAGTTTACGGTTGCGTCCATCACAATGAACGCGCCCGAGGCGTCGGCTTTCAGCAGTTCTTCTCTGAGTTTCGGCAAAAGGGCTTTCTGCATGCCTTCGGTATGCGACAGGGAGTCGTTCAGCGCGTTGAAAGAAATCCCGTTTTCGGACAGATACGCGTCGATTATCGCCGAAGAGTCGGCGGCAAGCATTTCGCCCATCATCGAGATATCGTCAAAGTATTTTTCGATTTGTCTTGTATAAAACTCGTTCTGGAAAGTGAGGTTGTCGGAATATTTTTCGGTCGTCGTCGAGAACTGCCCGGCGAAAAATAATCCGCAGCTTACAAACACGCCGACGACAAGAACCAGCGCGAGCATATACAACAAAAGCTTGCGCCACATTGACTTTTTTCTGTTTTTGAAATCGGCGATTTTTAACATATTTCGGGATTTATCGCCGCGTTCAGGCGACGTTATAAAGCGCGGCTTTCATTTCCGCGACGATTTGTTCCGTGGTGCCGCCCGCCGCGTATAGCGAGGCAAGGTTTTTCTGGATTTTGCGGATTTCGTCGTACAGCGTGCGTACTTTGGAATAATAGCCGTCGAAATTCGGTTCTCTCACGAAAGTGCAGGTCGCGACGGTTTTCGTCAGTGCGGCGTAAAGGTTTTTGAAGGCGTCCGACTTAAAGGAATTTTCGCCGATTTTCGCAAAAGCCCCCGTTCTTACGGGCATATATCCGGTTGACAGGACGAAGTCCACGTTGCGCTGTTCCTCGGTGAACCACCGCGCGAATACGGTTGCCGCCTCGGCTTTTTTGTCGGTCGTTTTATAGGCGCAAAGCCCGACGCCCGCCTGCGTTGCGAATTTCTGTTTTCCCGCCTGTTGGGGCAGGGGTAAAACTTGCAGATTCATATCTTCCGACGTATTGTTGGGGTACGTGATTTTGTCGTTGGCGTAAAGCACGGAAGCCGAAGAGCCGATGCCGGCGCACGTTTGCGCGGTCATAATCTGCGTGTTGTAGTACATATCGGACACGACGATATGGCCTTTGGCAATCGACGTCGCGAACGCCTCGTAGGCTTTTATAAACGACGGGTTGTTTTCGTCGTACCAGCCGTCCTTGTAAGAAACGCCTTCGCCGTCGGATATTGCACAGAGTTCCGCAAGTCTTATAAGATAATCGATGGCGCAGAAGGGTTTTCCGCCCGACCACTCGTAATATTTTTCGGCGACGGTGAAGAAGCCGTCCCACGTTTCAAGGTCGGACACGGAAACTTTTTTTTCGGCGGCGAATCTTTCAAAAACTCCGCCCGCGATGAACAGCATATAAGTCGATTTGGAAACGGGAAAAACCGAAAGGCGGTCGCCCAGCATGCCGTCGCTCAGAAAATCGGGGACGAAGGCGTCCAGTTCGGTCGGCGTGAAATAATCTTTCCAGTTCAGAAGGTTGTCCGCCCCGAGACTTTGCGCGTCGCCCGAGTGGCAGAAGAACAGGTCGGGCATATCCTTGGAGCCCGCTTTCCCCGCCTGCGCGTCTTTGAGTTTCTTTCCGATCTGGGCGGCGTTGGACATCAGTGTAACGTCAATGACGATTCCTTTTTCCTTGCCGACGGTCGCGTTGAATTTCTCCACGAAGTCGTTCATCGGGGAGTTGGATTGTTCGCCGTAAACGTGCCACATCGTAAGAGTCGTGGGTTTTTTGGGATCGAGCAAAGAACTATTTTTGTTGCAAGCAACAAAAGTAAACGGAATTGCAAGAAGCGCCGTGGCGGCGATCAACAAAGTGAGTATTCTTTTGGCATTACGTTTCATAGTGTTTTTCCGTTATTATCAGTCGGGGGAAATTGCCCCGATTTTTCAAAAAAATCAAATTATTTTTGGGTTTTTCCCCACCTTTTGGCGGGTTGGGTGGGGGAAAAGCCGTCCTGATTTTGATATACTGTCTATACACTCGAAGGTGATTATCTGTATTATAGCATAATATGCGCGCGCAAGTCAATCCGCCTTTGAGACAATAAAACGCGGTATTTGCGGAATTAGCAACGGTTTTAAGTCGCGATTTTCGGCGATTTGGAATAAATCACTTAAATCAAAAGGAGAAAGACTATGAAAAGAAAATCATTTCTCGCAATTATGGTGCTGATGCTGGCAATTGTTCTGCTCACTGCCTGCAACAAGGACGGAAAACACAACTTTGCGGAAGAATGGAGCAACAACGAGACTCATCATTGGCACGCGTGCACAGACAAGGGCTGCAAGGAAACCAAAGACAAAGCTGAGCACACCTGGGACGGCGGCAACGTGACTGTTGAGCCAACTACGGAACAAAAAGGCACAATGGTTTACACCTGCACGGTCTGCCGCAGAGAAAAGACCGAATCGATTAACGAACTTGTCGTCGGAACAGAATATACGATAACCTTTGACAGCAAAGGCGGCAGCGCGGTGCAACCCATCAAGGCAAGCGCAGGCGCGGCGATTACAGCCCCGACCGATCCCACCAAAGACGGTTTTGTTTTTGCAGGCTGGTATGAAAGCACGGACGGCGGCACGACGCTTTCCGACACGGCATTCAGTTTTTCATATATGCCGGCAAGAGTTTTCACGCTTTACGCAAAATGGGCGACTGCCGACATTAAGGGCAAGACATTCAAAAAAGTTGACGCAATCGTCGAGTGGGAGTCCGAAGCCGTCAAGCAAGCGCTTCTTGCAGAAATGGAAATGACGGAGGAGGAGTATGTTCAATTCGTTGCATCATCAAAGATCACAGTTGAGTTTGCGACTGACAAAAATACCGCGACGGTGACCTATGATCAAGGTCCGGGCGAAGTAGGCGGTCAAGGCAGTTTCGGTGTGCTGTATAAAATCAAAGGTACTGCCATCGTGTTCTACGACAGCCAAGAAGATATGGAAAAAGAAATTCCCGCTCACAAGTACGGATTGATTGCCGGCTCAACGTTTGAGTTGTCCGCAGATAAAACAACCATTATACAGACTAATATTGAACCGGGTTTGGGCACATATAAATTTATTTTAAAGGTTGCCAAATAAATCGGCGTAAAAACAATAAACACAAATAATTACGGTTTTAAGTCGCGATTTCGGCGATTTGGAATAAATCACTTAAATCAAAAAGGAGAAAGACTATGAAAAGAAAATCAATCATTGCAGTGCTGGCGTTGGTATTAGTGTTGGCGTTGTCGTTGTCGATATTCTCGGCATGCAACAAGAAGCACAAGTATTCAAGCGAGTGGAAGTTTGACGAAAAAACTCACTGGCACGAATGCACCACGAAAAAGCACACCGACACGACGGAGAAAACCCCGCATGAGTTTAAGGAAGAAATTGTGAAAGCAGCGGACTACGGCGTGGTCGGCGAAAAGAAATTCACGTGCAAAGACTGCGGATATAGTTATACCGAAGACATCGACGCACTTGGCGCGAAGGACAACGAAATCAAACTTCAAGACGGCAAAACGCTTGATAAAACGTACGACGGAAGTGCTGTTGACGTTTCGGACAAATTCTCGTTCAACGGCAACGGCGAAGTGACGTTAATGTTCAAGGCACAAGGCGCGGAAGACGACGCATACGCCGCAACCGCCCCGAAGAAAGTCGGCGAATATACCGTGAAAGTCAGCGTAGCAGCCACGGCAGAGTGGAAATCCGCGACAAAAACATTTGACTTTGCAATCACCCCCATGGTAATCAGCGTTGCTTGGGAGCCTACATACAATAATTCAAATACTTTTACGGGCGCACCCACCGAATTGCTTCCAGGCGACGAAGCAACAATTACCGTTACAATGAGTAGTGCCAACGTCGGAGCAGAAGTTCAAAGCTTTGAAATCACAGGAAAAGACGCGGGCAATTACAGCCTTGCAATAGAAGACATTAACGTGGACATCGTCAAAGCAGACATCGTCGACTTTACAATCAGCAATGCAGACGCATTCAATAATCTTGTTATCGGCGCACAGAGTATCCCCGATCCCACAACAAATTACGTTGAAATCGGCACCGGTTACGGCGAAAGGACTATCTTCTGGGAAAAAGAACTTGAAAATGGCGTTTGGAGTCGTAACCTTACAAAAGAAGAAGTAATAAACTTTAAAACGGGAACGTTCCGAGTACACATTAAATATGCGGAAGGCGCCAACTACAATTTCGGAGACACGTTCGTCAAATTCACTATGAAGGCGAAATCAAGAACGCTTACCGTCAAGAGCATTGAAGATAAAATGTACGACGGAAAGCAAGTGGCGAACTTCACCTTTGATAACCTTTTTAAAAAATTAAGCACCCCTTCAATTGAAGGCGGCGTAGAAAATATCACGCCTATTTCTTCCGGCGAAAAATACGTCGAGTTCCGTGAAGTAGGCGGAGAATGGGGAAGGAATTTGAACGTCGCCAACGTTCTCACGAACGCGGGAGAGTATGAATACCGCATCGGCGTCACGGCAACGGACGAATGGGCGGAAGCGGTTTCCGAAATAAAGACTTTCACCATCAAACCGTATGAGTTCGTGCTCAAACTTGGTTACGGTCCTAACCAAAACACTCTGTCGAATGATGGCGGCAAAACGTTTTTACTCGGACAATACGATAATCTTATCGAAGGTCAGAAAATCCAACTTTGGCTTAACAACGAAAAAGCAGGGTTGCAAACCAACGGTTCTAAGCTTGTCCCTGACCAGAAAAAGAAGGTAACGATTGATTGCTTCTTCCTTAAAATAGCAAACATTACGAACCCTGTTATGGAAAACTACAAAATCGTTACCAAATCCCCGTCCGTTACGACAGTTGAGATTACGGTTGTTGAGAAGTTAACCGAAAAGTCAACTTCCGGTCCGATCCAAATCGTAGAAGCGGAAGAAAAAAGGATTTACGCGACTGTTGAAAAGGGATACTTCCAGGTCGGACAAACGGTTGAGATTTACAAGAAGGATGGCACAAAAGTGGGCGAAGCCACGATTACAGAAATCATAGCCGGAGGCACAACAAGCGCAAGTGGTTGTGCAATTCCTTCCGACGGTAGAGTTATTATAAAACTTGATAAGGATCCCGGTGATATATTGGGTGGCAAAATCGTAGAAAAATAACTTAAAAGTTATTATCTGATCAAAATAACGGATAAGCGGGCGTAAAAACCCGCTTATTCGTGTCGTGTTCTATAAAGGAGACATCGATGAAGAAAAAGTCTTTATTATTTCTTGCGCTTGCGCTGGTTTTGTCGCTGTGTCTTACGCTGGTCGCTTGCGGCGATGAAAACGGAGAAGTAAGCAAACTGACTGCCGAAAGCGGCATTACCGCGGACGGCGTGTTTGAAAGCGACTCCGTGCTGAGCAGCATACATCATTCTGCGGACAGCGAGCAAGGCAAGGCGGCTATGTCGGTGATCGATAAGCCGTATGACAGCGCACGCGTTGCCGTATTCGACATTACTCTTACCAAGGGCGGCGAAAAGGTGCAACCGGGCGGCAAGGTCAGAATCACCATGCCGAAACCGTTTGAGGCGGACGGTTACGTCACCTATCACGTCAAGGACGATAACACGGTAGAGGAGCTCGCAACGACGGCCGACGGCAACAATATTTACTTTGAAACGGCAAGTTTTTCGTATTTTGTCGTTGCGGGCTTGGTAAATGCCGATCAACAGCATATACACAGTTATGTCGAAAAAGTTACCGACAGAAACCTTGTGGACAATGCAACATGCCAAAGGAAGGCTGTGTATAGGCTTGTTTGCAGTATTTGCGGCAGTCTGGGCAGAGAAACCTTTGAATACGGCGAACTTGCCGATCATAACCTGCGCGAAGAAAAAGGTTACGATCCCCGATGCGAAAAAGACGGACTTACCCACGGCAAACGTTGCATAAATCCGGGATGTACTTATACCGAGCAGAAGCCGATACCCGCTATCGGACACGATATGCAGGACGTTGCCGCAAAAGAGCCGACTTGCACCGAAATCGGCTGGAAAGCGTACAAAAGATGCGAGCATTATTGCGGAAAAACCGAAGGGTACGAGGAAATACCCGCTATGGGGCATAATTTATCCATAACCGTGCCGCGCGTTGAGCCGACTTGCGAGAAGTGGGGCAACGAGGAGTATACAAAGTGTTCCAACGAGGGTTGCGACTATCATACCGATTATAATGGTTTGCCCGCTCTCGGACACGATTTGCAATGGCACGATCCGTACGACGCAACCTGCACCGAGGACGGGTATTGGAGAGGCTATTCCACCTGCAATCGCGAAGGTTGCGACTACAACACAAAGGTGGATAGATACGTCGAAAAGGCTCTCGGACACAATCTCAAACATCACGAGGCTAAACAAGCGGACTGCCTGCCCGGCTGGGAGGAATACGACGAATGTCAGCGCGAGGGTTGCGATTATAATACGAAAGTGGAAATCCCCGCCAACGGCAAGCATAGTTACGTTTGCGACGTATGCACCACCTGCAATGAGTGCAATCCCGTAAAATACACTCGCGAGGGCAACTATATCTATTTCGGTTACTGGCCGCAAACCTTAGAGCGCGACGAGAACGTAATCGCCAAACTTAACGAAGTGGCAGGGACTATTCCCGAGTACACAATTTACACTGTCCTCGAGAAACCCGAAAACTGGTCATATTATGAAAATTCGAAGGATATCTGGTATATAGACGTTATATATAGCGGTACAAAATACCGAGGGTTTTATATGAAGGAGTTTCGCCCGGCTATATATGGAAGTCTTGGTTATTCTAAGATTAGTGAAAACGGTTATACTAATCATCAAGTGTACTGGTTTAAGGTAGAACCGATAAAATGGAGAATTTTAACCACAAGCAACAATTCCGCCTATATTATGAGCGACATCGCTTTGGATGCCTTTTGGCTGGAACCCAATAGAGGAGAAGCAGGCTTTTATAACGGCGAATACGGCATTTTCAGAAAAGATCAAAACGGTAATATGGACGGAACTTACGCCAACAACTGGGAATATTGTTTCCTGCGCCGTTGGCTCAACGAAACCTTCTATAACGAGGTGTTCAACGATTTGCAAAAGAAAATCATACAGACCACGCGCCTCGACAACAGCGCGAGAAGTTGCAATCCGGACGAATACCCGACGTATTACCCGGATACTTACAGCTCGCAAAACAAGCCTGGGGAAAACAAGTATGCCGCCCAATGTAAAGATACGGATGATAAGATCTTTTTGCTGTCTTTGAGAGATATTACCACAACGGCGTACGGTTTTAATAAGGACGTAAAAGCAGAAGATCCCGCAAGAAACCTGCAAGCATCCGATTTTGCCAAATTCCGCGGCGCGCCGATGGATATTTACGATAAAAAATACGTTACCTGGTACACTCGTTCGCCGTCTATAGGTAGTAGTGGTGGCAACAACGGATACGCTACCTTCGTTCTGGACAGACATCAGAAGGGCGCCATAAAAAGCACCGATCTGACGCCTGACGGCGGCGTAGTCCCCGCGCTCTGGATAACACTGTAAGTTTGTGCACGAGCAACAAAGCAAACGAGCCGTCTTTTTTGACGGCTCTATATTTTTGTAGCCTTTAGCGACAAGAAATCACCACTTGAAGTGGTGAAACAAAAACCTTTAAATAAAAGAATCATCCTATGGTGGTGTTTTGCTTAATTGTGTTTGATTCAATAATAAGAGATTTTGATAAATTCTTTGAATTTATAGATGTAATTTAGTAGCAAAAAATTCTCGAAGAAAAAAATAATACGAACCCATTATCTGAGTTCGTATGATTGGCTTGTGGTGACCCTACCGAGGTTCGTAGGCAGGCGGGCTAACGACTACCGTAATAGCGGAGCGAGCAAGTTCACTTGCAAAGCGGAGCGTCAGTCGGGTGTACCGAGTTCGGACGCAAAGCGTGCGGATATGAAATATCCAACCTCGGCAGGAAAGAAAAACCCGACTTGATTAAGTCGGGGCTTCGTGGTGAAAAATCCGCCTGATTGTACGAACTGGATATAATAGAAACAGCAGACGTATCTGCCGATTCTATCTGCTGCTCTATGTTTTCGACGTATTCCGTTGTCACTTTCGTCGGGACATCGTAGTCTATGAAATTGTATGTTATCGTGACTGCATTGTCATATAGTATCACTTCTCGCACGAAAGTATTTATTAGTAGTTTTCTAACCGCCATGTCGGTGGTGTCGGGATTTAAGAATTCTCGCAAGTAGCCTTTTATTTGCTCAACCGTCAAGAATGAAAATTGCCTATCTTTTTCTTGATGTATATCGAAATCGTATTGTGTAATCAGTGTGTCTAGTTCATCCAGTCGGCTTTTTGTCGCCGCATTGAATATGCCTTGTTCAAGAGCCTTTATTAGATTGTTTTGCGCCTTAACCGCTTCGAGTCTGTTTTTCTCAAGCATTCTGAGTTTCGTATTGTCCGTGCAGGATTTTTCATGAACGGCGCATATTTTCTTTGCAATACTGTCAATGCGTTCTTCCGTTGCTACGATTTTTGCGGTGGTATCGATAACGAGGTCTTCTATAAATTGCTTTTGTACCGGTTTCTTGTTGCAGGCTATATGCTTTCGTGTTCTGGACAGGCAGGAATAGTAATAGTGTATATCACCTGTCATAGACGTTCCGCTTATTCCCACCATTTTGCGCTTACAATCTCCGCAAATAAGTTTGCCGGATAGGATGTAATCGTAAATCTCTTTCTTGCGACTGGGCGCACGCTTATTCTCTTTGTGTACGGCGCAGACCTTTGCCCACAACTCGTCCGATATGAGTTTCGGGAATATGTTATCGTATTTCGTACCTTGGCGTTCCACGATTCCGTTGTATTTTGTATTGCGCAAAACGTGATATATCAGCGACACTCGTATAGGTTGTCCGTCGCGATTTCTATATCCGCATTCTTTGAAATGCTTTTCTATTGCGTTTGCGGTATAGCCTTGTGCGCACTTGGTGAACATCTCGACGACGAGCGGCGCTTCTATGGGGTGGGGAACATATTTTTTATCTATAATATCGTATCCGAAAACGCTGTGTCCGCCCGTTGCGTTGCCTTTGAGCCAACTTTCTCGCAGTCCGCGATTTACCTTTTGGGTGAGTTCTTCCGAGAAGTATTGATTGAAGCCTTCGAGTATCGTTTCCATCATTCGTCCTTCGGGCGTATCCGTAATGCGTTCCATTGCGGATAAGAGTGAAACTCCGTTGTCTTGCAACGTCTTTTTATTGATAACGGATTCAACTTTGTTGCGTGCGAAACGATCTAATTTATAAACGATGACGTACTGAAATTGCTTTTTGCTGCTATCTTTAAGCATCTGCTGAAATGCCGCACGATTGTCGTTCGTGCCCGACATCGCTCTGTCTATGTACGTTTCCACGATGAGTATGCCAAGGCTTGCGGCGTATTCCTGACACACTCTCAACTGTCCTTCGATGGACTGTTCGGTTTGATTCTCGCAAGAATATCTTGCATATATTGCTGCTGTTTTCATATTGTTTTTCTTTCTCCTTTTACGATTGATTTGTCTTTCGACGGGAGAGAGAAAAACGGAAACGATATTGTCTATATCATAACGGTTTTATAGGTTTGTCAAGGGTGCTTCAAGCATACATTTTACCCTTGACAAACCGCAGTTTTCGTTTACGCTCCCGATGCGAAAGACGATAAATGCTTTTTGTTTTCATAGTATTCTTATTAAATTTTGCGCCGATTGATGACGCAGTTTAATTTGAACATAATTTTACACAACGCAAAGTTAATATGACTGTTTTGCACATATCAACTTGCTGTTTTGCAATTATGCTCATTCACAGATTGTTCTTCAAGTTGCTGTCGACGTTTATCCAAAATCCGCATTAGCATTGAAACGTAGAACGTCTTTTGTTCGCTCTCGCTCATCGTTTCAATATTGGGTTCACCGACGGTTGTTACTTTGAGTTGGACGTGTTTTTTCTTCAATGGCATTGCCTCCTTTTTTAGTATTTTTTGCAAGAGTTGAGAAAAGGAAGTAAAGATGAAGATTTAACTTTCACGGACCTGGTTGCTACATATGCTTTACCTCTTTTCTCGGTCTTGCGGTTTTATTCATAACACAGCGGGAATGGCGTTGTACACAGACAAAAGCAGTCATCTTTCTAGACTATTCCGCCCAATTTCAAGACTCAGCCGTACTGTACCAAGACTTGCCCATACTCTATCAAGACTTATCCTTACTCGCTACACTTTTACGTGTTGTGAACAATACACATCGTAAACATAGACGAATGAACAAACAAGAACACTGTTGTGCGTGATTTGGACAAATTTGAAACAATAACGGAACGTGATTTGAACACAATTTTGATAATGAAAATATGATTGCGGAACAATGGCGCAACGCCTACGCGACACAAAAGAACAAAACGGCAAACGGAATTTTGCAATACAAAAACACCAAGGATATCCGCAAGAAAAAGCGACGGCAACGGCATGACGGATAAGCGAGGATTTCGCCAAGCGGGTTAGCGCGAAACCTCGCTCCGCTCCGTGCCGCCTTTTGCGGATTTGGGTTTGTTTTTATGCAAAGACGTGCCGTAGTCTTGCGCGCGCGTAAGCGTGCGCACTTGTATCAAAGACTACGGCACGTCTAATCGTCAAGTTGAGAAAATCAGGGTGAAATTAGGTCGTTTTTAGCCCATAGTTTTCCAATGTTTACGAAACAATTTTATTGTGAATTTTGATGTGTTTTTATAATTTGTGTTGAAATGGTTTTGTATTATTTTTTTGTTAAAAGGCGTATGCTTGTCTCGGCGAGGCACATCGGGGTTCCCCGCAAAACGGAGCGCAGCGACGTTTTGTGGGGTGAAAGGCTAGCCGACTTGTTCAAGACAAGCATACGCCTAAGTGCCAAAAGAATTTTTGTGCAACACACGAGAGGTTAAATATTAAAACTTTGACAATGTCCCGTAGACGGTACGCTCGATGGGATAAGATAAAGAAAAAATTTTATACTGGTACAGGAGATTGCCGTGGTTTTGGAAACGATTATTGATTTGGAGCGAATTGCAAGAAATAATGTCAAAAAAATGTTGCCTTGCGATACAAGTTGGGATGGTATGATTGAGAAAGAGATCATACGGATAATAGAACTTGATATGTCAAAATATTTTTGCATCGCAAGCAGGATAAGTGAGTTTTTGAAAGAGAAGGATAAAAGCTCTCGGTTTTTCGGGAACGGGGGTTGCAGTTTAGTTGCGTATCTGCTTGGGATAACCGATATAAACCCGTATGAATATGGTTTGATATTTGAAAGATATTTTAACGAAAAGTACAATATGCAATGTTTATTTGGTTTTTACATGGACGAGGATACGCTTGACGAGTTGGCGGAATATCTCAAAAAAGACTTTGAGTTTGTGGAAATCGAGATTGGGGAAGGAGAAAATGTTTTGCACATCGACAAAGTTGAGATACCGATCATAACGTCTGCCGTAACGATGAAAGAAGTTGAAGATTGGATGTTTGATAGATTTCGCTATTTGGGAACTACGCCGTATACTGAAGATTATATGCATTTCATTCATTATATTGCGGGGTATAGTTATGACGAAGTCGAAAAAATACGACGCACTATATGCAGCTTCAAAAAGAATGAAATAGACGCACTCGAAGCGCAGTTTATAAAGCGTTGTCCGCAATGGATTTCTTGTGACGAAAGGTTTGCGCTTTTTGACAAAATCGTGCGAGGAATGCGCATGTCGATAAGTAAGGCGTATTGCGTGTCGGCAATGAAAATCCTTGAAAACAAAAATTGCGACTCTGACGAAACTTCGTTTGAATTTGAGTGTGATGGTGAGGCGTTATGTTAAAAGAAAAAGTACTGTATACGGTACATTGTGTATTTACATTTCGATAAATCGGGGGTATGATATATGAAAGGAGATTTGCTTATGGGATTTGAAAATAAACAAACTTTGCTTTTCAGATTGTATCAAGTGCTTTTTGATTATTCGGACGAAAACAATTTGCTCACGCAACAGGACATCATCGATATTCTTGAAAGGGAATACGGTTTGGTGGTTGAACGCAAGGCAATCGGGCGCAATATATCCTATCTCAACGAGATGGGAATCGACGTCGAATCAAGCCGCAAGGGTGCGTATCTCGTGGATAGACCGATTGAAAAATCCGAACTGCACATGCTCATAGACAGCGTGCTTTGCTCGACGCATATAAGTGCGACTCATTCCAAGCAACTTATTGACAAACTCGTAAGAATGGGCGGACGCAACTTCAAATCCAACGTGAGATACGTGCAATCGCTCAACGATTGGAACAAAACCGAAAACAAGGCGGTGTTTTTCAATATATCGGTGATAGACGATGCGATAAGTCAAGGCAAACAGATAAAATTCTACTACAATAAAATCGGCGCGGACAAGCAACTGCACCACACGTCGCGCCCGTGCGTAAGCCCGTATAGAATGGTGTTGCACAATCAGCACTACTACCTTATGGGGTGCAACCACAAGTGGATGAACATAAGTTTCTACCGCCTTGACAAAATCACGGAAATCGAGATAATCGATCAACCGATTGTGCCTATCAAGAGCCTCGACGGATACAAAAACGGCATAAATTATAAGGAATTGTCCACCGCACGCCCATATATGTTTACAGATAAACCTGAAAAAGTTGTAATTTCAGCGAAGAAGTGGATGATGGACGACATCGTGGATTGGTTTGGCAAAGACGTGAAAGTGTCGACAATCGATGACGAAAACATAAAAGTCGAACTGATTGTCAGCCCGACGGCGATGAAGTTTTGGGCATTGCAATACGGAGAAAACGCCGAAGTGCTTGCGCCTGAGCATTTGCGCAACGAAATAAGAGAAAGCATAGAGCAAATGTGTGAAAAATACAAAAGGGGATGTTAAAGTGGAAAAACATAACAAAACCGAAAAAAATGAAATTTTTGATTTGATAATCACGCTTACAAAAGGAATACAAAATAAAGATAATGCTGTAAAGTGCAAGTACCGTAACGACGATTACAAACTAAACGCTTGTACGTATTTGTTGGGGCAAGTTTTAAGACAGTACAGCAAAAACGGAGGACGTATTTACGTTTCGGAGAAAGCAGCCGAAAAATGGGAACTTTTAAGTGGTCATGACATGAATGACTATTGGTATAGGAATACGGTTAGATGCGACGGCGAAGCGTTCAAAAACAGCGAAGAGGTGGAAGAGTATTTGTACAAAGGTAATTCAAATACGCCTGAGAAACTATGTTTTAAGAAAGGGAATAAATTTTCATTTCGCGAAATTTTCCATGACGAACATATAATTCCTATTGCAAGCATAATTGAAGATTTGACAAACCTTAAAGGTGATGACTTGAACTACGACAACGTAGAAAAGGTGCTTGCCAATCTATGCCTTTGCCGAATATTAAAGTCGGAAGATCGTAGCATTAAAAGCAGATATGCAAGACCAAAATGCTTGATAAAGGCGTATGAAGAAGCGTATCAAAAAGTGAATGACAAACCTATAAATCTAATAGGTTGGGACAAAATCGAAGAAGAATATAAAAAAGAACATGGTTGTGACGGCGGTTGCGATAAGTGTAGTTTGAAAGGCACATTTAGACGCTCAAGGAAATCTAAAAACACTCAAGATAAGGAGTAATTATGTATTTCAGCAAATCAAGATATTGCTCTTTGTGTCAATGCCCAAAGAGTGTGTGGCTCAAAAAGTTTAAGCCCGATGAATATGAAGTTGATCAAAGCGTCAAGGCAAGAATGGACAACGGCAACGTCGTTGGCGATTTTGCCATGGGACTTTTTGGCGATTACGTTGAAGTGACCGCAACAAAAGAAAACGGGACTCTCGACTTGTCCAAAATGATTGCAAAAACCAAGGAGTGCATTGCAAACGGAGTGCAGAACATTTGCGAAGCGTCCTTTGATTTTTGCGGTTTGTATTGCGCCGTGGACATTTTGCGCAAGGACGGTGACGGCTATTCCATCTACGAAGTCAAGAGCGCAACCGACATAAAAGCGGTGTATATCTATGACGTGAGTTATCAAAAATACGTGCTTGAAAAATGCGGTGTAAACGTCAAACATACATATCTTGTGTACATCAACAACGAGTACGTCAGGGGCAAGGAGCTTGACATCAAGCAAGTGTTCAAGGTGCGCAACGTTGACGAGCTTGTGGCGCAGGAATACGGCAACGTTGAAGGGCTTTTGCAAGGCGCGGAAGAATTGCTTGCCGATGAGCAAGAGCCACGAATTGACATTTCAATCAACTGTTTTGCACCATACAAGTGCGGATTTTGGAAATATTGCTCGCAGCATCTTCCCAAACCGAGCGTGTTTGATATGTATCGTTTGCCAAAGCAGAAAGCCTTTGAATGTTATGAGCAAGGCGTTGTTTCGTTTGAAGATTACGCGCGCACGGGGTGGTATTTTTCCGACAAAATCGACAAGCAAGTGGACTTCTATTTGCATGATCGCGGAGTGTATGCGGACAAGGACGGCATCAAGCAATTTCTTGCCACGCTCTCTTATCCGCTGTACTTTTTGGATTTTGAAACCATGCAACCCATTATACCGCCGTTTGAGGGCGTGCGACCATATCAGCAAATCCCGTTTCAATATTCCTTGCATTATATCGAGAGTGAAGGCGGTGCGCTCAAACACAAAGAGTTCTTGGCAGTGTCCGGCGAAAATCCGCTCCGCGCCATTGCTGAAAGCCTTGTGCGAGATATCCCCATGGACGTATGCACGCTTGCCTACAACAGGGCTTTTGAGTGCTCGCGCATAAAGGAGCTTGCCGATATGTTTCCCGACTTGCGAACACATCTGCTCAACATAAGGGACAACATCAAAGATTTGCTCGACGTGTTTAGGGGCGGATACTATTATCGCAAGGAAATCGGCGGCTCGTTCTCAATCAAATCGGTGCTGCCTGCCATGTTCCCAAATGATCCCGAACTCGATTATCACAATCTTGACGGCGTACACAACGGCGGTGAAGCAATGAGCATATTCCCGGCAATCAAGGATATGCCGCCCAAAGAGCAAGCAATCGCGCGCCGCAACCTGCTGAAATATTGCGAACTTGACACCTACGCCATGGTGAAAATCTGGCAAGCCCTCTGCGACATCGTCAAAGAGTGAAAATATATAATGCAAAGGAGAAAAAGATATGCAAATTAATTTAACTAGTATCACCGATAGACAGATTTTGGAGCTGGAAAGATCTTTGCTTGATTATGAATACATACAAGCACATTGTAGCACTCCTAACAATAAAGATTTTCAAGATGTGTATTATCGTTTTTATCTAAAAGCAAGATATGCGCAGATCGGGAAAAAAGGTGGAGCAAACTGTACTGCGTATTTCAATACTTTAGGCAAAACAACGTGCAAAGACGCGTTGGGGACCGTGTTGCAGAATTTAATAACACAAGGAGCATCAAGTGTTCTTGAATTTTCAATAGGTTCTAAATTACTGCACACCAAAAACACAACTTCACCCATCTATGACTCTAAAGTTGCAAAGTATTTGAAAAACGATGAGAGGCTCGACTTGTGGTGGGGAAAGGCATTGAAAAAAGGACAAACAAAATATCAACAATTTCAACATGACTGGGGGATGATAAAAAATTGGTATAACAATTTTATAAAGAATGATCAAAGATATACACAATGGATCAATTGGTTTGACGGGAAATTTCCACAACACAAGAACATATCAAATGTGAAAAAGATAGATTTTTTAATCTTTATTTTTAATTAAAGTCAATTATACGAGCAGATATATGTTTTGCTATTTGGCGAAACAAAAAGGTGTAAGCCCCATCGAATATGACTATTTGATGTGGAAATAAAAAAACAAAATGAATAGCACATGTTGAAACAGCCGAGCGGACAAAAAGTCCGCTCGGAGAATTATTTTAAGGCATTAATCCAATCTGTTTTCTTTCCACAACGTTGGGAAAGATATGTGATGTTTATGTTGCAAGTTGATTTCATGCCTTTCAAAATTGAGTTAAAACCGCTTTCAGCTAAACGGCTATTGCAAATTACTTTTATAGGTTTTGCTCGAAGTTTGTTAAGCGTCTTTTTGAAAGTATTGTAGTCCAACGTTGCATATTTTATATCCGAGTCATACGGGCTGTTGCTTTTTCGTATCACACTTTCAAAGATGTCAAGGAAGGCAATGTGTTCATTGATTAGAGTGTTTTTTATTTGGTTAATGATACCAGTGGGTGTGTTTGATCCCACAAGTTGTGTTTTTAGGCCTTTTAGATTTGTTCCGCGAGCCGCATCGATATAACCATAAATTCTATTGTGTGGCGCAGTATAGAAATAACCATTGCCTGCTGGCGGTGTAATCGTGCCAACAATTATTATTTGTGTATCAGATGTCACACAATTATTGTGGTTGTTACTGTTTGCATACTCGTATCCGTTAGGTAAATTTCTTTTTTGTTCAATCATTTGTTTTTGGCAAATAGTTTTCATGTAATGTCTTCCTTAAAATAATGATAATAATATGTAAATTTTGTTGGAACTATATAATATCATTTTTACGTGAGAAAATCAACTAAAATTATTCGCGCTTTGATATCGGAATGCACAATGTAATTATGTCCCATACACGGTACAATGTTGAGCGAGATTTAGTGGATTTTTGGGGAAGGTTGGTGTATGATAATGTTGTAAATCAACCAAACCACAAAAAACAAATACAAAAACACAACAAAATCAATCACACAATCAATCACAGAATTGGACAAGCAATCAAACAGGCAATCGACAGCAACAAAAACGCAAGTATTTACACACCGACTTTTCAAGGTAGGGGGAGCAAAACACAACAACACCGCACAATCGATTTTGCATTGACGGGCAATTTGTAACAATCACAACGACAACTAAAAACAACGTATTATTTCATTAAATTTCGGAGAGAAAGCAATGAGGTTTTTTAATATTACCATAAAAGTTAAAAACGCAAAGCAAATCAAGGATTTCAAACGTGAAGATGCGGCTAGCTTGAGCTGTGAACTTTTTGAAGAAGATCCGACGTGCTTTGTTTATGTCCGCAGAGTACAAAAAAACATAGTTGACGCAATTGCGTGTATTGATTCCACAAGTGACGAAAAGAAATTTGCCAAGAAATTTGCGGAAAAACTTTTTGCCGACATAGTGGCGATAAAAATCGTTGAAGGCAAGATGAAGCAGTTCATGGATGATATTGATGTTGCGATGGCGTATGAGTATTTGAAAGATGGTAGCGCGCCGATAGATCGATTGGGGCTTGAGTTCTACTATGAAATCCGCAATGACGTTTTTGACGAACGAATCGTGTCGGAGCGTAAGACAAAGGCGAGCGTATACGACGATGTGAAAAAATACTTTTTGGCTGAGGAATACAAGCGCGAGATCGATCGAATTTTTGGTAGGAAAGCGCTTAAAAAGCCGATTGGCAATCCTGCGCATTATCTTATGGTGTCGAACGACGCGAACGTGCGCATGGTGTGCTCACGTGATCTTGTTTTTTCGTTGTTCCAAAAAGGAAGAATTAACAGCAGAAAATATACTTTAATCGGGTTTGAAAACCGATATGTTTCAGAATGGCATATAGAGCAGTTGTACAAGGTTAATGCCGGTGGCGTAATAGTTTTGCGAGTCGATGAGGGCAGTATCGCCGAAAACGAAAAACGGTTGTGCAGATGGACGTGGAGCGGTATTGCCGACATCATAAAAAGATATGCTTCAAGCGTTGTAACGATTATTTCTATGAATTCCGCAACAATGAAAACACGCAAGCGAATTGTCGATAGCTTGAACGGAATTGCGTTGGTTGAGTTCTCCGATCAAGAATACAAGGGTGAGTCTGCGGTCGAGTGTATTTGTGAAATCGCAAAACAGGACGGCACGGATATGCCCGAAAGCGAAATTGAAAAAATCAGAAAGTCCGACAGATCATATTCGAAAACGACACTGCAACGCATATACAGCGATTGGCGAAACGAATACTCTGCCACTGTGCAATTCCCCGAATACGCCGCATATTACAACGGAAAAAGTGATACTCCGGAAGATGTATGTGAAAAAAGCGCATATCAAAAGCTTTCGGAGATGATTGGACTTAAAAATGTAAAAAAAATAGTCGACGGCGCAATCAACTATTTCAAACTGCAAAAGGAATACAAAGAGCGCGGCATCGACTTTGCACGACCTGCAATGCACATGGTGTTTTCGGGCAATCCCGGCACGGCAAAGACAACGGTTGCTCGTCTTTTGGCGCAAATTCTTCGTGACAATAAAGTGTTGAGCCGCGGCGAACTAGTAGAAGTGGGCAGGTCGGATTTGGTGGGCGAATACGTCGGACAAACCGCGCCCCAAGTCAAGGAGGTATTTAGACGAGCAAAAGGCTCGGTGCTGTTTATTGACGAGGCGTACTCGCTTTTGGACGACAAAAAGGGGCTTTACGGCGATGAAGCAATCAATACCATAGTGCAAGAAATGGAAAACGCACGCGACGACACGATAGTGATTTTTGCAGGATACAAAAACGAAATGGAAGAGTTTGTCGAGCGAAATCCCGGCCTTTCATCGAGAATAGCGTTCCACATTGATTTTGACGACTATTCGGAAAGAGAGCTTTTGGATATAACCAAACTTCTTGCTCGCGACAGAGATATTATTCTCGATCCGTCTTGCGATCAAAAGTTGCTTGATATATACAAAAAAGCGCGCCAAAATCCATCCTTCGGCAACGGTAGATATGCAAGAAACGTGCTTGAAAAAGCAAAACTGAATCAGGCAAGCCGTATAGCGAAGCAAGACATCGAATATTTGTCAGACGAGCAACTGAAGACGATAGTTGCCGCCGATATAGGCGTAGATGACCAAAGACAAAAACAAACGATAAGTCGACTGGGCTTTTATTGATTATGGAAGGAAAACATGAAAAGAAAAAACGAATTGAATGACATCTATAAAGAAGCAACACAAAACGCCGAGTTTTGCAAGAGTGTAGAGAGATCTGCAAACGAGGCTGAAGCGTTGGCACTTGCATACGAAAATGCATCCGATAAAAGTGTCGGCGTAAATGCACTTATCGGCATGCATGGCAGCGAACCCATATTTTGGAATATGTCAAAGCAAAACGTGCTTGCATCGTGCGACTCGGGATACGGTGTTTACTCACACGGTCACAATTTGCCGATTATGAACATAAGAGAACACTATTCCGCTCAGGAAGTAGGATATTACGTGTTCGTTGGCGACGGCACGGTGTGGAACGCGCGATACGACGAGCATTGTGTTGCATGCTGTGAATTATACAATGAAAATCAAGACCGGAAAGAATACGACGAAGTTGTACGCAAATTGTATATGCTGATGAAAGAGCGTGAAAAAATGTCTGACGATGACTTAAAAAATCAAAAGCATATAGAGCTGTTTTTCGTAGGCATAAACGTGCCGAATGCCTATGATTTTTACGTGCGTAACAAACGTGAATTTGATGAGATAATCAAAGCAGTGTTTGATGATGGCAACAGATTGAAAATCGGATTGTATTTGTCAGGACGTCCGAATTTGTTTGATATGAGCCCTACGAGAGATATGTTTTGGGCGTATCGCAAATCGTTTGACGCAAAACTAATAGGCGTTTGCAGATCAAAATTATCGTCTGTGTTGCTGACCGGAAGCGACGTTGCGTATTACGACAAATATAGGTTCGTAAGTCCGCTTATGCCGAGACTGCCTGCAGTGTTTATATGCGGTGATAGTATCGAAAACTTGAAGTTTCCAAACACGTGGCAAATGAATAGAGAATGAAAAGGAGACAACTATGACGATTTATATATCGGGAGATACCCACGGAATTTGGGACGTAAACAAGCTCAAAGAACTCAATGCAACAAAGGATGATTATATAATTATCTGCGGCGATTGCGGCGTGCTTTGGGACAAAAAGAGTGCGCCTAAAATGATTGAACTATACGAGAGTTTCGGCTCAACGGTGTTGTTTGTGGACGGCAATCACGAAAACTTCGATATGCTCAAGGCGTTGCCGATCGTGGAGATTTTAGGCGGGCGCGCGCACAAAGTGAGCGATAGAATTTATCATTTAATGCGCGGAGAAGTTTTTGATATAGGCGGCAAAAAAATCCTTGCGATAGGCGGCGCAGAGTCGCATGATAAAGAGTGGAGATTGGAGCATAAAACGTGGTGGAAAGACGAAGAAATTTGCGAGGCTGATATTCATAATGCAATGTTTAACCTCTCAAAATGTGACAATAAAGTGGATATTGTGTTGACTCACATACCGCCGTCCGGATTTAAGAAACGCATAATCGAAGAACTCACGCAATGCGGAGAAGATGTGCCTTGCTATCTCGAACCGAAACTTAAAAACACTCAAAGCGAGGAGCTCCTGAAACAAATCGAAAATGTCGTAGAGTTCAAATATTGGTTTTCGGGACACCTGCACACGGACACGCACATAGGCAAATATTATTCGCTTTATGACGACGTTGTGCCGATAAAACTTTGAGTTGTGGCGGTGCAACGCTTGCAAAAAAATCGGAGGCAATAACATATGAAATGGAAAATATGGCTTGACGATATACGGGAATCACCACAAGATTACGTATGGTGTCGCAGCGTCAACGAGTGCAAAAAACAAATTGAATTGTGTGAAGCCTTGGAGGGTGTCGAGTTGCTCGATATCGACCACGATCTCGGCGAATATTCCTCGGACGGCGGTGACGGAATCGCACTTATTGATTGGCTTGCAAAGAGAGATACTATGTATCCCATTGCTTTGCACACGCAAAACCCTGTTGGTCGGAACAATATGCTCCGCGCAATCGAGGCATATTATAGGTATAAGAATAAACGAGAGGAACAGGAGATGCCATTCGATAGTATTGATGAAAATCCAAAAACATGCGTGTACTACAAGGGCATCTTTTGGATTGTGGATGAAAATCATTTAGAAAACAACAATGATTATATTTTCAGAATACCCGTGGATTGCAACGGTAACTTGCTTGATATCGGTTTGTTTTATCCCCTCAACAGTAAGGGTGGAAGAGGTTACAATCATCGACTGACTTGGCTTACATATGTCAAAAAGGAGTTGCAAAAGGGCAAAGAATATAATTATTTTCCGCGCGGACGGGTGGAGATTAGAAACTCAACGGCAACGATTTTTCTCAATCCCGACATTGCAACAAAGAGAATCCTAGAATACTTATCCGCACAATTTGCGCTTGCCGATCTTTCGATTAAAGTTGTCTGCGACGGCTCTAAGCATTATAGAAGTTTTTTAGATTTTGACACTTAATGTACCGTATATGGTACAAAGTGCGGATTATAATGCAATTACAATAAATGATAGGATGGAAACTAAAATGAAAAACCTTCTCACAATCAAAAATATCAACGACCTTTCAAACACTCAAATCGTGGACGCTTTGTTTGGCGCGATCCAAGACGGAGTGTTGAGCGTCGGTTTTGAAAGCGCCGAGGATTATTGCGTGATTGCAGACGATGCCAAGAGTGCAAATATCATTGAGACTTGCACGATCGATTGCAAAAAAGAAGACTGTGCGCAATTTCTCAAAAGTTTTGACGAGACTCTTGCAAAACTCTCGCAAGTAAAGACGGATAAGATCACCGGGACGTTTTCAGGTGAAGTGTCCTGCTATATCAAGCGACTTTGCAAACTTATCGAACTCGGCGCACCGCAAATTCTCATTCGCAACGAGCAGATTTCTTTGCTTATTTATTCGTTCTTGAACGAATACACGCTGCTTAGAGATATAGATTGCGTCGAATAAAATGGGCAATACTTGTTGAAAGTCGCAAGCAAAGCGGCTTTCGACAGGGAAATAGGTTATTTACACACCCAAAATAATGTCATATTGTCGTATGGGACGATAGTGTATTTCGATTTTTTCGAAAGGGGCGGCGAGTCGCCGTCTTGTCACTAAATTTATCTCATTCCCTGCGCCTGTATGTCAATATAGGGAGAATAGGAGAAACACATGGAACTTATCAGCCAAGATGCAAAAAATATGCTCGTCAAACACCAGGAAGAGATCAAAAAAAGCGTGCTTTTGCCATTGTTTATCGATGCTCTTATTACAGGCGGCATAACGCTGTTCGATGAGGTGCGCTCGCTGCTTGAAAATGCAGGAATTTGTTTGGATGACTTTGATTTTTCCAAATTGAAGTAAAACGTCTGTATTTTTATGACAAAAGTTAATGATATAGAGTGCAGTTATGAAAACTATAGGATTAAATATAGAAATATTAGATAATAGTGCAGAGCTGTTTACATATAGACCGATAGCACTGTGATTTCAAATAAATAGATAACATTGTTATTAAAACATATATTCTACAAAGCCTTGTTTTAGCTGCAATTGATTGACAACAATGTCGTTGTAGGTAAAAACAAAGTGATGTTCTCCATTACCGAATTAATTAAGAGGGCAGGGAACAGTAAATTGCGTTATATCTCTGTCGCATTTTGATGAAGTATTCAAAAACTGTGGATTGCGCTCGTTCAAGTATGGCGGCGATTTCTGGATAACTCAGTCCGTTTTGCCGACATTCAAGCGCAATTCGCATATTATCCGTCAAATTAAGGCTGTCAACGATTGAATCATAAATGGTATAGTCTTTGACAACATCTTCTTCAATCTCACAAGACGGTTCACTGACGGGTGTCAGGGCTTCAAGGCTCACGGAGCGGTAATTATCGCTTGTTTTTCGAGTTATAAGTTTTGACATTGCTCTAATGCACGCAATCTTGACTGTTATTGCCTTACCCTTTTTATCGTGTGTCAAAACGTCGTTTAATCGCTTCCCATAATGATTACAAAGGAATAGCGCGCATTCTTGCACCAAATCATAACTGTCGCTGAACGTGTGGTTAATATCGTTTTTACGCTTTATATCAACGCATAGGTCGGCATACATCTTTTGCATTCTGCTTGCCATATAGCCGATAAGGAATCGTGTTTCATACATCGCCAACTGTTCTGCCATTGCTAGAACGTTATTTTCTGAGATTGTTTCTTTGAAAACGTCATAATTTTTGATATGTTTTTTCATTTTTGATACGCTCCGAGTTTTATTTGCCTTTCGGCAACAAGACGGCGCAGCACCGAGAAAACTCAAAACGTATCACTTCAAATCGCAAGATGCATATGTCAACGACCAGCGTAAATTATTGCGCTAACAATAAAACAGTCTATATCTAATCAGCAATAATTTTGCCGTTGATATAGGCTTTTCTCTGGGCTAAACCGCCATGCCGAAAGGCAATGTAAAACTCGGAGCGCAAGCACAATTAAATGATTATTCAACTTGTGTCACGGGCTTCCCACCATATTGAAAGCATAGGTTTGATACAATGATTTCGGTCAGTATCAAGCCTTTTTTCTTTGGCACAAAGGCAAAAAATTCCTTTCTGCCAGTTTCTAAGAGATCAGAATAGGCAAAATTAAGTGCTTTTTCTTTATTTCTTTTATTTTTAGGATTCAACCTTTTATTTTAGGATTCAACCTTTTATAAAGAGTATATCACATCGATTTTTTTTCCACAATACCCAACCTGCAAAAAGTGTCGCAGGATTTTGACTAAATCTTGCATGCGTGCTATACTGTATCCGAAAAGGAGATCAGATTATGCGCATTTTCGTAGGCTCGGACGTGCACGGTTCGAGCGCAAACGTGGAAAGATTTTTTGCAACGGTTGACGCGTACAGGGCGCAACACGGCGACGCTAAGGTCGTTTTGCTCGGAGATATATACAATCACGGTCCGCGCAATCCCTTGCCCGAAGGCTATGCTCCGATGAAGGTTGCCGAGCGCCTCAACGCCTCGAAAGATTACGTCACGTTGGTTCACGGCAACTGCGACAGCGAAGTCGATCAGATGATAACCGAGTTCGAGATACGCCCCGACTTTTCTTTGCAATGGGGAGAGAGAAGGCTGTTTTTCACGCACGGACACAAGTGCAATCCCGACCTTCCTTGCAAGGACGCAAAAAGGGGCGACGTGGTGTTTTACGGGCATTTTCACAAAGCGAACGTTTGTGAAGCCGACGGAGTGATATACGTCTGCGTGGGCGCAATCGGAATGCCGAAAGCCGACACCGTGCGCTCGTACGCCGTCGTGGACGAGCACGAAATCAGCGTAAAATCCCTTGTCGGAGAAGACGTGCTTTTCCGCTTTGAAATCTGACGAGCAATATAAAAAGTCCGCGTTTTGCGGGCTTTTTCTTTTTTTGGGGTTGATTTGATATTGCGGTTGGAGTATGATTGAAATATGGAAAAATCGAAAGGGAAGAAGATCGCAATCATCGTCATCGTCGCAATATTCGCGGCGGCGGTTGTCGGTGTGAGCGTGTGGCAAATCACGGTGGACGTTATGGCAAAAAATATCGGACTTGTCAAAGTGAACGACCTGTCTTACGACGCGCCCCTTGACGTCGTGGCGGAAGAAGGCGACGTGCAACTGCAAGACGTGAGAATGCATTACGCAAAGTGCGGAAGCGGTTATCCGCTTTTGCTCGTTCACGGCAACGGAAACAGTCACAAGGACCTTGCGGACCTTATGCTCCGCCTTGCAAATCACTATACGGTGTACGCGCTCGACAGCAGATCGCAGGGTGAGAGCGGATATACGGACGAGATCTCCTATGCGCTTATGGCAAAGGACGTCAAGCAGTTTGTCGAGATTATGGGGCTTGAAAAACCGCTCGTGATAGGGCATAGCGACGGCGGTATAATCGCAATTCAGACGGCGATAGACTATCCCGATCTTTTGGGCGCTTTCGTCGCGTGCGGCGCAAACTCGTCGCCAAAGGGGTTGAAGTCCTATTTCACGACGTCCGTGAAGATTTCCTACAACGCAACTCACAAACCGCTTGACAGAATTATGATCGAGGAGCCCGATTTCACCGCGGAAAAACTGTCGAAAATCACCACTCCCGCATATATTCTCGCAGGTGAGTTCGATATAGTCAAATTGTCCGACACCAAGTTTTTGGCAGACAATATCCCCGGCGCAAAAGTTGCCGTGCTGAAGTGGCAGGGACACTCATCCTACGTCAAACAAAACGCTTGGCGCTGCGCCCGCCTTGCAACCGACTTTTTCAACGGATTGGGCATAGCCTGACGACACCTTGCGCTCCACTTCTTGAATATCTTACATAAACATTTTTGCCGTTGTCCGATTTTTGGGACAGCGGCTTGTTTTATAATGACGTCATCAAAAAAGAAGGAGACGTTTTTATGAAGTTTTATAAATTAGAAAAAATAGAGTTTAATTTATCTACAAAATGAGAGTCTTTTAACAATCTATTCGTTTTCATTGGTAAACGTGGAATATCAAAAGAAGGGGGTACTCTAAATTTTCAACTTGGCACAGAAAAATTCTCTGGCAAAAAATAATACGAACCCAAAGTTTGAGTTCGTATTATTTGCTTTTGGTGACCCGAATGTTAATTATCCGAACACTGCAATAGTCATAAATAATATTTTTTGTTTCATTATTCGAGTGGTTTAAACCGCATCCAATAATCGGGATAAAAAACCGCGTGAAACTTTTGATGAAACTATTGACAGATAGAATAGAATGTGATATAATATTTAAAATCTTTTTTTGGAGGTAATACAAACGCAAATATTCCGCGAGTGGCAGAATAATCTAACAGTTAATAAAGATAAATGTTTGAATTGTCCGGCAATTTATATTTGTGGCGGTGGATGCGCAATGCAAAGCCACGATTTATTTGGTAATTTAAATGCAATTGATGAGGCTTTTTGCATCCATTCTAAGTATACATTAGAAATATTACTAAACAATCTTGTTTGAGGGAAAAGAATGCAAGGCAAAAAAGAATTAATCAAAAATCTATTGATAAAAAACATACATTTGTTTAGATGCCCTATATGTGAATCCCAATTATGTCTTCAAGAAAATAGTTTGATGTGTGAGCATCATCATCTTTTTGATATTTCTAAAAAGGGAGTTGTTTTGCTACACAAAAAATATCAAAAAAAAATTGACGAAATTTACACTAAGAATTTATTTATAAACCGCAGATTATTTATTAATGAAGAATTTTATTTGGAAGTTCATGAATACATTAAAGATATTATTTTTGATGTTGGAAATAACATTCAGATTCTTGATTTAGGGGCTGGCGAATGTTCCCATTTAAAAAAAATTAAAGGCAATCAAACACATTCTTCGATTGGTATAGATTTGTCATATGATGCAATAAGTTTGGCAACAGATTATTTAGCTAACGATATTTTACCTATTTGCTGTGATTTATATAATTTACCTTTTACAGATAATGTATTTGATATAGTTTTGAATTTTTTATCACCCATAAACTCGAAAGAAGTTAGTAGAGTATTAAAGGATAATGGACTTATAATAAAAATAGTTCCAACGAGTGAATACTTAAAAGAACTAAGAAATTCTTTAGGGCTAAAAGAATATCAAAAAGAGGACGAAGTATTAGAAAATTTGACTGAGCATTATTCAATTGTTTCCACTAAACGAATTGAAACTGAGAAAACGTTAAGCAAAACATCGTTACAGCATTTATTCTATATGACTCCTATGACTAGTCATAACAATATTGATAATATTGCGTGTTTAAGTTTAGACAAAATAACAATTTCTTTAAATGTGATTGTTTTAAAAAAGAAATAAAGGGCTTACGAGTATAATGTAAGCCCTTTATGCCGTTGTTTAGGTTTATGATATTCGGCGCAACCTTTCTACATTATGTTTATGTAACTCTATCATTTATATACCGCTCAACTTCGGCGGTTTCCGTGTTCCGTCTTTTTCAACGGCTATCCCTATACGATTTAACGGGATACTTTGTTATTAAGTTTTTTATTCAGTTGTGATTGTCGCCTTTCGGCTTGCCACGCCGCAAACTCTCTTTGTCCTTCTTCGGTTTCAAAGTAGGCTTGTATAGCGGGTAATAATGCTCTTGCAAGAGAATCGATTTCAAAGTCGGGTATCCCTGTGGTGTTCTTTTTCCGTCTTGACATTAACTGTTAGCACTTTCCTCCTTATAAGCAGTTATTCAATTTTTATAACGCCGTCAAAATTATGGCGATAGTCTGCGCAAGCAAGAGTATAGGCGTTGCCCAAAACAAAAACTTGCGGAATCCGCGCTCAACTCTCAATTCTTCGCGCGTGGACTCCAAAAGTTTCTTGCTCTCGTCAACTTCTTTCTTAACTTCCGCAAAAACTTCGGCAGACTGCGTTTGTATGGTCTTACGCAACTCACTTTCCAAAGTAGTTGTTGTTCTTTTTATTGCCTGACTTGTTTCCGTCGCTACCCGATTGTTCAGGCTGCGCGTTTCTGCTTGCAAGTTCCTTATCTCTTTGACTGCGTTCGATACGCTCTCGCTCAGCCTGTTCGCGTTGTAATCGTTCTCGCTCTCTAATACTCTCACTTTCGTAGTCAAGTCCTTGATGAGCGTATTCTGCTTGTCTATTAAGCTGTTGCATTTGTCGTTCGAGATCGCCAACGCTTCTTTCAGTAACGAACTTTCCAAGTCCGTTCGTTTTTGTTCGTTCATCTCCTGTAATTGTGCGAGTGGGGTTGCCGCTTCGCCCGTGTCTATTCTGTTCAATGACAATATCAATCTCCTTTTTTGTATAGTTGTTTCCGAGTTTAAGCCCCCGGATAGCTTTCTTCTTTTGCGGATGCAGGAAGGAATATTCCGTCTTACTTCGCGTAACTGATACGCTGTACAATGCAAGGTGCGATATAAATTCTTCCTGCGTGGACGATACTCTTTTCGCTTCCTCAATGACTTCCCGTAAATCTTCTTTCCACGACGTACCGCCTTTTAGAATGATATGGCTTTCTTCCGTCGTCCGCTTGTTCTGCGCTTTCTTACGAAAGTCAATAGTAGAGTACCCGAACTCACTGCCTAAACGGTTAGCTTCGTCTTTCATTCTCGTATAATCGCTCTCCGTAATTCTTAACTTTTTGCCCGTAATAGGGTTTACGGCGTTTACGATAATATGACTGTGTACCGTCTTGGTGTCGGTGTGAGTAGCAATAACGCACTCGTCGTCGGGGAATAGAATAGCCGCTAACTCCTGCGCATACAAATGTGCTTGTTCGGGGCTTACGTTATCTTTCCGCGCGCACGACAATTTGAAGTGATAATACTTGCGCTCGTCAAACTTTTTGCCTTTCCCGAACCGCCGTATAGTGTCCGCAAACTGCTCGGCATAATCTTCGTCCTCGAATAAATTTCTTACGCTTACAAACGCCGCTTTATCTTCGCGGGTTATGTAGTCTATTGCTTTTCTCGGCGTACTCTTGCTCGACAGTCCTTTGAATAACGGCATTTTAACTTCCCCCGATAGCGGAAGATAAACGCCTATAAAGGCTCTTGCAATCGTCCACAACAGATAACAATTCTTGCTCGGTTATGTCCCCGAAGTAGTTATTTTTCACGGCTTGATTAAGGTTATTTCCTTGCCGTTTCAACTCCGCTAAAATCTCGTTTCCGCTTTCGATACTGACGATAGGTTTATCCAACAATGCCCTAATAAGGTAGTCCGTTCTGTTCAGTCCGCTTGCCGTAACTTTCTCGTCTAACAGCCGTTTTTCTTCTTCCGATACTCTAAAAGAATAGGCGTATGGTCTTGTTCTGTTTACTTTCTTTCCGATAGTTTTTACCTCCAAAATTTTTATGATAGTAGTTGTTCGTCCGCAGACAAACAAAGGGTATTAGGGGAAAGAATTTCCCCTAACGAGGCAAGCGCAAGCGCGGCAAGTGGCTTGCCACTTGCGTACCTCGCCATACCGATATACGGTACTATGGTGGTCTGATAGTCATAATGATTTCCTCCGTGATTTTATATTTATCTCGTCCACGCAAAGGGTGGTAGATAGCTGAAAAAGGACACAAAAAAGCCGCTGATACTTTTACCGTAATCACCGACTTCTAACCGTATTTAGCAACCTTTAATTGCTCTATGATGGTTGATCATTCTATTGAATTGTAAGTAGTATTTTAGCTCAAAAGATACCTCGTTGTCTAAAAAAATTGTACACTTATAAAAGCCTATCACGGCTCACGAATTTTGCGTACAAAAACAAAACCTACGCACTATCCGTAAGCTAAGGCACGGGCGATTATATCGCCCAAAACCTTCCGCATCCTATGAGCAATCGCTCATTGCGGAATCTGCCGAACTCTTAACCGTTATTCGTTCGGCACACCCTTTCAAAAGGGTACAATACTACTCATTACACTACTGTGGTATGCTATGTATTTTATCACTATGACAGTACAAAGTCAATAGATTTTCAAAACAAATGTTTGCGATTTATAAGAAGTTTTGTCGAATAATACTTTAATCGTATTAAGATAATTATTTCAAAGTATTGACAAGATTTTTTATTTGTTATATAATATTTGAAAACGATTATAAGGTGGCTTATGGATAAAGATATTATTGCTCAAAGGTTTAGAACATTACGGGAGAGCGCAAGGCTATCACAAGCCAAGCTCTCGCAAGAATTGGATGTAAAGCAACCATTGATTGCCCGGTATGAAACGGCAATCAATCTGCCGTCGTATCCTATACTCTTAAAGTATGCGGATTACTTTGATGTATCAACGGACTATCTTTTAGGTAGAACTGATAGACCGCAAGGCAAGCTCTACGATTACAATCCTCAATCAATTGCAAATAATCCGCAAATGAAAGAGTTTGTCGAAATGTGCTTTGATCCTAATTCTTCCGTCAATGCAAAACTCAAAGACGCATTGTTAAAGTTATTGGAAGAAAGTAAGAATTAATTTTTTATTATGACTATATCTGTCAACATTATTATGTTAAACTATCGAGAAGAATGATATGAGTGATTCCTTACAAAAGACAATTTATCCTAATTATTCTTATAGCTATGCTTTAGCTATGTATGAAAAGTTAGAGAAATACGAAGTGTCTATGCAAGTGCCTTCTGTCGGGATTGATGAAAGTGTGGTTGTTAGATTAGACGGAAAAGGCTTGACAGCAAGATTTAAGAACCATGAAGAACTATTTTTATCTGATTTCCATTTAGCAATGAAACGAGTAATGGAAAACATTAAGAAGTATTGTCCTTATGTAACATTTGCTTATTCGTTCAAAGACGAGATTTCGTTACTTATAAATAAAGAGCAAATAGAACATAGTGAGGACTTCCAAAATCGTATCGAAAAGGTATTGCCGCTTTTGAGTGGTTACATATCGGCTATGTTTTCACAATACATTTCTAAGAAATTAAAAACATCCCCATGTGAAGCTTTTACCTTTGATGCAAGGATTATTATTTTGCCCAATTTGCAATTACAAGACTATTTCCATTCTCGTCAAGCATTTGCAATGAGTGGATTTATTGACAGAATTTGTTCATTCAAACATCTTACACCCGAAAGCCGTACCTTTAGCAATGTAAAGAAAGCCTTAAAATCCATTGGCGACGATTGGTACAAATATCCGCAGTATGTTTGTAGTGGTTACGTCGGACGTTATGAAAATGGGAAATGGTTAGTTGATACAGCAAGCGACTTTATGCAGAAGTGGTCTAAATATGAAAACAATTTAGGAGTATAAAATGAAAGCCGTAATTTATGCGAGATATTCGAGCGACAACCAAAGAGAAGAAAGTATCGAAGGACAGTTGCGCGACTGTATGCAGTATGCCGAGTACAACGATATTCAAGTGGTTGGCAGTTATATTGACCGCGCTTTATCGGCGAAGACGGACAATCGTCCAAACTTTCAGAAGATGATAAAAGACAGCGCAAAGCGTATCTTCGACGTAATTATCGTTTGGAAGTTAGATCGTTTCGCCCGTAACCGTTTTGACAGTGCATACTACAAAAATGTATTAAAAAAGAACGGTGTTCGCGTAGTGTCCGCAAAGGAAAGTATATCCGAAGGTGCTGAAGGTATTATCTTGGAATCGGTCTTGGAGGGCTATGCAGAATACTACTCCGTCGAGCTTGCCGAAAAGGTAACTCGCGGAATGACAGACAATGCGTTAAAGGCTATGTCAAATGGCGGTATCACTCCGCTCGGATATTATCTTGATGACGAACAGCATTTACAGATAGATGAAAGCAAAGCCCCGTTTGTGCGTGAGATATTTCAAAGGTTTGCCGACGGCGAAATGATTAAAACAATTATTGCCGACATGAATGCTCGCGGCGTAGGTATGACCGTGCGTATGAAAAAGAAGCCCGGCAAGAAACCGTACACAAAACCGCTCGGTTATAATAACGTGCGGCGTATGCTCTCCAACCGCAAGTACATAGGCGAATATCGTTTCAAAGATATAGTTATCGAAAACGGTATTCCTGCCATAATCGATAAAGACTTATTCGAGAAAGTGCAAAAGCGTATCGCCGTAAACACACGTGCGCCCGCTATTCATAAAGCGGAAGATGAGTATCTTTTGACTACTCATTTATTCTGCGGCAAGTGCAAGGCTATGATGCTTGGCGACAGCGGCACGGGCAAGAAAGGCACGGTTTACCATTACTACAAGTGCGCTAACGCAAAGAAAACGCACACCTGCGACAAAAAAGCGATAAACAAAGATTTAATCGAAAACGCTGTTATTAAAGCAGTCGTGGAAAAGATTATGGACGACGATTTAATGGAACAGTTGTCTTACAAACTCTATGATTTGCAAATGCAAAGCAGTACGATTTTGCCCGCACTTCAACAGCAATTAGCCGACGTGGAAAGCGGTATCGAAAACATGTTGAACGCTATACAGCAAGGTATCGTTCTCGAAAGTACGAAAAAACGGCTCTCAGATTTGGAAAACCGCAAGAAAGAATTAGAGATAGAAATAGCGCACGAACAAATAAAAAGACCTATTCTCACAAGAGAACAGATACACTTCGGCTTGACGAAATTCAGAAAGTTAGATTTGTCCACGCAGAAAGGAAAACAAACTTTAATTGACGGTTTTGTAAACACTATTTATCTCTTTGATGATTATGCGATAATCACTTGCAACTATAAGGACGGCGAAGAAAGAATTACATTTGAAGATATAGAGAGTTCCGAACTCGGAGAGTTTATAAAAAACAAATCCGAACAAGGGTGTTCGGATTTGTTAGCAGATGGTGACCCTACCGAGGTTCGAACTCGGGTTACCGCCGTGAAAGGGCGATGTCTTAGACCACTTGACCATAGGGCCGTATTTCGATTTATTTGAGTTCAGATGGTGGAAGCTACAGGACTCGAACCTGTGACCCCCTGCTTGTAAGGCAGATGCTCTAACCAACTGAGCTAAGCTTCCGTATGGTAGCGGCGATCGGATTCGAACCAATGACCTGCCGGGTATGAACCGGCCGCTATAACCAACTAAGCTACGCCGCCATACAATTTGTGTTGTGTTGCGGGGAGTGCCTTGCGCACTCCGCACAACGAGAGGTTGCAAGTCCGAATCGTTTTCAAATCGACGTCGTAACTTCGATTGCTCGATTCGATCTCGCATGTGGTTGCGGGGGAAGGATTTGAACCAACGACCTCCGGGTTATGAGCCCGACGAGCTACCAGCTGCTCTACCCCGCGATATTCAATGCTTGCTTATGATATGATAAATCAAAAAAATTGTCAAGCGTTTGCAAAAATAAATTTCGAAAGCCGTCAAACATTTGCAAAAAAAGTTTAAAAAGCGCGAGCAAATCGAAAAAAATACGGGTGGTTGAGGACGTTGGAATTTTGTGAAAAATCGATATTCTAATTTTTACGTCAGGTTTCGATTCTGCAAAAAAAACGAGTTCTATCCGCACAAAGCGCCTTGTTTTCTTTGGCGCGCAGCGAGTCGATTTTTTTGCAAAAACGGTGCAAAAACAATTTTAATTATTTGGTTTATGTCGCAAAAATGCTTGCGTGCGCCCCCTCGTGCGTGTATAATAGGTGTACTATTGATATAATGCTCACAATATGGAGTTTAATATGAAAAAGAAATTGATTGTCGCAACAGCCATCGTTTTATTGCTTGCTATGAGCATGACATTATTGGTGGGCTGCGACGAAATCTTTAAGAAGAACGACAAACGCGACGCACAGCAAGTTGTCGCATCCGTCACCTATACCGGTGATTTCGGCACGCAAACGGAAAACGTGTACAAGTTCGAGCTTGCATCCAGTTTCAACAGTTATGCCTTTTATTATGTCAAATATTACGGCATGACTTATGAGGCTGCCGCAAATTATCTTGCTCAATCGCTTGCTCAACAAAAGCTTCTTACCCTTTTTGCAAAAGAGAAAGTCGCCAAGCTCAAAAACATGACGGCGCTTCCTTCATCCATTGCCGAATTGCTTTCCGCAAGCGAAAAGAACAAGGCTATCGAGGACACAAACAAAAGTTTGCTGGATTCCCTCGTTTCGACGGTTGAGAGCCTTATCACCGAAGACAACGCAAACACTTCTACGTCCGATTCCAAGAAGGACAACACGACAACCAAAGTGACCGATCCCGTGTATGTCAGATTCGAATCAAACGGCGGTTCGAGCGTTGAAAAGCAAAAGATCCAAAAGGACACCGTTGCAAAAGAGCCGAGCGATCCCACCAAAGACGGTTACACCTTCTACGGCTGGTACGTCGACAAGGAATTTAACGGTGAAGAGTTCGATTTTGAAAACACCAAGATCACCGAAACCACAACTCTTTATGCAAAATGGGAAAAATATCTTGCGCCTCGCACCGAGCTTCCCGCGGAAGAGGAAGAGGACGATTATGATCCCGACAAAGAGGACGTCGAACTTTCAAACAAGTTCTTCTCTGCGGAGTACAAGGCACAACTCCTTGACGACACAAAAGAGGACAGCTTTTTCACAACCAAATTCCTCAAAGCAGACTTTGTGGACAACATCATCGTCGATAGCGGCAAAACTCTTGTTTCCGTCCTCAAAGACTACATCAACGAAGGTCTTTCCGAGATGGAAAACAACCTCAAAAACAATCTCTACAAAGAGAGTGTTGAAGAGTGCTACAACTACTATCTCAATGCTCAATATCAATCGTTGCTCGTTGCAAGACTTAAACGCATGATCGGCGACAGCGCATCCGTCACCGAGGCTGAAATCGAGGCAGAGTTCAACGCACAAGTCGCAAAGAACAAAGAGACATTTGCGGGCAGCGATTCTTCTTACGAATCCGCACTCACAAGCACGCTCAACAAGACTTACTATCATCCCGCAGACGATCAAGGTTACGGATTTGTCATCAATATCCTCTTCAAACTCGGTGCGGAGGATATGAAGGTCCTCAACGACATGGCGAAGAACAATCCCGAAAACGTCGAAGCGATTTTGCTTACACGCAATCGTCTGATCTCCAAGATGACGGCACATGTTTCCAACCCGAAATACGATGCAGACGCGGTTGTCGAAGATGCGGACGGCAAGAAGATCGAACTTCGCGATCCTATGACCGACGCAAAGAACCCCTACAACAACGTAGGCAAGGTTGCCGACACCAAATATCAAGTCGAGGGTGGCAACAACTACAATCAAATCCTGTCATTCGAAAAAAATGCGGAAACAGGCAAGTATGAAATCAAGTTCAACGCAACCGAGCATCCTGCAATGGCGTACCTGATGAACGAAGTGCCGGTGTTCGACACCGATGATCAGGTCGGCTTGATTCATCAGATTCACAACAGCTTGAAACAAGTCAAAGACGCAAACCTTTCAAAAGAAGAAACCGTCTATTGGCTTCGCGAAGTAGCAACAAAGTGGGCATATCTTGTCAGTGACGACTCCGGCGCAACAAACAAAGATTCCAACAACAACGGACTCGGTTACCTCGTTTCTCCGGAAGGCAAAGATAGCAAGTTCCTCACAGATTTTACAGACTATGCACGCAAACTTGTCGCTGCGGGTACGGGCGCATATTCGGACGGAACGGTGAGCGATGATATGTTCAAAGGAAACCTTGTCAACGGTGAATTTAAAGGCAACAACAAAGCGTTTGTTGTGGCAGACAGCCTTGTCAACGGAGCGGAAAAGGCAACGGCAAACAACGATGCATACGCAGGCGTGTTCGTGCTTCTCAACTCCTACACCGTCTATGATGCAAGCAACATAAAGACAGGCTCTTCACAAACTCTTGTTGACGGCAAACTTCCTATGCACTACGTTATGACTTTTGCCAAGAATGCCGACGATGTAAAGACGCTTTACGATGTCATTCATGACACCATTCTCGAAGCCAAAAAGAACGATCTTTACAACTCCGAAGTCAACACGATGGTGTCAACAAAGAAGGACGGGATCAAGTATTTTGATAAGGTTATCAAGCAACTTTACAAAGACTTAACCTGAGCGCACTATTGAGCGAATAGCATAGGACGCGATTGACTTTGTAACAATCGCTCTTCCGTCACTTCGTTCCTTACAAAGCCCCTTGATTGACAACTCATGTACGATATGTACATTAGGTTTGCCACTCAAGGGGCTTTGCGTTCTTATACACGGAATGTGCTTATGCGAAGTGCGAGCCGCAAGGCAATGTAAGTGATATGCACGAATTCGTGCGTGATATTGTTGCCTATGGCAACAGTGATATTTGCGCTTTGCGCAAGTGA
>OWIM01000289.1_pt1 | contig 29788 bp, 8 predicted proteins | sample 1732751 | NCBI WGS metagenome assembly OWIM01 (sample SAMN05065749, study PRJEB22554) | human gut metagenome | biome: ENVO:2100002; feature: ENVO:00000062; material: ENVO:00002003 | host: Homo sapiens | place: USA
ACGAGGCGGATTGCATTGCAAACGCCGAAGTCCAAACACGTGAGGAAGGGGGACATTGCAATTAAGGTATATGTCTAACACTCTTGTAGAGGCGGAACAAATATATTTAATTATGTTGCGGTTGCGGAAGATTTTAGAAAAAAAAACGACGCGGAAGGCGTCGTTTTTTTGTTGGGTAAAATTTGCTTGTCGTTGAAAAAATTATCTTATTTCCGTCACGTCGTAGCCTGCGTTTTCAACGGCGGCTTTGAGAGCGGAATCGGAAACGTCTTTTGTGAGCGTTACGATTGCGTTTTTGTTTTCGAGCGACACCTCGACAAGAGATACTCCGTCCACTTTTGAGAGTGCTTCGTTTACATGTTTGACGCAGTGCATGCACATCATGCCTTCGATTGAAATTGTTTTTTGCATAATATATTCTCCTTTATTTTTGTCTGTTTCCGTTTCGATTTGAGCGGCGTCGCACGTGTCGGGACGGTTGCTTGCGTCGGTTGAGCAATTGCCCTTTGCGATGTCGATTGCGGTTTCCGTTTGTGTTGATTGCGGTGAAGTCGCTACGGATTCGCTTTGATTTTTGCGATTTTTTACGACGGCTTTTACCTCTTCTACGTCCACGTCTACGGGCGGTTTTTTGCGTTTGGATTCCTTGTTCAGATTCGCCAAATTCAGCCTCAACGCATTGAGGACAACGCACACGCTTGACAAGCTCATAGCCGCCGCTCCTATCATCGGATTGAGCGTTATGTTGACAGGATCGAAAGACAGCGCGCCTGCCGCAATCGGGATGCATATAACATTGTAAATAAACGCCCAGAACAGGTTTTCTTTGATGTTGAGAAGGGTGCGTCTTGAAAGGTTGATTGCTTTTGCGACATCGGAAAGAGATGACTTCATAAGCACAATGTCCGCACTGTCGATTGCGATGTCCGTGCCTGCGCCTATCGCAATTCCTATGTCGGTGCGGGAGAGTGCGGGTGCGTCATTGATTCCGTCGCCCACCATTATGACCTTGCCGTACTTTCTGAGGGCAGACAAAACGTTGTCTTTGTCGCTCGGCAAAACATCGGAAATGACCGCATCGACACTGCATTTTTCTGCAACTGCTTTTGCGCTCAATGCGTTGTCGCCTGTGAGCATAATCACGCGCAAACCTTGTTTTTTGAGAGCGGAAATCGCTTGCGCACTGTCGGGTTTTATCTCGTCCGCAACGGCAATTATACCTACGATTTTACCGTCCAAAGCAAAGAAGAGAGGAGTTTTGCCTTGCTTTGAAAACTCGTTGCCGACCTCTTGCGCTTCGGGCGAAAGCATGTCGTTTTTTTGCATTAAAGTTGCGTTTCCTATGAGGGCGTCAAGACCGTCGAGGGTGCCTTTTACGCCGTGTCCGGACAAATTTTCAAAGCTGTCGGCAGGCAGGATTTCATCGCCGTATAGTTCTTTTGCGCGATTTACAACCGCCGACGCAATGGGGTGTTCGCTGCCCGATTCAAGTCGTGCGGCAAGCAAAACAAGTTCGTTTTCCGAATATGATGAAAGCGTTTTTACATCGGTGACGACGGGCGTGCCTTTGGTGATTGTGCCCGTTTTGTCAAGCACCGCTATATCTGCTTTTCCGGCTTGTTCGAGGGCGGTTGCGGTTTTGAAAAGTATGCCTGCTTTTGCGCCTTTGCCGTTGCCGACCATGATTGCCACGGGGGTTGCAAGTCCGAGCGCGCAAGGACAACTTATCACCAAAACGCTGATGGCGTGTTTGAGTGAAATTTCGATATTTTTGGTCACGCTTATCCACACGACAAAAACAAGCAATGCAACCAAAATGACGGTTGGTACGAACACTCCCGACACTTTATCTGCCGTTTTTGCGATTGGAGCTTTTGATGACGATGCGTCTTCGACAAGTTTTACGATGCCTGCAAGGGTGGTGTTTTCTCCCACTTTTTTAGCCTTGACCGTGACGAATCCGTTGATGTTGGTTGTGCCGGATATGACCGACGATCCGACGGCTTTGTCAATGGGCATGCTCTCGCCCGTGACGGAAGATTCGTTGACCGAAGTGTCGCCCGAAACTATTTCGCCGTCGGCGGCAAAGTTCTCGCCGGGACGCACGACAAACAAGTCGTTTTCTTGAAGATCGGATACCGGAATTTCTTTTTCAACGCCGTCAACAATCACATGCACGGTTTTTGGGGCAAGGTTCATAAGTCCTTTGATTGCGGAAGTAGTTTTGCCCTTGCTGTACGCTTCGAGGGTTTTGCCCAGGGTGATGAGCGCAAGAATCATTGCCGCCGATTCAAAGTAGAGATTGTGCGCAAGGTGGGCGAGATGCTCGGGGCGCACTGCGGCTTGTATCATCAGCGCAACACTGTATATGAAGGAGATTGCGCTGCCCATGGATACGAGGGTGTCCATATTGGGCGCGCGGTGGAGTAGACTATTTGTTCCGCTGACAAAAAACTTGCCGTTGATAACCATGATAACAAGCGAAAGCACCATTTCGTAAATCGCGATCGCCATAGGGTCGTTCTTGAATGACGTCGGCAACGGCCAGTCCCACATAACCGCGCCCATGGATACGTACATCAGCGGTATGAGAAGCACTATCGATACCACAAGGCGAATCACCATGACGAGAATGGGATTCATCTTGTCCTTTTTTTCTGATTTGTCGCTTGCAAGCGTCGCTTTGTAGCCTGCGTCGGCAACCGCTTTGGATACGTTTTTTGCGGTGAGGGGAGCGTCGTATTCCACCACCATAGAGTTGGTGAGAAGGCTCACGCTTACGCTTTTTACGCCGTCAAGCGCGCCCACGACCTTTTCCACTCTTGCCGAGCACGCCGAACACGACATGCCCGATACGTTGAATTTTTGTTTTTCCATAAATTTTACCTGTTTGTGTGTTTTTCAATTTTTCCTTTGGTCATTGCGAGGAGTAACGAGAGTTGCGACGTGGCAATCTAGCGGAGCGAAATGTGCCTGAGGGCTGGATTCCCACGCTTACGCTCGGAATGACAGAGGGGTGGGACACCCACACCCGATTCGATTGCGCCTGACGGCCGGATTCCCACGGTCACTGCGTTCCCTCGGAATGACAAGGGGAAAATGGAATCTTCCATTTTGTCATTGCGAGGAGCAACGACAGTTGCGACGTGGCAATCTCGCGAGAGCGAAACGTAACAACTATTTCAATTTCTTGATGAGGGCGAGGGCTTCGTCCAGTATTTGAGTATTGCCCGACTGCACGTTTTCAACCACGCAGGTTTTCAAGTGTTCGCCGAGAATTTCGTAGCCGAAACTTTCAAGCGCGCTTTGCACCGCCGACAGCTGAATCAGCACGTCGCCGCAATAGCGGTTGTCCTCAAGCATGTTTTTTATGCCGCCAAGTTGCCCGATGATGCGGTTGAGCCGTGAATTGAGAGATTTGAGCTGCGCTTCGCTTCGGGGAGTGTGCTTTTGATGCGAACAGCACGAGCAACATGCCGTGCATTGTTGATTGTCATCCATTTTGATATATTCCTTTTGATGTTGTAGATTGTCCTTGTTGTTTTCATTCCGTCCCCGGAGATTGCCGCGTCGCCTTGCTCCTCGCAATGACAAACGAGGGGGGGGGTGTTTATATACCCTGTGGGGGTATATTTATGGTAAACCATTTGGCGAAAAACTGTCAAGGGAAAGTATGCAAAAAAGCGAAAACAAATTAATTTTTCAAAATGTCCAATAAAACGATTGATCTGAATGTATATATATTATAAAATATATAAATCAATACGTCGTGGGCGCATACACGGAGAGAAAAACATGAGAAATTCAAGGACAAAAACACAAACGAAATTGAGAAATTACATAAAGCTGACCGCAGGCGCATTGTTGCTTGCTATTACGTTTGTCCTTGTCTTTGCCGGCACGCTCTCCGGTGCTTTCGGCATTGAAGAAAACCTTCAACAAAACGGCATAATCGAAAATAACGTTGCAAGCGCGGCAGAAAATGTTTATAAAGAACCTATACAAGTCGATTTTTCAAACGATCCAACAACAACTTCCATAGATGTTGGAACCGCATATCCCAATTATTATGATAACAGAAGCAAATTTTGTGATACAGCTGAAAACCATACAAGCAACTGCACATGGAATGCTACAACGTGGGGAATAGGTAACGACTCTTATCATACTGAGGTAAGATATGCTCACGTTGCTTTTGACTTTGATTTGGGTGCTGATTGGAAAAAGTACAGCGATTCAATATCATTTTCACTAACAGGCACCGTGTCAAAAGAAGCGAAGCAAATTAGCGGTTATTTATTTGCAATTATCAGTTCTGATACAAAATATGGGAACCTTGCAAAAGGCGATCTCGACACAATAAAAGATGATAGTAGCGTAAGTTTTAACGGAACTGTGGGTGGTGGCGGAAGCGAAAAGACTTATGATAACAATAATAACGGTGATAAGTATAAACAATTTACAGGCGCGCTTTCCATTGCTCATAAGGTTAAAGGCAGATATGTTCGTGTGTTCTTTGGGACATGGGACAACCGCATTCAAGATTACGGAAATGTTACAGTGAAGAATGTGTCACTAATGATTTCTCGTACCCTCAAAACATATTCTGTTGCTTACGACAAAAACGCAAGCGATTCAACGGGAACTGTGAGCGATACGTCTCACAAATTTATGGCTGATTCCAACATCTCGTCGAATTTCTATGTCGGAAACAGACAGTATTTCACAGAGTGGAACACAAGCGCAGACGGCAACGGCGTTCGTATGGCAATCGGCGCAAGCACGGGAACTTCAACTGCGGCAAACACTTTCGGAAGTATTGTAAAGACAAATCTTGAGGCAAATAACACGACAACCACGCTGTATGCGCAATATGTGGGTATTTCATTCGTTTTCAATCGGCAGAGTTATTCGATTTACAACAACGAAGTGCTACAAGTGTTGCAGGGCAAGAGCGGATACTTGACACATACGGTCGATTCGTCCTATACAACAACCATAACGTACAAAAATTCAAGCAATTCGACAATTCCGGAGCCGACTTCAATAGGTGTATATTCCGCGACAATCACAGTTACGAAAGACGGAAAAACAAGAGGTTCCGTCACGTTGCCTTTTGAGATTATCGAGGGTGACTTTGGCAAGATTCAAGGCGGCACCGGAAAATGGGGAAGTGTGACAAACCCATATGTCATAAGCAATGAAACGCATTTGAAAAACTTGTCGGCTATCGTCAATGGCAGACACGCTCTCAACAGCATTGTTGGGAGCAACAATAATTCGGTCACCGCAGAAGATGTTGTTGCAACGAACAAGACCTACAAAGATTGCTATTTTGTGGTTGCGGCAAATTTGGGGGCTGGTACGGCAATCGAGCTTGTGCCTATCGGGAAGGACAGTACACATTATTTTGCAGGCACGATTTTTGGCGGAAACGATAGCGATGCAAACAATCGTACCATGCGGACAATCAATCTCAACATTCAACAGAGCGGCGTGAGCAACGTCGGTCTTTTCGGCTACGTCAAAGGGGCGACCATATCGCATTTGACGACGGCAGGAACGATTGTAGGCGGCGCGGCAGTCGGTGGTTTGGTCGGATATGCCGACGGCGTGACGATTTCAAATTGCAGGAACAACGCAAGCATATCGGGTAAATCCTTTATCGGCGGCATAGTGGGAAAAGCGACAAATGCCACAATAAATGCATCGCACAACACTAATACGATTCAAGGGAGTAGTACCAATGTTGGCGGTATTTTGGGCGGATCTGATACAGCAGATAATAATATTTTAATTACAAGCTGTTACAATACCGCCAAAATTTCAGGTATAGACAATGTAGGTGGTATTACTGGTCGTTTTGCAAAAAATGGCGATAAAGATGTAAAAATTAGCAATTGCTATAACCTTGGAGAAGTTTTCGGTACTGCCGATTCGATTGGTGGTATTGTCGGTTTTTCTGAAAACGGGTGTGTTGTCGAATATTGCTATAACAAGGCTAAAATAACCGGCTCGTATGCGCTTGGCGGAATTGTGGGAAGTATTCGTAATGGGGGTAGTATTAGTATTTTATATTGCTATGCCGATTTCACAGATGAGCAAAAACAACTCAATGCAACCAATCCGAATTCTGCCACCGGAGGCGTTGCAGGCGGTATCGTCAGCGGTTGCTTTGCAGGTACAAATACTGCCAATATTACGGTTGAAAATAGCTGGGCGATTTATAATTATTCATCCGTTAAATATACAGATTGTAAAAAACAATTCGATTGCATAACGGATTTCGCTGTTGCACCGCTTTTTTTTGACGGAACAAATTATGTTGACAAGACATGGACAGATATTCTCACCGTCAATATCAACGCGTTTCAAATTTTGGGGGAAACTGAATCGGGCAAGTTCCTTGCTTTGCATGACGGCTCGAATAAATCAACGCTCCCAAACAAAACCGTTATCGGCAAAGAAAAAAACAGCACGGGAAGCCCTGCCAAAACAGACCTTGTAGTAAATTTCATCGTTTATTATAACGCCGACACAAAACAGGACGTTGTTGCGGAACTTAAAGATATAAAAATCGATGCAGCGGCGGTTGATTATAATGCGACCGAGCAGTATGTTGTCGATAACACTCAATTGCCGATAACCGTCAATACGGACTACTTCAAACAATCGTTCTATTTTGACCAAAACGGCGGCGGAAATGCAACGCTTGGCAAAACCAATGCAGGCACATACAAGGTATATTCCGACGTTTGGATCAGGGCGAACAACACAGATTATCTTGTCGGAAGAAAAGAATCGACCTGGACTATAAAGAAACTTAAATTTACAATTGGCAACAACCAGTTTTTCTATGGTCAAGATATTGAGAACGCAATAAAAAATCAAATTGTTATAAAGAATCAATCAAATGTTAGTGTGCCAAAAGGGGCGTACACCGTCGTGTTTGGTTTTAACGATACCGAGCATAATTTCTATGGTTCTATCGATATCGATCAAAACCAAAAAGAGTTTAGTGTTGCAACAACAATAATCAGCATTTATGATTCAAGCAATACTCTCATAAATGACAACTTTGATATCAACGGATTTAGTGTAATTGTCAAAGCCGGCGATTTCGGCGTGCAAAATAACGGCATAAACAAGTCCAATATCGAAAACAATCCGTGGGGAAGTGAGAGCAACCCCTATATCATCGGCACAAGAGATCAGCTCGTTACGCTTTCAAATATCGTAAGAGGTGCGACAAATGCAACAAATAGCTGGTATACCTCCGATGTTTATAAGTATGTGAAAGGAACGATTGCCTCCTATGGAGGAGCTTATTTCAAACTGGCAAGAAGTATTGCAAGCATTGGCAACATTACGCCTATCGGAACAAGCTCAAACGTCTTCTCCGCAACTTTTGACGGAAACAAGAATAATTTGAGTGGTTTGAACATCAGTGTTGCAGGCAACAACGTCGGACTTTTTGGATATATCAGCGGCGCAACTATCAAATATTTGACGGTGAACGGCTCGGTGAAAGGCTCGTCTAATGTCGGCGGCGTTGTCGGCTATGCGCTCAACAGCACCATTGAGAACGTCACCAACAATGCAAGCATTAGCAGCACCTATAAAGATGCGCCTTATGAAATAAAACAATTTGACGCGCACCCATATGACTCAACTACTCAAGCGGTCAGCAAAGTTAATGACGGAGATCTAAACAGTAAGTATTATTCGGCAAAAAAAGGAGCAATGAGCTTTATAGTCCAAAACACGACGTTGGCGTATATTTTTGGATTTGCAATTACCAATGCTGATGATACCAACAATACTGCTGAAATTCAAAAAAGAACTCCTCAAAGCGTAAAAATTTGGGGAAGCAATAACGATTTCACAAGAGGTGACTATGATACAGGCGGAGGCAATACTACCGTTCCAAACGAATGGGGATGGGAAGTTGTCTATGATTCCACTCTTGCTATGCCATCTACCAACTCTTATAGGAAAGAGTTTTTCAGCGGGTTCAAGCTTAGAAATTACAAATATTATTACATATATGTAAAAGCAGCTGACAACTACTCGACATTGCAATTTGCAGAGTTTGATTTGTTGACAACAAATTCTCAAAATGTCGGCGGTGTGGTCGGCTATGCAAACGGAACTAACATCAAAAATGCTACAAACAATGCGAGTGTTGAGGGTGATACAAGTGTTGGCGGTATCGTTGGCTATGCAGACTCAACTTCTAGAATGTACGGAACGATTGTCAACAGCGGCAATATCACAGCCAATAGTATGGTGGGTGGCGTGTCGGGCGAAAACCATGGCTTTTGGTGTGATACAAACTCCAATTATGGTACATTCAAGAACTCCGGCTCAATCAATGGCAGAAACGGCGCAACGGTTGGCGGTGTAACTGCATTTGCCGACAAAGAAATGTGCAATGCAGAGAACACGGGCAACGTTATTGGCGGAAACGCCGTCGGCGGTGTTGCAGGCAGGGTGCAAGCACCTATAAAAAACAGCTACAACAGTGGCGAAATTGTCGGTACAAATCCAACCGCACAGGGGGAAATTTCAGGGACTCCAACGGGTGTGTTTGTCGGCGGTATCACAGGATATACAACCGTCAATGGCACGATTTCAAATTGCTATAATAAAGGCCATATTGCGGCGCATAGTGCAAGTGGTGACTATATAAACAATGGCGACTACGTTGGCGGTATCGTCGGTTTTGCACAGGCAAAAGTGGAATACTGCGCAAATATCGGCGGTTTGATTGAAGGCAACAACTTTATTGGCGGTATTGTCGGAAGTGCATTGGATAATACAAATATCGATTATTGCTACGATGTGCAAGGCCAAAGAAAGTTCCGTTGGGACGGATGTAATCACGGATCAATTACTGGAAGCGGTGGCAACGTAACAAATTCGTGGGCAATAAATGAAAAACAAGCGCAGACTACGGCAAATAACCCAAATCCTGTTGTTAGCACAAAAGGGTATAGATTGACGACCGCGTTTGCAGTCACACCGCAAGTCGATTTGCAAAATACGACAAATCAGAAGTGGGAAGATATATTGTCATCCAAAATCAACGGATTTAAGGTTGTCGGAAGTGTTGCAAAAAACGAGTTCTTCTGTTCGGATAACGGTTCTGATACTACTACAAAGTATGTGAAACCAAGCAAAACGGAGGGGTTTGCAGGTGATAACGGCGATGTTACGGCATGGTATAGCGCAACTATTGAAAGCAATATCCGAGTTCGTGTGCAAAATATCGATATTGATAATAAGAGTAGTATTTATGACAATGCAGAACATACGTTTGATTTTACGTTAAAACCATCACAATCTGCAAATAGTGCAAATGTATATGCGGTGCAGTTTGCGTACTTAGGCAGAAATTATGGCGAGTTCGTCCCGAAAGACGTAGATGTGTATGATACAACAATCACTGTGAAAATCGGCGACCAAGTTGTCGGTGTAAAAACAGGGGTTACGTATACAATTGAAAAAGCAGCATTGAACGTCGGTTGGGAGTGGACGGACAATTTGCACGCAAACCTCTATAACCGCACAGGGAACGGAGATAAAGTGCAGTTTGTCTACAACGGAAAAGCGCAGGGGTTGGATAGTGTCAGCGAGCATCTTCGTGATGTGCAGTTGTTTGATGTGACAGGCAATGATTTGACAAACACCAATGCCGCAACCTATACGCGCACATATACGCTTAAAGATACAAGAAACTATAAACTTCAAAATGCAAACAATAATAATGCCGATTTGAGCGGTACGACGGTTACTTTCGAGTGGAAAATCCGTAAAAACAAGCTCACTGTGTCCAACTATTGGACCGGCGCAGACCTCAATCCAAGTGGTGAGTTTTATACATTCGAATACAATGCAGCGCACCAAGGCTTGAAGTTGCAAGATGGCATTACGTTTTATGTAGAGCCTGATACACGTGGAAACCAGCACGTTATTGATACCATTGCGTATGAGATTGCACAAGGCGTTGAGTGTGTTGCAGCAGATGCATACACTCGGACATTCACAATCAAAGACACAACCAACTATGAGGTTGGAAATAGATTGTCCTATAACACTAGCGTTTTGCCTAATCAAAAAGGCTCTGATGTGAATACAGAGAAAAGTGTTGTCACCTACACGTGGAAGATTGTGCCTTATAGTTTGGCGACGAACATCACTAGCGGCAACGTGTGGTTTGGCGGAAGGACGGACTTGATTGTCGGCAATCAAGGCATTGCAAACGTAAACGTCGGCAACCAAAGTTATGCCGATAAGCGTTTTTATCCCTTGCAATCGGAGCAAAACGGCGTGCAAAAAGTGCTTGTGTATGCGCAACACAACTACGCGGCAGACAAGTTCGTGCTGTACGTCAAGTATAACAACGGCACGGTTGCCGTGCTCACGCAAGGCACGGAATACACTTTGAGTGCGCTTGATGCACCTACTGTCGAAAATCCCACTCCGTTGAATACGAGTGTGACGGCAAGCGGCACGGGCAATTTCAGCGGAAATATCACCAAGTGGTACACCGCTTTGTTCAGCGATTTTGGCTGGAAAGACGGAAAAACGCCCGAAGATAATGATTGGGGTGGTAGCGCGGACAATCCATACGTCATAAGCAAGCCCGAACATTTGTTGCGCCTCAGCCAGATCGTCAACGGCGGTATGGCGTGGAACTCGATTCAAAATACCGTTACGGCAGGGGTGTGTATTGCTCCGCAAACCACGGCAAAGGCAACGAGCAGAGATTATAAGGACGCATATTTCCTTGTCACCGTCGACATCGATATGAGCGGTTATATCAGCACGGACGGCGTTTACAACTTCTTGCCCATCGGCACGAGGTCAACGCAAAATCAAACGGAATTGCCGTTCAGCGCGACGTTTGACGGCGGCGACAATACGATAACCTACGTTTACAACGTCGGCAGTTTCTACAACGTTGACGGCGCGAGAAAGAACTACGTCGGCTTGTTCGGATATCTGAACGGCGCAACGATAAGCAATCTCAAAGTTGCAAGCAATGGCGGACTTTCCATAACGGACAACAGCGGTATCGTCGGCATCGAATACGTGGGCGGCATTGCCGGCTATGCGGTTGACTCCACTTTATACAATTCAGTCTTGGCATACGGCGGCTGGGTGCGCGGCGAAACGTACGTGGGCGGTATCGTCGGTTATGGCGAAAGAATTACCATTGTAAGTTCCGAAGCCGTATCGTCGGCAAACGTCGGCGGCGAAACGTACGTGGGCGGTATCGTCGGCAAGTGGATCGTCAGCAATCAAAGCCAAATCGGCGGAAGCGTTGCAGGACAAAGATACGTCACGCCGGCAGATCAAATCGACGTCATGGGCATCAAGTACGTGGGCGGTATTGCAGGCTGGATGGATACGTCGTCTTGCGCAACGACGATTTCGTACGCTCCGCAACTCAACAACAACGGAAAGGATGGAAACTTTATTGTTGTGGGCGGCATCGAGTACGTGGGCGCATTGTTCGGCGCGTTTATAGGCAACGGATATCACCAAAACGCAACAAACGACAAATATACGGCAATCGTAATCGACAAAGACGCAAGCGACAACTTTAAAGTCGGCAACGTCAAAGTCCTTTTGCAAAAGTTAAACGAGCAATCAGCGTCCGTCAATGCGAAAGTCGTGGGCGGTCTTGTGGGCTATGCAGAGGGCGTTGGCATCCTCTTCAACACCGACTGGACAACGAGCAACGTCACGCTGGATACGGGCAATTATACTCCGTCGTTTATAGGCGGAATTGCAGGCGTTTTGGGCAAAAACGCAACGATTGAAGCAATATATCAACTCAAAGACGACGGCACTTTCCTCACGGGCGGTACGCACACCATCACGCACAGCGTCCCGGACGAGCAAAAGACGTTCGGCACGGCGGCAAAACCGCTTGGCAGTTTTGTGGGCGGTATCGTGGGTTACGTGTCCTCGCAAGCAGGCGTGTATTGGGAAACAGGCACGACGATTTTCGGCAACGGCATATCGCTTGTAAACTTGGCGACAATCTATGCGACGAGTTACGCGGGCGGTATTTTCGGCGCGCTCGGAGATCTTAGCACAAGCGTTGCGCAGACTTTTGAAAACGACACGAATTCCATTCTTTACAATGTTCTCACAACGGGTGTAAGAAGCGGCAATGCAAGCACGACGCTCGGTCTTGCTCCCACGGTTTCCGGCAACGGTATCACGGCGCAAGGCAGACTTGTCAACAACGCAAGCATATCCGTGAGCGGAAGCTACGTCGGCGGTATTGCAGGCTACGGCGGCGCAAAAGTGCGTTTTGTGTTACGCAACACTCCGCAAGACAGTGCAATAGACGTTTCAAAACTCAACATATACAGCGGCGGCAGCGACATCTTTATCAACGGAAGCTACGCAGGCGGAATTGCAGGCTACCTCGTGGATAACCTCGAACACGACTTGCAATATATCGTTGTAAAAGCAAGATTCAACACAAACAACCAAAGCGCAACGCGCGTGGGCGGTCTTGTGGGATATATGGGCAGCGGCAACGTGCAAAACTGCGTCGTAACCAACGGCGGCAGCAGCGCAATCACGGCGAGCACCGACACGTATCAAGGCAGTGAGTACGTGGGCGGTCTTGTGGGCGAAACGCAAAACGCAACCATCAGAAACAGTGTTTCCACAGGCTTCAATCTCGAAAAAACATCCAACACGAAGGGCGGCTTGCTCGGCTACGGCGCAAACCCGACGATAGATTCGAGCTGGACGTTCTATATCGCGAAAAAACGCACGAATTTTGCGAAAAATGCAACACCGAACGGAGCGTATTATGCGACCGTAAGTCAAAGCCCGTACGGGAAGTATATTCTTGTTGACGAAGGATTGATCAATGCAACGGAAGCGTCATATCCGACGTTTGCTTCGTTGTGCGGATTTGTCGGACTTTTGACGAATGCTAATGTTGAAGGCACGCTTGAATTTGATGTAAAGGTGCCTAACAAAACTTTGGATTCCAATTATGAAAACACGCAACTTGCCTTCTACAACGCAAGTGGCAGTGACACCGTGGCGGACAATGTTGACAGTTTCAGCAAATTTGAAAACAACAACAACACACTTACGATCGCGCTCGATATGGCATCGGGCAACAGCATGCAAATTTGCGTTGTCGGTATCGAATTTGTAAACGTTCCGCAAAAGAACGACACCGATACCGACAAAACAACGGTTGTTGAGGGCACGTACAGAAAACCGTCCAATTCAGACAAATACATAGTGCACGTAACAACCGCAAACTTCAATAGCGAAAGACAAATCACAAAAATCGTTGCAACAGTTTATTTTGAGTGTAACGATAATTTATCCGTTGTGATCGGCTCGGCATACGATGATAAACGCAATATTGGTGGTTATGACGAAACATTCACTCCGGGTAGCTCAACCAATCCTTATACAATAAGCAGTCAAAAAGAGTGGAACGACTTTGCATATAGCGTTTATAGCGGTGCGAAAGATTATGCGGGTGAGTATGTCAAACTGCTTACAAACATAACAATCAACAACACAACGGCACATATGGGCACTGCAAGTTCAAGCACCCCGTTGAATTTCAGCACGGAGTGTACTCCGAACAATAATTCGGACGATATTAAAAATGCAAAGTCAAACCTTGGGTATAATCTTGCAGGCAACATATCTCAAGGTAGCTCCGCAGTCAATAGAATTTATTTTGGAACATCAACAACGTTGAGCACAACAACACCGTCTTTCAAAGGCACATTTGACGGCAACGGAAATACGATCGATATACAATATACAAGCGGCGGTTACCATCGTATCAGTGTTTTCCCGAATGCGGCAAACGCAACTTTCAAAAACTTGACGATAAACGGCACTATTGCGGCAGGTACGAACACAAGCAATTCCGGTTATGACATTGCGGCGTTCGTTGGTAAGCCGTTTGGAGCAATTACGTTTACCAATTGTACTGCGGCTGTCGACATACAAGGTTTGCGAGTGATTGCCGGCTTTTCCGGCTATAGTTCTTCCACGTCTCCTATTACATTAATCGGTTGTGTTAATAAGGGCGATATAACCAGTTTTGAGGGATCAAAATGGAATAAGAGTACCGGTCAAAACCTCGGTTATCCTGATGATTATCAATATGGCACCGGTGGATTGATTGCGTATGCAACGAATGATATAACCATTGATAGTTGTCTTAATACCGGTAATGTTGTAGGGCAAACGAAAGTGGGAGGACTGGTCGGTCGTGTTACTGCATTTACTACAATAAAGAATAGCGCCAATACCGGCGATATTACTGGTGAAGAAGTTAACCCATATATAAGTAATGATGACAAAAAGCAAGCAGGTAATGCATGGTCGCGTGTCGGAGGCCTTGTCGGAGAGGCAAGCAAGACCGCCACGTTAAAGATGTACGCTTGTTATAATACCGGTGCTATAAGAGGCAAAAGTAATGTTGCGGGTGGACTAGTAGGCATTTTGGGTACAATTCCAAGCAATGAAAAGCCGCATTCGACTGAGGCAAATAACACATCTACCATTGCATATTGTTATAATACCGGAGAAGTTACTATTGGCTGGAAAAAGTTTGCTGGTATTACTATGGTAGGTCTGAGCGGATATAACTTCAACGGTACGGATGCGGGCGGACTTGTCGGTGTTGCGGTCAAACTTAATATAGAGTATAGCTATAATACCGGCGATATTCATGGCTATGGTGGTGTCGGCAACCTGTTCACTTGGCAGGTGAGAAATGGCGGAATTTTAGCTGAAGCATGTACAAAAGCATCAAATTGTAGTATTTCTATAAACAATTGTTATTCTACAGGAAGAATATATATAGAGGAAAATGAAACTAATAGTGACACAAGATACAGTGCTGATATCGTTGGATATTTAGATGAGGAGGGTGGTGATAGTAACGATGGCAATTCAAAGGTTCGTGTTGCGAACTGCTATGGTATTGCAAATAACATTGTAAGCAGAAAAGATAGTGCTGTCGTCTATTACTCAGGTTGGAATAGTCGTAGCGGCAATGTTAAGTATGTGCGCACAGGTACGACATTAAACTCATTGTCAGATTTGACCGCAATTATGCGTTCTGACGGAAGTGTAAAACCAAGAGCATTCTACTATGCAAACAATCAGAATAACGAAGTTGAACTATGGAACGCAAGCACGGCAACAATAAAAGACGGCGCACAAAACACAACAGCCTACAAAAATGGTACGCTTGGTGGTTATGTCTATGTTTATGGTTGTTTGCCTCAACTTGCCGTTTTTGCGGTGGATACCTACAACGGTTTGAGCATGAACTCGCAGAACTACGGACAAGATATTTATGGCGAGTATCGTGAGCAAAAAGCAGGCGAAAAGTACAGCCCCTATGTTATCCGAGACGGCATTGACCTTATGGGGGTACAAACACTTGTTGGTTTGGGATATACATTTGCTGGCAAATATATCGAGTTTGCCAACGGCAGCAACAACATTACACTTGACAAAAACTTGTCCTCTGACGTTGCAAAAGCTATCAATATGCCGATTTCAAACAGCACAAGCACAAAGATTGCCGATTCGGAAAATGCGTATAAGTCATTGGGAAAAGACAACACATACCATATAGGAAAGAGCTATCATTTGTTTAAGCTTAGTGCAGTTTGTTATGATGATAATAATATTGCGCAAAACACTGCATATGGTTATTGGCTGAGTAGCAACCATTATTACAATGGTGCATATGGAAATAAAGAGGGTGCGTATAAGAATTACGCAACTTTCAAAACGCAAAATATACTCACTATCGGTAGAAACGGCAAGGTATTCAAGGGCAGTATCAGCGGTAAACAAGAAAACAATGCAAATACTGTAATCAACAACTTGCGTATCACCAGCGGACAAACAATCGGTGGAGCATATGGCGGTTTGTTCGGTCATGTAGAAAACGCCTATATTGGATATATCGAAGTTGGTGGAGAAAGCAATATTTGGGCATATTCGTCTGACAATCAACAAATTGCGGCAACTGGCGCAATTGCGGGCTATGTTACCGGTGACTCGATTATAGAGCATTGCGCCGTGAGCGGAACGACTGCAATCGGAGCATATGGTAAAAATGATGATACGCATATCGCTTCCGATATCACATACGCAGGCGGAATTGTCGGATTGACTGATCCCAAGCAAGGCAGTGAATACAAAGCGGGTATTTCTGCAATCATCAAGAGTTGCACGGTCAATATCTCAACCACCACGGGCGATAGAGCGGCATTTGCCGGTATCATTCAAGCCTGCAAGAGCAACATCGGCGGTGTTCTCGGTTATGTCGGTGGTGACGCAGGAGCAAGCGGAAAAGGCAACACCGTGCGTATCGAGGGTTGCTCGGTGGATAAAGCCGTCATTCAAGCCGCAAGCAGCGCAAAAGAAAGCAGTCATATCGGCGGTGTGCTGGGATACGGCTCGGACTATGTGGCGGCATTCATCACCGGGTGCAAGGTCGGCAACGGCGCAGATACTGTCACCATAAAGGGCGAACATAGCCTTGGCGGTATCGCAGGCGGTATGTCCAATGCAAAAGGCGGTTATATCGACAGCTGCATAGTGGGCGCAAACACCACAATCGAGCGTATAAATCAAGGCGGCGGTAACATTTCGGAAAATCCCAAGCACGGCACGGCAATCGGCGGTCTAGTGGGATTCACCGAGGACTCAACAGACACTACAAGCCCGCTTACAACCACGTTTAGCGGAACATCAAAATTCCTTGGCACAATCAACGTTTCGGTTGAGGCAACCAATCCGTCATCCTATTCAGACGGGAAAATAAGTTGTATCGGCGGTATCGTGGGCGATATGGGTTCGGGCGCAAACTTCGCGTCGGGATCGAATGTCACCGTCGGTGGCAATATCAACATAACTCTGGCGGCGGCAAACGTCGGCGGCGTTGTAGGACGTACGAACAAGGCAACGTTTATAGGCAAATTCAACGTCGCTCCCAATATGTCAACCGAAAATGCCGAAAACGTCGGCGGTTTCATCGGCAAGAATATCGGCACGGTTTATATTCTCGCAGATACGACGGATAAACTTGAAAATACAACGGTCGGCGCGCTCAACGGCACCGAAATCACAATCGGCGGCAAAATCAAAGGTACGAGCGAAGTCGGCGGCTTTATCGGCGTGAACAACTCGGGAAGCACCCTCAACATCGGCTCGAACGTCGCAAACGCAAAGCCGTATAAATCGGGTACGCTGACAATCATAATCACCGCATCCGTTACGGGATCGGGCGACAACGTCGGCGGTATCGTCGGCAAGAACGAGGGCGATGATGAGAATACTCAAGACAATGACTACGCAACCATCGATATCGTCAAGGGCACAATCGAACAAAACGGCGCAATCATAGGCGCAAACAATGTGGGAGGCATCATCGGACTCAACGACGGCTTGCTCACCACGGGCGGCGGTGAGGCAGACACGACAATCGGCGGCGTTACGCTCTCTGAAGAACAACAAAACAAAATCAAGAACCTTTCAATAAACAATACGGGTAGCGTCACGGGCACGGGCGACTACGTCGGCGGCGTGGTCGGCAAACTCGACTCTCCGTCCGCACTTCGCACCGAGGATTCGGGCAAGGGAGCAATCGCAGGTACGTTCACCAACAGCGGCAACGTTTCGGGCGGTAAGTTCGTCGGCGGTTCGCTCGGCTACGTCGGCAAGAACGTCACAATCACCGCAAAGAATAATGTTGCAACATTGTTTGTCAATGACGGCCAAGTCACTGCAACCGGCTACTATGCGGGCGGCTCAATCGGCGTACTCGTGGGCAAAATCGAGGGCGTAGACAACGGCCATACCGTCAATTTCAAGAACACCGGCACAGTCACTGCAACAGGCTTTGTGGGCGGCTCTATCGGCGTGCTGGCAGGACCCGTCAAATACGCGCAATTTGTCAACAGTTCGGGCAATTTGTCAATCGCAGCGGTCAACGCCGTGGGTGGCTCGGTCGGTTTCATCGGCGTGCCTACTCCGCTTGAAACTATTCTTACCGGTGTCGGCATTACGCTCGCCGACGATTACGTCAAGGTGGAAAACACTCACTTTGAGGCTTCGGGAGAGCTCACGGCAAATCCGGATTCCAATGCGATTTCTGTTGCTAAAGATGCAGCAACAAACAAATCAACAGGTTGGGGCGGCGTCGGCGGCGCAATCGGCGTCATCGGTAAGAATGTGCGCTGGGGCACCGAGCAAAACAAAAATACCTACTACGCAAACGGCAACGTCACCGCAAATGGCATCAACAACGTCGGTGGCATTGTCGGCATTATTCTTGCAGAAAACGTGAATATAAGCAATATGCTTGCCTACAACACCACCGTCAAGGGCGGCGAAAACGTCGGCGGTATCGTCGGTGCAACCGACGGCATAGGCACCGTCATAACTTCCGCATACGCAATAGAAGGCACATTCACAGGCTCGAAGAACGTGGGCGGTATCATCGGCCTTGCAAAAACCGACACCGACGCAAGCACGTCGTACTGGGTTAAGGGCTATGCAAACGCTATCCTTGCAGGTACCGACGTCAAGAATTTGCAACAAGATCTCGGCAAGTTTGAAACCATTATCGAGTACGTCGGAGAGCAACCTATCGTGTTTACGGAAGAGTTCTGCAAGATGTACACGCCAAAGACCTATTACGACGATTATCCCGGCACGCACACCTACAACGGCAAGACCATTACGCTGGGCGAGAACGTTGAACAGTTGACTTGGTATGACTACTTCAAAGATAAACTCGGCGAAACTTCTGCGCAAATCAAAAACGGCGCGTGGGTCAAACCCATTGTAAACGCGCCTACTTATACTACGGGTGCAAACAACACCGGTTGGTATTTCGTTTACGCAACGGACAAGACAATCGGCACGATAAACGCAGAACACTCCACAAATGCGAATCTGCAATATTGGAAACGAATTGCGGACGCATATACGTCGAGCGAGCGCAACGAGGGTAAGGACGACAATGTGAAAAATCCGCTTGCATCCGATATCGTTCTCGGAAATGGCGCACCTCAAAAATCCACGCTTTATGCAACCGCAACCGCGGCAGGTACGGAGAGCGGATACTATCTCTATATGGCAACGTCCGGAAAATCCAGACCGAGCGCAACCAACCAAGGCAACAAGTTCTATATCCAAACGCTCACGACCAACGCCGACGCGCTTGCCGAAAACGTCGCGGTGTATTATCGCACGATTTCAAAAGGCAAAGCATTGACGTTCAACGGTTATTTGCGTTACGCTCCCGTCGGCATAACCGCTTCGGAAGGCGAAACCGTGAGCTATATCAAAAATCCCGAAACTGCAACGGGCAAGCCGAATAGTTACTGCTATTCCGCAGACACCACGACTGCGGGTGGACAAGGCACGGACGGCGCACAAACCAATCCTGGTTCCTTCCATTCGCAAGTCAATATCTATTATTTCGACAGCGAGGGCAAACCGCACGTCGTCGGCGGCGTTGCAATAGGTTGGACGATAAACAAACGTGATCTCACCGCCGAATTTACCGCAAATACGGACAGAACTTACGGTGAAGACAGAAAACAAGAAGGCGACGGAACGGTCAAACACGATATGAAACTCGTCGTCGGCAACATCGCTCCCGAAGCAGGCAAAAACGCAGGTATTGTCATTACGATTTCAAGCGACAACGAAAGCTATACGTTTACGTGGGACGGCACAAGTTTCGACAAAACTTCTGCCGGCGGTATTGTTATTTCCGCCGAAGGAATGACCGATCCGGGCGCAACGAACGGTTGGGACGCAAGCGATTCGCTTTACAACGTCACCGAACCTGACGACAAACAGACAAAGGACTTCTCGTGCTTTATCGACTTTACAAACGCAAAGACGTACACGATTTCAGTCACTACAACAGCGACGTCCGGTGCGCAATATACGCTTGATAAAACAACGAATTTCAGCGTCAAACAAGCAACACTTACGTTGAAAGGCGTGCCGACTACCAACAACCCGGATTCCGTTATATTCGATAACAAAACGCATGCATTTAGTTGGAAAGTCGAGGGATTTAAATATAACGACGATATTTCGCAACTTGCATTGTTCTCGCCGACTGCTTATGCACTCGGAAAATCCGCTCCGTTATTCAACAGCGGCACTCCGAATACAATGAAAACCGGCAGCGTTACAATCGATGGCGTTGAAAACGTAACCTATACGATTTATTCAAACAGCAATTCCATCGATATAAGCGGCGCAAGAGATAAAGGCGAGTATTATATCGCATTCGCAACATTGAGCGCGGGCAACTACAAGCTTAAACTCGATAAGGGCGTTGAAAGTTTGAAACAATCCATAAAATTGTCGATTTCCGACAATGAATTGACGTTTGATTGGAGAGGTGCAGGCGGTTCTCACCCGTACGATAAAAAGACAAAGGGAACTATCACACTTACCATTACTGCAAAGAGCGCGATAGACGGATTTGAAAATTTCGTAAAGAAGTTCTTCGCTCCGACAATGAGCGGAACGGGCGCAAACGCTGTTTGGGGTACTACAAGCGACAATAAGTCTATAACAATCACGTTTACGACGGGAGTGAATGCAGGAACATATACGGCAACTATTGCTCAAAACAAGAACGAAACGGCATTTATCGAAGCAAACAAAGTCAACTGCTCGTATCCGATTATTCCGCAATCGAGGAGCTATAAGATTGATAAGCGGAATTTGACGATTACATTGATATCGAAAGATAACAAAACGTCTTATACGTACAACGGTCAACATCAAGGACTTGTAAGCATCCGCGTAAATTCCGCATCCGGATCAACAGGGCTTATTTCCGGCGACAGTGTAAATGCAACCGTTTCGGTTTCAAGAGAAGGCACTGAATTTGGATCAATCTCTGTGTCCGCAATAACGTCGTCAACTGCAAATAACGTGCGTTTGTCCACAATCAATTTCGGCAAATACATAGCGACGGTAACGATGGCGGAAAATACGAACTATACTTGTCAACAAAGCGGTACGCTTGAATGGGAAATAAAGAAGTATCAACTTACTTTGAGCGATTTGACAGGTGGACAAAAGGTTTATGACGGCATTGCGACAAAACCGACGTTGAAAGTAAACGGTGTATCCGTTGGCAATGGCGAGTTTACACCTTCGGGCGTTAGCGGAGATAGAATTGCAATCAAATATTCTGCAAGTATTGACGGTCAATCGTACGAATCGATTGTAAATGCTGGAAAGTACAGCGTTTCTATTGGCGGCAACGGAGCAAACGCCATCACCGTTTCTCCTGCAACACGTGACGGTATAAATACGGCCGACAACTATTCGATTGAAGGCGGACAAAGCGTTGACTACATAATTTTACCTCGAACGCTTAAACTTTCATGGCAAGAGATCCAATCGTTTGTATTCAGCAATACAGAGCAAGGATTGATTGTCGTCGGTGTTGAAGGCGTTGAGGACGGCGGAAACGGAAGCCTTGCAGTGAAGAGTGGCACAAGCACCATAAATGGCGTCAAATTGACAGGCTATGCCGGTGGCGACACTATCGAAATCACAATAATCGGCGCTTTACTGCATGCTAATAGTACGTCGAAAATGGAAGCCAAAATAACCAGTGTGAGCGGCACAAATAAAGACGGTTCGAATTCTATTGAGGGCAATTATACTTTGAGCGAAGACGATAGATTCAGCGGAGAATTTACAATCACTCCGTCTGTTGTGTCAATCAAGTTCAATGCGCCAAACGCAACACTCACAAAGGTGTATGACGGAAACAGAACCGTACCCACAAGCCAAATCAACGATAGCTATTTCAGTTGGAGCGCAACAGGGCACAATCCGACACGCAATCCGTTTAAAGTTACGGCGCAGTATGACAACAAGAACGTCGGTGATAAAAAAGCGGTTACGTTCTCATATACGTTTACCGATCCAACGAACGTGGGAGATTACGTTGTGGGAACGGTTGACGGCAGTGCGTACACCGTCGGGCAAATCACGCCGGCACATATCAAGGTTGCGCTCGACAAGTTGCGTAGCGGCAAGGCGACGAGAACGTATACCGACGACGAGTTTTACGGTGGCGCCGAGGGTGCAACCGGCAACGGACGCAGCAAGACCTATCGCACGGGCGAAGGATTTACAGTGAGCGGTGTTCTTGGCAGCGACAATATCAACGTTGTTGCACGATATCAAGAGGCTGACAACACGCGCAACAGCAATAGCGGAAATTACTTTGATTTCTCGAAATACGTCAACGACGTATACAAAGACGCCGACGGTACGTTCAAGAAAGCGTCGGCAGGCAAGTATTTCAAGAAACTCGTATTCACAATGACGGGTACGGATGCGGCAAACTATACGTTCAACGTTTACGATTCGTCCGCAGAAGGCGGCAACAAGTATAGCGAAAGCGACAGTACGGCGGCTGCAATACAAAGCGTAACCGTGTACGATTCGAGAGATTCGAAGAATAAGAACGCAAGCGGAGCGGCGAGTATTCAAATTGAAATCACCGTCAAATCCGTGCGTGTCGAGTACTCCGACACTGCGCAAAGCTACGCAAACGACGACAACACCTACAATACGGATTGGAAGCCTATAACCGGCACGAACAAAGATATGGATAAGGCTGATGCCAAAATCAAGGTGTCAAACGGCTGGATGTATGCGGACGGCAAAGACCATACTGCCGAGGAGGGTTACACGAAGAGAGAATATCGCGGCTATACGACGATCAGAGGTTCTCAAAACAGCGAACGCCTCGGCGCAAAGGTCGATCCGACAAACGGTATGGATCTCAACTATCGTTTGAGCAATCAACCGACGTTGACCATTGCATATTTTGTGTCCACGGGAGATGAATACGAAATCAACTCGCTTGCCCGCTTGCTCATAGCGTCCTTCTATTACACGGCAAGCCAGAACCCCGGCAATCTTGAAATTATCAAGATCGTATCTTCGGGCTACAAGTGGGTGAGCGTCGTAAGTGCGGACGATTATGACAAGGGTGAGTTCGAACTTCCGCAAGACACGCCTATAACCGATTCAAAGGCAACGACGTGGGACGAATACTTTACCGAGTTGGAAGCAAAAGGCTATTCGGTATTCCTCAATATCGAGGCAAACGCACAAGACAATATCCCCGCAAACACTTGGGGCTACTATGCGACTACGACGAGCGAAAGTTCTACAATCCCGACATCGTATAAACTTACCAAAGATATAGTCGGCAAGTTTACAGAAAGCGATATATCCATCCTCAATACGTTCTTCACGGTGATAGGTGATGACGGCAAAACGACAACTTCAACGTGGAGCGGCAACGGAACATATCTCAAAAATGTTCTCAAAGCGGCTGAAGGCAAGATCGCAACGATCAACGGCAGTCTGTTCGTGTCCACGGCAAAGGCAGAGGGAGCAGGCGACGTGACGGGCTTCGGCGGTACGTTTGACGGCAACGGCTACGTCATCGAGTATCTCAACATTATGGGCTACGGCAAAGATAACGTCGGCTTGTTCGACGTGATAGGCGCAAACGGCATCGTCAAGAACTTGCATTTGAGAAACGTAACCATCAACGGCAATGCAAAATACGTCGGCGGCATCGCGGGCAAAGTTCTTGCGGCGGCGGATGCTTTAACCGAGAAGAGTGTGAAAAACGTGTCCTTCCACGGCTCGATCAACGTCACCGGTTCGACGGATCAAAGCGTTGGTGGATTGTTCGGCATAAGCGAAAGAGCCGTTGAAAACGCAATCGTTCTCGGTTCAATCACCGTGAGCAACGTAAATGCAAAAGTCGGCGGCGTTGTGGGCACTGCAACTGCAGGCTTGAACAACGTTGTGTCAATGATGCAAATCACCGCAAGCGGCGGCACGGTCGGAGCGTTTACGTCCGACAATGCACACGTCGGAGAAAAATGCACGCATATGACAAATGCGGTGTGGAAGAGACCCACGAGTGACACGGGACTCACGAGCGGCACGGGCTTCGAAAACGTTGACGGCAAAAACGTCGGCTACAATGATTTGATGAGCGGATCGGTGTCCGGTTACGGCACGACAAACAAGTATTATCACGAATCGGAAACTTCCGTAACGAAGGGTGAATACGACGTGCTTGACGACGTTGTTTTGACCAAGATTTCCGTTGACAACAAAGAAAACGCACGCCAAAGCATGCGCCTTGCTGACATCGTCAAAGTGTACTTGCTCATGTATTCGTTGAATGAAACGCAAGCAACCGATTCCGGCAATCTAAACGGTGCAAACGTGTATGCAATCAGCACTTCGAGCTGGCTTGTCGGCACGGCTGATGGCACAACCGCAAAACCGATTGCGATTGCCAACAAGCAAAACGTGTCTTTGCTCAGAGAACTCCGCTTTGCATCGTTCACGCTCAAAGCGAACGTGTCGATTGAAATCGCAAGTACGTTCTCGGGTGCGTTCTATGGCAGCGTGACAAGCGCAACCAATGAGAGTGGGACGAGTTATGGTTACAAAATCACTTGCGACAAAGCTATGTTCGAAGCGTATTCAAACGACACTACGGCATGGCTTTCGGTGCAATAATAGCAATCAAAATGCCAAGACGACAAACGCCGCCTTGGCATGATTGATTTTTTGCAAAATCGGCGTTCTAATCCGTCGGTTTGCAAATCGCGTAAATTCGGACGGAAAAAGGACGTACAAAAGCCAATAAAACGCTACGCTCGATTGTAGTTTATATATAATATATATAAAAGTATATTATGCCGCAATCGAGCAAACCGGCAAAAGGGAAATATGACAAACCAAGCAAGCAAAAGCAAAACTTTCAAAATCATCATGTCAATCATGATTCCGCTTTTGATAGTGGTGACCACCGTCGTTATGGTGGGTGCTTCTTTTGCGTGGTTTACGAATGCCGACAAGGTCACCGTCACCGAAATCACGATGTCCACGGCAGAGTCGTACAAAATCGATTTCAATCTTCAAAAAAACGAGAGGCTGTGGGACAATATGCAGTACGTCGGTCAGACCGCTTTTTGCGACAGCGGAACGAATGCCGGCAAATTGATGACAAAGGGTATTGCCGGAGCAAACACCGTTGATACGAGCAACCGCGCATACTATTTTATCAATACGGTTGCGCTCGACACGACGGGCAAGTCGTTCGATATGAGCATGGCGTTTGACACCGTAAGCATTTTGAAGTATACGTATAAAACCGATCCAAGCGGCAACTATGTGAAAGACGACACTGTTGCACCCACCACCAAAAGAGAGTATGGCAAAGGCGTTGACAGTAATTCGTCGAGCGACATCCCATACGTGTTCACGTGGTTCTTTAAAGAGCACGTCGGCACTGACGGCAACGTTAGCAAGAATTACAAAAACGAGCAATCCGGCGACAACAAAACCGTGCAAAGACTTTTGCAGCTCGAACCTGTAAACGAAGTTTGGTACACGCCGTACGGCAAACTCGCTTTCGGCAGCGACGGACTTGTGGAAAGCGTCAACGGTGACACGTCGATAGCGTCAAGCATAAAAGGCGTCGACGGACGCAATATCACAAATTTCTCGACGTATAACATCGTCGGCGGCACGTCGCAATTGTTCGATTTCTACGTCGTATTTGCTCCCGAAAAAATGTTCTGGATGCAGTTTTTCTCTGCGGACAAAGACAAATACACCGCAAGCGAAATTTACACGCAAGAGGACGAAACGAAAAAGATTTTCGAAAATCTGAACAATCAAATCTTCTATTCGAGCATGGATTATTCGGGCTCGACTTTTGAATTTTCAGCAGTGATTCACATCTCAACCGTACACGAGGAGGCGCAAGGATAATGAACAAGACCAAACGCACTCTTATCGTTTCATCGGTTGTTATGGCGCTCATTCTCGTGGTTACGGCGGTCAGCGTGACGGCGGCATGGTTTACCAACGTTGCCGACAGCAACGAGGACGGATTCACCATCGATTCCGCGCTTTTGCAAGAGAGCGCAAGCATAGACATAGACAACACCGCAAGCGACTACGGCACGGCAATATGGCCTGCAATCGCAAATCCCGGATATCTTGCAAAAGGCAATCTCGCGCCTTACGGAAAGGATTTGACGCAACAAGACGACACGAAAATTACCGTCAAGGCAAAATGCGCCGTGTTGTATTTTCCGATAAACTTTGTCGGTACGTCGGATTCGGGCGCAACCGACGGAAGAAAATCGTTGGTTTTGAGCGTTATTTCGGCGCATCTGGGCACGGTTGAAGAGGGTATTGTTAGCGAGGAGACAAAAGACTATTTGTCGGCGTTCAACGTTGAGATGAGCCTTGTCAAGCTCGTGGAAAAAGAAGGCAGCGACAAGCCCGTTGCCGAACCGATCGCATCTGTAAATCCGTCGAATTTTGCAAACAATCCGAGCGCGATTTATTATAATCAGCCGTATTTTGACGGAGATACCAAAATGCCGTGTTATAAGCTCTATATGCTTGTCAAGCCCGGCGAAAAATACTACGTCAAAGCAACGATATATTTCAACCAAATCGACGAAGAGTGCGATGAAAACCTCATCTATCTCGACGAAGCGAAAAAATCAATCGTATTCAAGTTTGAAATCAAAGACAAGGTAGATTCAAACGTGGATATACGAGAAGGGAAAATGCCCGCATGACGTCAAGCCGCAAGACAAAAACCGCGATGATAATCGCAATAATAGTGCTCTTTGCAGTCGCCGTTTCGACGATGGGAGTTTCCTATGCGGTTTGGATCTCTCCCGACGGCTCTATCGGTGGCGGCGAGTCAACCGCATCTCCGTCGGTGACGCCTACGACAAACAACGTGTGGGCAAAGTATTTCAATTACAACGTCATATCAGATAGCGAAAAAGGACAAAAAGGTTGGAGCGGCAATATCGTTGAAATCACGACGTTTTACACCGACTCCGACGGCGTAAATCTTTCAAACGTGTATATTCCAAACGTCATTTGGGTGGAAAACGGCACGAAAAAAGTGCTTGCAAGCGTGGATGGAGTTGCCGAGAGTTCGTACACCACTTATACGGTTTATCGCATCGCAAACAGCATTTTTGCGGACTCAACGCTCAAAAGTTTGCCCGTGACGATTCACGTGTCAGAGAGTATACGCGAAATCGACGACGCGGCGTTTGCAAATTTGCCCAACCTCGAAACCGTGTATTTTGAAAATACAAACGTTTGCACAATCGGTGCATTTGCGTTTGCAGGGTGTCCGAATCTCAAAACGATAGTAAACGTAAAAGGCGGCGATTTAAAGAAAGACGAAACGTCCTTTATCGGTTGCGACCAAGTTGATTTGAGCAAAGTAACATTCGTTTGACAAAACGGCAAATAAGTTTTTTTGCAAATTTGACGGCAATGTTTGACACAAACGCAAACTCTTGCTATACTAAATAAGCTTGATACAAGAATGACTGACATTTTGTGTCAAACCGATTTGCTTTAACAATTATGGAAGCGTATCGAAGCGGTCATAACGAGGCGGTCTTGAAAACCGTTTGGGTGAAAGCCCACGGGGGTTCGAATCCCTCTTCCTCCGCCAAGCAAAACGGACAAGCGAAAACGCTTGTCCGTTTTGTCTTATGCACTATGTAAGAGGGATTCGAACGAGAGCGTTAAGAAAACGACACAGTGCGTCGTTTTTAGCGGCTGCCCGCAAGCGAAGAGAGAAGCAAGCGCTTGCATTTGCGGAAATCGAACGCAGCGGACATAGCCAACAACCGGACACGAAGTGTCAAATGCAGGGCATTAGCGCGAAAGCGCGGTTGTTGAGCGTAGACCGAAGGCTTTTACGAGTAATCACCCTGTCGCATCATTAAACGAACTATTCTTTCCGCAAAGAAAAACCGCCTTTTCGGGCGGTTTTGGGTTTTTTGGCGAAAAGAATTTGCGCTTTTTTCGATTTGAAAAAGTCAGACGTTGCTTAAAAACGATTTGAGTTTTTCAGACTTCGGATTCAAAAGTATCTCACGGGGATCGCCCCGTTCCGTCAGTATGCCGTTGCATAAAAACAGCACTTCGTCGGCAAGTCTTAACGCCTGATTGACCGAATGAGTTGCAAAGATAACGGTTGGCGAAAACTCGGCGCAATAATTATCGAGCATATTTTCGGCGACCGCCGTTGCGGCAACGTCCATTGCGGACGTAGGCTCGTCAAGAAGCAGGATTTCGTGCTTGTCGGCAAAGACGCGGCACAAAGCCATTCTTTGGGTTTCGCCGCCGGAAAGTTTCAAAGCGTTTTTGTTTTTCAGTTCCCACAAGCCCATATCCCGAATGAGATCGTTGCATCTCTTTTTGTAATACAGGCGCGTATCCCGGCTTTTAATGCGGGGAAGGTCGGGACAGGCGACGTATACGTTCCGTTTCAGCGACATATCGAAAGCGTAACTTGTCTGGGACATATAACAGATTGTGTTGCCGCCGCTGGCGAAGTCCGTTTCAAAAATCGCGTTTTTGTCTGGTTTTATCAAGCCGCCGATAATTTTGAGCATGGTGGTTTTTCCCGATCCGTTGGAACCGATGACCGCGTAGCGTTTGCCTTTTTCGAAAATCAGTCCGCCGACGTCTAATACGACTTTTCCGTCGTATGTTTTTTTGCAAGACAGATTAAGCATGTTTTCTTCGTTTCAATCCGAATTGTAATAACGCGGCGACGCAATTTACGCACAAGGATATCATCAGAAGAATGAATCCGAGCGCGATCGCCATCGAAAAATCACCCGTGTTGTAATTCAGGGCGATTGCAGTGGTCATAACTCTGGTTTTGTAAAGAATGTTTCCGCCGACAATCTGCACTGCGCCGACTTCCGATATCGCGCGCGCAAAAGCAAACAAATATACCGCAATAAGCTGATACTTGCTTTCGCCGATAATCAAAAAAACTCTCTTGAAAGGATTAGCGCCCATACCTTTTAGCGAGGGGAGAGCGTTTTTGACTATGGGCGAAATTGCCGTTTCGGTCATTCCCGCAACGATTGGCGTTATCAATACTACCTGCGCGATTATCATAAGCTTTACGGAATAAATAAGCCCAAGATTACCAAAAGGCCCCGTGCCGGAAAATAAAACGTAAACGATAATACCCACGACAACGGGCGGTAATCCCATGAGCGTGCGCATAAACGTTACGACGATTCTTTTCCCGGGGAAATCGTTGAACGCGACAAGAAGCCCGATAAGCGTCCCGAAAAGGAACGCTATTATCGAACTTGAGAACGCCATTTGAAGCGTAGTGTTTATTATGTTGTCAAGCAACGGGTCGTTGTCTTGCATCAACCGTATTGCCTGTTCCCACACGTTATTCAAATTATTCTGTTATTTGAGATAACCGCCCATAAGCGTGAAAAGACTTCCGCCGTATTTGGTCTCGCCATAGAATGCGATCAATGCTTTTGCGTGCTCGCTTGTCATCCATTTGACGAATACGTCGGCAGCGGTCGTGTCGATTTTCACCTGACCTTCGGGCAAAGCTTTGCCGGTAACGGAATCAACAAACGGTGCGTCGGGTTTAACGGCGAGCATCGAATAAGTGTTTTTAAGGTCGTTGTCGGCTTCGTAAAGAATTTTAAGATTGGAAAGTTTGTCCCCGTCGGGATTGTTTTTGTACGAAAGGAACGTCGCTTTGTCGGTAAGGACGCTGTCTCTTATACACATCTCCGAGCCCACGAGACTACGCTGC